>Ga0233451_10003308_pt1 | contig 14096 bp, 11 predicted proteins | sample 011ome_29_FD_183052 | JGI IMG/M metagenome (GOLD analysis project Ga0233451, IMG submission 183052) | Coastal salt marsh microbial communities from the Groves Creek Marsh, Skidaway Island, Georgia - 011504CT (spades assembly) | ecosystem: Environmental > Aquatic > Marine > Intertidal zone >...
GTATACCCTTTTTGAGACAAAAGTCCGATAAGTTTTTTAATCTCACCTTTATGTAAAAGAAGTTTCCTCTGAGACTTTGGATTGTAATCTGTATTATCAGAATATTTATAAGGTTCGATATTCATTTCCATGATATACGCTTCCTCTTTATCAATGCTTGCAAAGGCATCTATTATTGAAACACCACCACTTCGAACACTTTTTGTTTCAGGTCCTGAAAGAACAACCCCTGCTTCGTAGAAATCTAAAAACTCATATGAATTTCTGGCTTTTCGATTTTCAGCAAATACTTTCATCAGTCTAGGAAACAATATGGATTGACCCTTCCTCGAGAAGTAGGATCAAGATAAGCAAGGGAGCAATTTGCTGAACTCGGATTTCTTAGTCTTGTTTCAAAATGAAGATGGGGTCCTGTAGTCCTACCAGTAGTCCCAATAGTGCCTATTTGATCTCCAGTTATAACAGTCTGTCCAACACTTACTAAAATTTTGTCCATATGAAAATATAAAGTTGTCATCCCACCACCATGATCAATAAATACTGTTCTTCCTGCATTTCCATAATATCTTGCAAGTATTACAACTCCACCACCTGCAGCGTAAATAGGCGTCCCTCTAGAAGCTGCAATATCAATCGCACCATGAAAGCTTGTAGTACCGCCTAGTCTTCTCCATTTATAACCACTTGAAACATAACCCGTTTTGACTGGCCAAGAAAGTTTATCTGGGGCAACACCGCCTGAGCTACTTAGCCTTTCAATATCCGCTTGAATTGCATCCTCAAGCTTTTCAAGGTCAGCATGTTCCTTATCTAATTTTTCAAGTTCTTTATTTGCCTGATTTAATAAACTTTGTGCATTTTGCCTAGCTTTTACAACCTGTGCTTTTTTAGATTCAACTAGCCGCTTTTCTCTTTCAACTGCTTCCTTTTTTTCCTCAATATTTTCAGCATATTCTTCAGCTTCTATAGAAATCTCATTTTTTCTTTCCTCTTCATTTTGAAGATTCGAAACAATTTCTACTCTTTCATCTTCTCGTTGAGTAAGAAATTCAGTTTGACTTGAGGCTAGGTTCTCTAAAGCATTTAATTGCTCAACAATTGCATAAGCAGAATCTACAACAGTAGATGCATAACCTAAAGCTATTAAAAAATTTGACAATTCATCTAATTCAATAAATAAAGCTGTTGTTGGACTCATAACACCATTGATATAAAGACTGACAGCTTGTTCTTGAAGTTTTTCATTTGCTCCTAAAAGTTGTTTTTGAGTCTCAAGCAATTCATCAGATACTTCTATTATTTCATTTTTTATTTTTCCAAGTTTTATTTGTTCGTTAACAATATTTTCTTGGACTGCTACAAGATCATTTAATGTAACATCATAATTTTCTAATGCTTTATCCAGCTCTCTTTGAACAGAAGCAAGCCTACTTTGAACTTCAGCTAGTTCACTATTTACCTGGGCAAGGTCTTTGTCATTAGCGATAATTGCTTTTTCTAAATCTGTTCGTTCTCCTTCATATTTGCTTATTTCTGCTGCAATTGCTTGAAGCTGCCTTTCAACCTCAATTAATCTATCTTCTGCAGTAATGGCATTCAATTCAATTGGAAATACAAAAGAGATTAACAAAAAAATTGAAGTAAAAAGTATTGTTATTTTATTAATCATTTAAAGCTTTTCTAATTCCAACAAACGAAGCAAAAAGACCAAAAACAAGTGAAAACATTAACAATGAAAGGGTTAAAAATATTAAATAATCATCAGAAATTGTTATATCGAATATACTTTCTGCAACTACGGAATTTTTGGAATATTCAATAACTGCCCATCCAAAACCTACAGCAATACTTGTTCCAATTAGTGATTCAATTACTGCCTCAAATATAAATGGCAATCTTATGTAAGTAGATGAAGCTCCAATTAGTCTCATGATTTTTATTTCTTTCTTTTTTGCGTAAGCAGCAAGCCTCAAAGTATTGATGATTAGTATGAATGCTGCAAATCCTATCAATATTGCAAATGCAGATGCTGATATAACTAAAGTATCTGTTAGGCTTAACAGTCTTTCTATTGCCTCTCCAGAAGTTCTTATTTCTTTTACCGCCGGATTTCCATCTAATCTTTCAATAATAAGATTGTAGTTCGAGGGATCATTCAAATTAATTCTCAATGAAGAAGGTAATATCTCATAATCAACCTCAGCAAGTAATTCCGGCTGGTCTTTGAACAGCGATTTAAATTCTTCTTGAGCTTCAAGTTTTGAGAAATAATCTACTGTTCTAACTTCAGGGTAACTTTCTAAAGATTCTTGAAGTTGTTTGTGTGCGGTGGTTGTTACTCTATCATCAAGAAAAACAACTACGTGAATACCGTTTTGCCAGCGTATAGTATTGTTCTCAACAATAGATCTAGCTGATAATGTGGTGAACACTAGAAAGCTAGAAACCAAAACAGCAATTATTGTTGCAAATACTAAGAGTGGTGTCCTTCTCATGTTTAATAGAGTATTTTTTAGAACATACGAAAATTTTCCCATAATTACCTAACTAAATAGCTTCCTTCCATTTCATCACGAATAATTTTGCCATTTAAAAGTTCTATTACTCTCTTTTTTCGTCTATTTACAATAGAAGAATCATGCGTTGCCATAACAACAGTTGTGCCAGCTCTATTAATTTTTTCAAGTAGGGAAACTATCTGAGAACTTAAATCTGGATCTAAATTACCTGTAGGCTCATCACACAACAAAACAACAGGGTTATTAGCTAAAGCTCTTGCAATGCTTACTCGAGTTTGCTCCCCTCCAGATAATTGTCCTGGATATTTGTATGCACTTTCATTTAATTCAACTAAATCTAATAATGTGTTTGTCTTTGCATCAATTTCTTCAGGTAAACTTCCCATTACTTCTAAAGCAAAAGCTATATTTTCATAAGTATTTCTATTTTCAAGAAGTTGAGGTTCCTGAGTAACTATGCCAATCTTTCTTCTTAATAATGGGACTTTCCATTTTGGTAGTTTTGAAACGTCAATATTTGCTACTTCAATTTCTCCTTTTGTAGCAACATACTCTTTGTAAAGTAATTTTAAAAATGATGATTTACCACTTCCTGAATGGCCAACTAAATAAACAAATTCCCCTTCTCCTACTTCAATAGAGATGTTGGAAATCGCTACACTTCCACCTTGAAAAACTAAAGAAACATTTTTTAAACTAATCATTTATTCCCTGCCTACGCCATTTTAGATACTCTTTAATAAATATGTAAATATCCCCATCAAGAACGTTACCAACATTGCCAACTTCCGTATTACTCCTTGAGTCTTTGACTTGTTGATATGGTTGTAATACATATGATCTAATCTGGCGTCCCCAACCAGCTTCATGTTGGTCTCCTCTTATGTTGTTTATTTTAAGAAGTTCTTCTTCTTTTTGCTTCAGAATTAATTTTGTTTTTAACAGTTCTAATGCCCTAGTTTTATTTTGCAACTGTGATCTTTCTGCTTGACATGCCACAACTATTCCTGATTCAATATGAGTTATTCTTACTGCTGAATCAGTAGTATTAACATGTTGCCCTCCAGCACCAGAAGATCTGTACACATCTACTCGAATTTCATCATCTTGGATATTAATTTCTTCGTTATGGTCAATCAAAGGAACCACATCCACACCTGCAAAACTCGTGTGTCTTCTTTTGTTACTGTCAAAAGGGCTAATCCTAACTAGCCTATGTACTCCTCTTTCACTTTCTAAAGTTGCATAAGCTCTAAAAGCATCAACTCGAATAGAGGCTGATTTGATACCTGCTTCTTCTCCTTGAGATATTTCTTCAATTTGATACTTCATATCTTGGCTTGATAAAAATCTTGTATACATTCTGAGCATCATTTCAGCCCAATCATGGGCATCAACACCACCAGCACCAGCATTAATTGTTATTACAGCATTTAAGTCGTCATATTCTCCAAAATATAGAGCTTCATCTTCTATTTCCTCAATTTGAACTTCGAGCTCTTTTAATTCATGTAAAAAATCATTGTCCTCTATATTTTCTTCATCTGTAATATCAACTAGTTCTTTTATATCTATTAAGTTCATTTCTAAGTTTTTTAAAGATAAAATTAATTTCTCGATTGTAGATGCTTCGATTGAAACTTTTTGAGCATTTTGAGGATTATTCCAAAAATCTTTATTGTTTATCTCTATATTTAGTTTTTCTAATTTTTTCTTTTTAGTTTCAAAGTCAAAGATACTCCTTAGCTGAAGCAAGGCGTTCTTCAAAATTATTTACTTTATTTAGGATTTCTTTATACATTTATCAACCAATCCACACTTTTTATATTTTTTACCCGATCCACAATAGCAAGGGTCATTTCTGCCTATTTTATCCTTAGTAATAGTCTTTTCTTTTACATTATCATCAATATTTTTTTCTTTTTGAACAATTAAATTTTTATCAAAGTTCATCAAAATTCTTATTACTGAAAATTTAACATTATTTATTAAGTCTTCAAAAAGATTGTATCCCTCGTTTTGATACTCTACCAGTGGATCTCTTTGCCCCATTGCTCTTAAACCTATACCAGATCGAAGATAGTCCATTTCAGATAAATGGTCTTTCCATAATTGATCAATAAATGATAATGCTGAACCTCTTGCAAGATTCCAAAAATTACTTTGGTCCTGAATTTCATTCTCTCTAAAAAGATCTTCTAATTTTTTATATATATCTAAATCATCATTGATTTGTAAATTCTCCATAAATTTATTTCTACTTACATCACTTAATAGTTCGCTTAATTCATTTTCAACTAGTTCTTGGAAATGCTCTAAATTTTCATAACTTTTTTTATAAGATTCAATATTGATAGCTACAGTATCTAATACATCGGATAACCAACTCTCAATCAAATCATTAATCTTCTCAGAACGTAATAGCTCTCTTCTCCATTTATAAATTACATCTCTTTGCTGATTTAATACTTGATCAAACTTAAGAACATTTTTCCTTATTTCAAAATTTAACGATTCGACCTGTGCTTGAGCTCTTTCAATGCTCTTTGTAACCATAGATTGTTCTATTCTTTCTTCATCTGGCAAATTTAATTTATTCATAATAGATTCAATTCTTTCACCCTGAAATCTTCTCATCAAATCGTCTTGTAAAGAAATATAAAATCTTGATTCACCAGGATCTCCCTGTCTTCCTGACCTACCTCTTAACTGATTATCAATTCTTCTTGATTCATGCCTTTCTGTTCCAAGAACATACAAACCACCTAGTTTCAAAACATTCTGTTTTTCTTCTTCAACTTGTGATTCAAATTGCAAAATTTTTGATTTCAAATAATCTGGATTGTCTTGCTGGTTTTCATTTATTTGCTGTTGAAATGCCATTTCTTCAGGACTTCCACCTAGCTTTATATCAACTCCTCTACCCGCCATATTTGTTGCTACTGTTACTGCACCAAGTCTTCCAGCCTGAGCAATTATTTGTGCTTCTTGTTCATGATTCTTAGCATTTAAAACATTATGAACTATTCCCTTAGAAGTTAATATTTTCGAAATTTCCTCTGAAGCTTCCACGGAGACTGTACCCAAAAGAATTGGCTGTCCTTTTTCATTGCGTATTTTTATATCTTCAATAACTGCATTAAGCTTTGCTTTATTTGTTTTATAAACGGCATCTTGTTGATCCATTCTCTGAATAGGTAAATTTGTTGGTATTTCAACAACCTCTAGGTTATAAATCTGAACAAACTCCTCTTCTTCAGTCTTGGCTGTTCCTGTCATGCCAGCTAGGTTTTCATACATTCTGAAATAATTTTGATAAGTTATTGAAGCTAAAGTTTGATTTTCATCCTGTATTTTGACATTCTCTTTAGCTTCTAACGCTTGATGTAATCCATCAGAATATCTTCTACCCTCTAATACCCTTCCTGTAAACTCATCAACTATCTTTATCTGACCATCTGAAACTATGTAGTCAACATCTTTAGTGAAAATTGTTTTTGCTCTTAAAGTTGCCGTTAGGTAGTGAATAAAGTTTGTTTGTGTATTTTCATAAAGATTAGTTATGCCGAGTTTTGACTCAACGTATTCAACTCCCACTTCAGTAGTATGAACCTGCTTCTTAGCTTCATCAATTTCATAGTGAATATCTTTTTTCATGCCTTTTACAATTTTTGTAAAATCCGAGTACCATTTTGTAGAATCACTGACTTTTCCAGAAATTATTAATGGAGTTCTTGCTTCGTCAACTAGTATGGAGTCAACTTCATCAATCACACTATAAAATAACTCACCTTGAACTAGCTGTTCATTTGAAACTGCCATATTGTCCCTCAAGTAATCAAAACCAAATTCATTGTTCGTGCCATAAGTAATATCTTTTTTGTAAGCTACAGCTTTGTCTAATGGATTTTGGCTTGAATGAATAAGGCCTACTTCCAATCCTAAAAATTCATAAATTGGACTCATCCATTCTGCATCTCTTTTTGCTAAGTATTCGTTTACAGTTACTACATGTACTCCCTTTTTGTATAAAGCCATTAATGAAATTGGTAAGGTTGAAACAAGGGTTTTACCTTCTCCAGTTTTCATTTCTGCGATTTTGTTTCTTAATAGAACAAGTCCTCCAAAAATCTGCACATCATAATGTCTTTGTCCTAAAGTTCTTTTAGCTGCTTCTCTTATGTATGCAAAGGCCTCAACTTCAATGCTGGAGGAGCTGTCGTTTAATTGTTTGGATAAGTTTTGAAAGTTAGTTTTTATTTCTTGATCAGCTAGTTTTTCAAATTCTTGTTCTTTACTATTTATCGCATCAACAACAATATTAAGCTCTGAAGCAAGTTTCCCACTTCCAACAGATAAAACTTTTTTAAATATACTCAAATTTAGCTAGTGCCGTGCTCCCATGAGTCAAGATAATTAATTTGTTCCTCAGTAAGGATTTCTAACTCACCACCCATGAGTCCTAATTTTGTTGCTGCTATCTTCAAATCTACCTCTTTAGGCAGTGTATAAACTTTTGATTCTAAATTCTTATAATTATCTTTTATCCACTCAGCTGCAAGAGCCTGGTTTGCAAAAGACATGTCCATCACAGATGCTGGATGTCCAGTTGCTGCAGCGAGATTTACTAACCTTCCCTCAGCAAGAACTAAGATTTCTTTATCGTCATATTTATAGCTTTCAACATGGTCCCTTACTCTATTTACGCTTGAACTATGTTCTTTAAGTGCATTGAGGTTTATTTCAACATCAAAATGGCCTGCATTTGCTAAAGCTACTCCATCTTTCATAACATCAAAATGTTGCTTATCTAAAGCATGCATATTACCAGTTACCGAAACGATAACGTCAGCAATCTTTGCAGCGTTAATACTGGATTTTACTTCATAACCATGCATTAATGCTTCTAAAGCTCTTACTGAATTTGGCTCAACAACTGTGACTTTAGCTCCCATTCCATAAGCCCTTTCAGCAACTCCCTTACCGCAATCTCCAAATCCAATAACTACAACATTTAATCCCGCAATAAGTAAATCTGTTGCTCTAACAACACCGTCCATAGCACTCTGGCCAGTGCCGAACCTGTTATCAAAAAGATGCTTAGTGTCTGAATCATTTACAGCAACAACTGGAAATCTTAGCTTGTTATTTTTCTCCATTGATTTCAACCTTATCACTCCAGTAGTTGTCTCTTCCATTGAACCCATTACTGGTATATCGGACCTATCTGTGTGTAGTAGAGAAACTAAATCAGCTCCATCATCCATTGTTATATCTGGTTTAGTATCTAATACAGAATTAAGATGCTTGAAAAAATCTTCATTACTTACACCATGTATCGCATGAACCTCGACACCGCTATCAGCAAGATAAGCTGCTACTGAGTCCTTAGTGGAGAGAGGGTTGGAAGCACACAAAGCAACATTTGCACCTGCAGATTGTAGAGTGAGCATTAAATTTGCTGTTTCTTTAGTAACGTGCATACATGCACCTATATTTAATCCATCTAAAGGTTTTCTCTTTTCAAAATCAGTTTTGATATCCTCCAATACTTGCATTTGTCTCTGAGCCCATTTAACCTCATCTTTTCCAACAGCAGATAAATTAGAATCTTTAATTGTTGACATTATATGTTTACCCCTTTAATAATTTTTTTAGCTTTTCAATTGCAGTAATGTCATATGGATCAATCTGTAAATTGTCAGCCATATAAACACTAACTAAATCACCTATCAATGTTAAATGAAATAAATTACTAATAATATTTTCTGAGGATATATTCTTTATTTCAGAGATATCAACCTTGTCACCAATTATTTCTTTTGTTAATTCAAATCTTTTGCCAATTTGAGAATTTTCATCAGAAGATCTTAAAAATAATAACTGATAATTCTTTTTGGAATCTTCTTTATTTGCTTCCCAAGAAAGAATTTCATTGTGATGTATTTCAGGCATATAACCGACAAAAGCTTTGGATTTTGCATTTTCGTTTATTTGAGTCTTCCAACGTTGAGCAACTAAATATGTTAGTGGTGTGCCTCCGTAAATTACAGAGGTCTTAGAGTTTATCTCTTTTGAAATCTGTAACGCTTGTGAGAATAACTCATTTTCTGCTTGGTTTGCTACAATTTCATTTAAATAAGTGCCTGCTTGATTACATTTTTCTAGATAATCTAGACCGCTATCAGGAGAAACGTAGTGCATCACTGCCCTAGTCATTAATCCAAATGCTGCTCTAGGTTGGAGTCCTTCTGGGACTTTTACAAATGGTCTGCTATGTTCTTTTGCTAACTCCAACAAACTTCCGCCACTTGAAATTACTGACCAATCCAAATTATATTTAATTGCATCATTAACAGCTTCTACTGTTTCTTCTGTGTTTCCAGAATAAGAAATAAACAGACACTTTGGCTTTCTTTGAGCAGTGACTTTTGGAATTCCATAGGTTTTTCTAACTTCAACATTAATTTGAGTAGTTTTGTTTAAAACTAACTGTAAAACATCTCCAGATACACCAGAACCACCCATACCAACAATTAATAGATCTTTGTAAGATTGAACTTCGAAGTCCTTTGAAGTTTCTAATTCTTTTTTTAGTTGATTACCTAAGTCAAGTACATGCTCAATCATTATTATCTATATATTAGTTGATATTTTCTCTAAAACTTCTTCTAGTATTTTTTGAGAAGAAGCTTCAATATTTACTCTCAGTTTTGGTTCAGTATTTGAACCTCTAACATTAAACCAAAAGTTCTCATCAAGATATGACAATCCATCAAGTTCATCAAAATTACCAGAAAACACAGTTTTAACTTTCTCTAAAGACGTGTTTACATTTTCAACTGTAAAGTTAATTTCTCCAGATGATGGGGGGAAGTTGTACTCATCTATCATGCTGCTTACCTTTTTGCCTCGTTCAGATACAATGCTCATCAACATTAAGAGGGTAAGTATCGCGGAATCAGCAAAATAATTATCTTTGTAGTAAAAATGAGCACTATGCTCACCGCCAAAATCTGCCTCAAGTTCTTTCATCATTGCTTTTATATTTGAATGTCCTACCTTACATCTAAATAGTGAAATATTTTTTGATTCCAGTATTGATAAAGCATGAGGTGAAACATTTACGTTATAGACTACTTTTAAATTATCTTTTTTTTCGGATAAATAATCTGCGATTAATGTTGTCATCATACTTCCAGATATAACTTTTCCAGTATCATCAATAAAAACTGCCCTATCAGCATCACCATCAAAAGCTACTCCAAAGTCTAATTTCTTTTCTTGAACGAGTTTTATAATCTCTTTCAAGTTTTCTATATTTGACGGATCTGCAGGATGATTTGGAAAATTTCCATCTACTTCCATATAAAGTTTTTCGCAATCAAATTTATAAATTGCTGATATTTCCTCAAATATTGAACCTATTGCGCCATTTCCACCATCAACTCCAAATTTTAAATGGCTATTGACTTTTTCTGGTTTTACTAGTTTCTGTATATGTTGAAAATACAAATCCAACTCATTGTTTGTTTCTAAATGTAAATTGCTTATTTCACCAAAATCTATATTTTTAATATTGTTTTTTATTTCTAAAAGACCTGAATGCTCTCCAATCGGTACTGCTCCTGAATTGCAAAGTTTCAATCCATTGTATTCTTTAGGGTTGTGTGATGCAGTGATTACGACACCGGGTAACTCAAGCAGTCCTGACAAAGAATAAACAACATCTGTAGGTACAAGACCAACGTATAAAACTGACTTACCACTGTTAGATACCCCAGATGCAACTGCGTTTAACATTTCCATATTGGATAAACGACCATCATGACCAATTAAAATTGATTCTGAATCAACAAATTCTGCAAAAGAATATCCAATTTTATATGCATCTTGCAAAGTTAAGGTGTCTCCAAAGACTCCTCTAATATCATAGGATTTAAAAATAACATCTAGATTATTACTCATTACCCAATTATTGTACTCTTGATGGAATCAAAGTTTAACTATAAGAATTTTTCAATTGTAATACCTATTTACAATGAAGAGGAGATACTTGAAGAATCTACCAATGCAATTTTTTCACTATGTAAAAGAATGGGGATAGATTTTGAAATTATTTTTTCAGAAAATGGTTCTACTGATAACACAAAAAATATTGCTAATGAATTAACAACCAAATATTCAGAGATAAAAATTATATCAAATCCGGAACCAAATTATGGAAATGCATTAAAAGCTGGATTTGAATTAGCAAAAAACGATATTGTTATATCATTTGATATTGATTATTATTCAGAATCTTTTTTACGTGAAGCTTTAATGCTTAATAGGGAATACTCTTCAATAACAGCTTCCAAAAGACTTGGTTCCTCGGAAGATGGGCGAAGATTTATTAGAAGATTAGCAACAAACTTTTTTGTAATACTTTTAAAAACTCTTTTTGGTACAAAGCTAAGTGATACCCACGGAATGAAGGCAATTAAAAAAACAGAGATTGAGAAATTTCTTCCACAAGTTGTTTCAACACAGGACATTTTTGATACTGAATTATTAATAAGAATAGAAAAAAACGGTGGGAAAATAAAAGAAATTCCCGCAAAAGTAAATGAAATAAGGCCTAGCGTTTCCTTAATTTACAAACGGATCCCAAGAACAATAAAGAGTTTAATTAAATTAAAAATAATTTTTTATAAAGAATCTTTAAAAACAAAAAATTTATAAATCAAATACTTGATGGGAAGTATTGCCCCATTTATAAGAATTGTAATTACAAGAAACCAAAGCTCATCTTTCTGTAAAGCATCATTAATAAAATTAATTATGAACCAAATAATATTTGGAGCAAATAAACTAATTAGGTTAGTGTATGAAAATTTTAAAAACTCTTTTAACTTTCCTCCAAAAAAACTAAATTTAAAAATTATCCTTCTAGATAAATAGTATGAAATGATTACACCAATTAAAAATCCGAGCACATTGGTTACATAAGTTCTTAGGGGAAATTCAATAAAAGTAAGAACAAAAAATTGAAATATATATGTCAAAGTTAATCCAATTATCAAATTTATTGCACCAACGATATATGTTCTAACTAGCTGCATCAATGAAGTATCGCTTTGAAAAATTTTTAGGGATTTTAGCTTTTTAAACATTATCAGATTTCTTTTTATACTTATAAGTAATAAGTAAAGCACCAAAAAGAGTTAAAAACGAAAAGAAATTTAAAGCTTTTTCAACGTTACTCAATTCAAATTTAATTTCAACAAGCTCATCATTTGGAATAACTGCCATAAATGATGGGGAGATCCTGAAAGGCCCATGGCCATTTGTAATTTTCCAATTCGGAAAATATGATACTTTAATTAAATGAAGCTGATTAGGTTTATTGGTTTTAAAAGATATTAAGTTGTTTTGTATATTTAGATCACTTATTAAAAGCTCCGTATTTTTGTTACTCGAATCAGCAACACTTTTGTCGTAGTTTTCGATTATTTTATAACTTGATTCATCTCTGAAGCTCTTATATGCTTCCTCAAAAAAGCTTTGCTCACTGCCTTCCCTAAGAACTGCATTCTTAAGACGCTCATAAAAATCTGGACTTTCAAATATATATAAGTTATCTTCAACAAGCTCTATTTTTTCAGAGTTTATTGAATAAACATTAAAAACTTCATTTGAGAATAAAAAATTGAAATTTTCATTTACGTTAGCTTTATCTTTAATTGATGATGTGTATGCAATAAAATAATCTACTCCTAGTTCTTGCATTAACCTAAAACCTTTATCAAATTCACCATTAATATAATTCAACCCCCCAACTGGATTAGAGGGCCTTTCGGCAAGGCCTGAAACTGTTAAAAAATGAAAGGGTGTTGTTATGCTTGAGTCAAAATATAAACCCTCGACACTTTGATGGTCAGTAAACATAGGGATTGTCATTAATACCATAGGTGTACCATATTTATTTAAATCAGAATTTGGTTCCCACATGATTCTGCCTGGCTCAAGTTTATCTAACCCATCATAAAGGGTTGTAATATCTGTCCAATTATTTTTACTTTCATAACCACTAAAATTCCAATTTAACCAGTGCGGTAAATAGCTTAAAGTTCCAAAAGTTAGAGAAACAATAGTTGTATAAATTAAAAAATTTTCAGAGTTTCTTGAAATTAAAAATAAAAATAAAACAATCAAAATTACGCTTATAGTTGTTATTGAATAAGTGTTCCCCCATTTGGAAAAATACAAATACATAAAGTAAGAGTTGCATATCAAAATAAATATAAGCAAAGGGTATTTGCCCTGTATTTTTTTGGTTAGATTCTTAATATCAAAATGTAATAAATTAAAAAATAGGATTATGATACCCAAGTTAAAAAAAGGAACGATTCTTCCATTCCAAAGTGAACTTTCTGGGCCATAGAAAAATAAATATATTGAGATAGAAATTAAGTACATCTCAAACACAGAAATTGCTTTTAAAGAATTTTTGCTATTGCTCAAAATAATATAAATTACTGTACCTAACACGAACGGAAGTATGTCAGATTTTACTAGGTCTGAAATCTGAGTGTAAGGAGTGTAAGTCATGTTTGTGGTGAATTCTAAGTTTAGAAATAATGAAATAGAAAACCTTATTGCTATAAACAAGAAAAAAAGAAACGCTGAAATCTTTTTATGGATTTTTGTGTCACTTTTTAGAAAGTAAAAAGAAAATATTGGTAAATAAATCATGAAAGGAATTAAGTGAGAGAGTGCAGTTAGGCCAATTAGCAAAGCGGCAATTTCCGTAGAATATTTATGTTTTGATTTAATTAAATAAAATATAGATAAATTAGCAAAAGCAATCGAATAAGTAAATGAATACTGCCCTGCAAGAGAAGAAGCTAGATTTCCTCCAAAAATTGTGAAAGATTCAGTAAGTAAATAGAGCAATCCAACACCAAATCCATAAAAAGAGAAATCTTTTGAATTTTTTCGCATAAGCATTTCAATAGAAACAACCAATAAAACTTGTGAAATTAAAACCATGGTTTTAAAAGAAATTGAAAATGGGAATAATAAATTTAACAAACTAGTAATGATTGGTGGAAGCGGAAAATAAAAGTAGTAAACAGGATAACCAGCAAACCAGTCCTGTGACCAACCACTTAGCTTAAAATTATTAAATAGTTCAGTAACAAAAAACTTGGTTGGAACAATGTGCGCCCCCATATCACCACCAGTGGGAAGCAAGTCTAAAAAAACTAGTTCTACTCGCAAAAAAATTATCAGTAAAGAGCCTAGGGCAACTTTAATAAGGAGATTGTTTTTAAGCATCCGTTAAATTTTTTCCTAAATACTTTGTTTTTCTTTTTCCACCCTCAGTCCATTCTGCATACCAATATGGACCGTGGGGACACGAATTACAAGACTCTTTACCACACTTTATTGATTTAGTTCTGTATGAAACTTTTATATCAGATTCAATTTTTAGCTTATTGTCTACCAATAATTTGATTCTCTTTAAATCTGCTTCATCAAGTTCTGATAATCCATCTAGAATATCTTTGTCTATCATTACTAAAATGTTAG
>Ga0233451_10003311_pt1 | contig 14092 bp, 9 predicted proteins | sample 011ome_29_FD_183052 | JGI IMG/M metagenome (GOLD analysis project Ga0233451, IMG submission 183052) | Coastal salt marsh microbial communities from the Groves Creek Marsh, Skidaway Island, Georgia - 011504CT (spades assembly) | ecosystem: Environmental > Aquatic > Marine > Intertidal zone > Salt...
CGGAGTGGAGAGGTCAACTTGAGAGAGATGGAGTGATGATATCTAACGTGATTAATGATTTTGGAGATATCGTAGTCGCCGCGCCGCCTCCGCCGCCGTCGCCGCCTCCGCCGCCACCGTCGCCTCCTCCGCCGAGACCGCCGCCGAATGCGCCTCCTCCTCCTCCGCCTCCGCCGCCGCCGTTCCCGAAACCGCCGCCATTCAACGAAGATCTCGTGCGTTTAACCGCCCGAATCGATGCAGCGCCGTTAGTGAACGAAAAGCACGAGTTCAATTCGACCACGTGGGAGTATGGAGGTATTCAAATCGTCCGAGAGACGGAACGCGCTTGGAGCATCTTTGAAGGCAACGGAAAGCCCGGCGTGGCTGTTGTTCGCGTGACCTTGAACAAGTTGGACGCGTCTTTTGGACCGGAAAACTCCGAAAGTTCTTCGTTGATTATTGCGGAAGGATGCGAGGTTGGTACTCCAGTGCGTGTTGTTGAAGATCCAGCGATTACGTACTCGACTGGCTTACACAAGTTCGACGTAGAGTTGACGTGTGAAGACGGCTTGAGAATTGTAAACTTAGACTGGGAAAAGTTGGTCGATAAACGCGGACGTCCTTCAACAACGCAAGGTGACGGTCTCAAGATCACGTACGATATCCTCCCGCCGACGCCAAAGATTACGAGTCCGAATCGAGGTTTCTCCACGCAAACGTACGTCGGTTTTCTCGTCGATTTTGGCGAGAAAGTTCGATTGACTCCGGGGAATCTTTTGCAAGCCTTGAACGTCACAAACTGCTGGGCGAAGGACGTTTTATACGATGCTTCAGTCGGTAAAGTGTACGTGAGATGCTGGGCGAACACGAACAAAGTGTGCGCGGTTGGTACGTACCCGTATTCTACGAGAGACATCTCCGGGAACTGGAACGGCGACGGCGTATCCCTCGACATTTTGCAATACACGGCGTCCGGCACGGTCTCCAACGCCGCCCACTTGTCAACCTTCGGTTTGGCCGTTGGGTCGCTCTTATCGATTGCTTCGTTGACGCCTTTGCCTGGAGGAGGTCCCATCGTCGTCGACACGCTTTCGATTCTGCCTATGATTGCCTTCTTCCAACAGTTGGCCTTCACGTCCATGCTCGCCGTGCCGAGAATGCCGGCGCAATACGCCGTCTCTATGGGTAGATTGATGTTCTTGAACATGGCCATTCCAGCGCCGGAAGTTTCGAAGCCGGTGTATCACGATTCAACGTACCAAACGGAATTGTTCGGCGTGAAGAGAGGTATGGAACTTGACGAGGACGAGATGTTTGCGGAACTCACGGAAACGACGTACACCGCGGCTGCTAAGGCTGGAGGTCGCCGTAAGTTGCTTCAAGACACGACGGAGGAGTGGAACACGATCCCGGTTCAAGATGAGCTTGCGATTATCGACGCCGCAGTTGGTGTTTATGACGAAGAAGGTTGGGATTACTTTGTCGAGGTGGCGTTTTGGGCCTCTGTCTTTTGTACTTTGGCAATCTTTGCGCACGTCACGGGCGTCATCGTGTGTTTGCGAAAGTTCTGGGTCATTCCGGCGTTCATGACGATTCCGGCGATTGAATTACTCGCCCTCTTAATCGTCGGTCCTGGCGTCACGAGAGCTTTAATGGTTGTCATGGTTGGTCAGACCGGCGCCGGCTACGCGGTTGGGTTGTGTGGCATGCTGTTTGCGTTCTTCGCGATTGTGTGTCCTCTCGCGTACATCATCTTCCGAGCAACGCCGCCGCACCCGAAATCAATTCGCGAACGTGGAGATTGGTGGGGATTTAGCGCAGTCATGCAAGGCTTGAAGTCAAACACGGGTCGATTCAAATCGTGGGAGACGGACCTTGAAGGCGCTTCGTTTAGGAACAAGACGCTTTCGCCGTATTGGTACGCATATGCCATCTTCCTGGCGTACTCGAAGTTGTTCTTTTCTGCTGCTATTTACGGCATGTACACAGAAAAGGCCGAGGCGACGTATCAAGCCAAGGTGCTGTTCTGCCTCGACTTCATGCACTTGGCGTACGTCGCGATTATTCGACCGTATTCCTTGTTCTTACAAAACATCGCCTGGATTATTATCGAGTTCTGTCTCATGATTGTTCACGGCTGCGCGCTCGGGTTGACTGGGGACGTCGAGAGCGATTACGCTGAAAATCTTGGTTCCGGTATGATTGCGTTTGCTGCGTTAGGAGCTGTAGGATACTCTGGCTGTTTTCTGTACTCGTGGTACAAGGACGTCAAGGAATTCAACGAGGAGCTTGGCGACGAATTCGTCGAGCCGAAGAAAGGTGTCCTCGGTCAACTCCAGAGTTTCAAAAATAATACCATCAACATGTTGGGTCTCGCGAAGAAACAAGCGCAGAGCGAAGACACAGAGGTGCAGCAACTTCAGAGAACGAATACGTTGTCGCGCATGGCGAGTCGCACGACGTCGCTCAAGAGAACGCCGACTATGACCAAGAAAGCCGTTCGCAAGGAGACGAGAAAAGCGATGAGATGGAGCGTCTACATGACCGTTCTACTCGTTTCAATCATGGCGGGTGTGTACGCGGCGGTGTACTACGCGACAGGATACGCGAATTCTACGCCGTCGACGGTTGGTGAGTTATCCTCGAAGATTGTAGCCTCGGTTCGCGTGGATGGGTACACGAAGGATACGTTTGTAGACAACGACTTTTTGGACGGTTTGGCGCTTTATTTGGATGTCAATCCGAAAGCGGTCGGTATCGATGACGTTGAAAACACTCCCCTCGACGAAGTTGGCCGACGCAGAACGCTTTTGAGTCAAGCGGAAGACAACGACTTTTTGTCGGTGAGCACGAGAAGCTTACTCGTCGCGAGTTACGGCTCCGTCGACGTCGATTTTTATGTCTTGTCGGACGCGGAGTATATTCAGGGTCTCATCGACAAAATCAATTTGCTCGGCCTCGATACGTTAGAAGGAACAACCGCAAAGAGCACGTTCATCACCTCTCTCCAAGATGCGGGATTTACGGAAGCGTACACCGTCATATTGACGAGAGAGGCGTATCAGTTGATGCCGCCGCCGCCGTACTCAGCACCGGCGCCGCCGCCTGCGAAACCTCCTCCTCCTGCTCCATCACCTCCACCACCATCCCCCCCGTCTCCACCCCCGTCTCCACCGGCTCCTCCTCCTCCGTCCCCTCCGTCTCCGCCCCCGCCGCCATCGCCGCCGCCATCGCCGCCGCCGCCGCCCATCACGCAGCTTGTCGGTGCTACTCAGGATCCGATCGATGCTACTAAATGCATTGCCAACTACAACATCAATAGATTATATGTCGTCGGAGATGATTATGAACCAGCCCCTTCTGCAGACGAGCAAGGATGGGAGCCGGAAAATTTGGTCGATTGCGTGAAGCAAGGAGGTGAGACTGGTAACGGTTGGAAAACGAAGAACCCGACGGCAGCTGAAATCGGGGCGTGGGAAGCGGGCACTTTACCAGCCGATACGGCAGAAGTCGTGTACGAGTTCGCCTCGGCTTTGTGGGTGAACAAAATCGACGCCTACGGCTCGAACGAAACAGTCGCAAAGTCGAAGAGCGCGATCTTGTATGTAGGCGCCGCCGATGGTGACGTGTCTGCATCCAATCCGTGCGAGGACGCCGCGTGGGAGCAGGTTGGAGACGAGGTGTTCTTCGAGATTGCGAACAACACTGCGAACAACCCGCAGTTTATTCGCGGTAACAAAGTGACGTGGTTGCCGGAGAGGTCTGGTGTGTGTTGGAAGATTAAAGTGAAAGGGTTTCCAAGTAAAGATCCTGTGTGTGGGTGTGCTTATGCTTCATCTTATCACGGAAATTACACGGAGGCTAATCCGTGCGACGTGAAGTGCGTGAAACAGACGTCAGTCGGTTTGGACGAGATTCACTTTGAGAACTGGGATTGGTTAGGCATTGCCGGTCCAGGTAATCAAAAGGATTCAGAGACTGAAAAAGGCACGGATTATGACAAGCCCGCGTACGTCCCCGCCAACGGACAACGTCGATAGAAAGGTAGCCGAGAGAGAAGTGCAGTTTGAATTAGAAGAGAGAGTTGAAAAAAATATAGCGCGCGCGCGAGAAAGAGAGAAGAGAAAGCGAGAAAGATTAAAATCATGACGATACTGTGATGTATGATTTACCTACGAGGAAGAGATTATTCATTGAGTGAAAACAATAGACTTGAGTGTAAAACACAATTATTAAATCTGTTTAAAAACAAAAGCTATAGGTTGGCGCCGTACCCGAACGCATTTCTTATGCGAGCGAAAATTAAATTCTTCCATCCGTTCTCGGTGACTTCCATGACGTTTTCGTTCCCGTGCGCGTCAGCTTCCGGCACGTCCGTCTGAGTCAGCTCTAAAATGCAGTTCCCAGGCTCTGGTTCTTTCAACACCATGGTCACTGTCGAGTAATGATCCGGAACCCACGAGTTGAACCGCCACTTTTGTACTATTCGCTCGCCGTCTATGAATGTAATCGTTTCGCCGCGAACGCTTCCATCGAACATTTCAAATTTTCCTACGCCTTTCTGGCCCGTACATTTCGTTCTCGTGAAATGCATCACACGCCTTGGGTCTAGCAACGCCTCGCACACGTCCGTCGCCCGACACAAAAACTTTTCTTTGATTTTTATGGTATGATATTTCGTCGACAGCGGCGCGCTTTTATATTCGTGTTCCGTCTTTCCTTTCGCCGTCGTCTGTTTTGGTTTTTGTTTCGCCGCCGCTTCCTCCGTCGCTCTGTCGCTGTTCGCACTATCACTACCATTCTCTCCCGACGTCTTCGCGGCCAAAGCCGGCGTCCCTCTCGCCATTTCCTCCTCCCATTTTTTCACCACCTCTCGCACTTTCTCCTTCCCGCTCTTCTCTTCGATCCATCGCTTCGCCTTCTTCGCTTTCTCGCTCTCGTCCTTTGGACTGAATTTTACTTCGGTATCCTCCCCTCTGTTTTCATCGCTCACGTACGGTAACACCATCGTCCCTACGCGCTCGCCTTCGAGCTCGTAATCGATGGAGAGTTCCAACTCGTACCCGGGTATGATTTTTCCTTTTCTTTGGTTCAAATACGCTTCGCCGGTGATTCGCAACGGTTTCACAAATCTCACACCATTTGCATCATCATCATCGTCCAAAAACGAACTTTGTTTCTCCCCGTCGTCGTCCCCCAAATCGTCCCCACAACCACAAACGAACTCAGACTCGAAAAAAACTCTCGTCCATTCTTTGCAATCCTTCTCCACCCAGTGCCATCCGTGGACGTTCGCGCCGTCTTTCCGTTCTTCCACGATCCATCTTTGATCGCCTTCCCCGAGCTTCGCCATTTTTTATCAGTGAAGAGAAATGTCCTTCGTTTCGCTTCCAAACGCTTCTTTTTTTCATACTCGTAAAAATGCAAAAAACACTGCATGTGTAGATATTCTCTCTGTATTCTCTCCGTATCTTACTCAAGGCAAAATCAGCGCCGCGACTCTCACGGGTGTCGCGCACTCTGCGCGCTTTTACGTGCACGCCTCGATGTTCTCCGTGTACATCTTCTCCTCCTCGTCGTCGTCGTCGTCGTCTCCAAACTTCTCTCTTCTTTATATCTCTTTCTGCGCTTTTTTTCTCTGATCTCTTTGACTTCTTTCCCAGTTTCTTTAGTCTTCCATTTTATCTTCTTTTTCTCTTCATTTAAACTTCACACGTAATAAAGTTATACACATAAAGCGAGAAGAGCAAAAATGCAAAGCGTAGCGGCATTCACCACCACCGCGACGCGAGCGACGTCGAGCGCGTTCGCCTCCGGGAGCACTCGTCGTACTAATACGACGACGAAGAATAAGAACACCAACATCATCCCCGGCGAGAAGAAAATTACAACGACGGCGCAATTAAGAAGAAGCAGCAAAACAAAGACAAAGATAACAAAGACGAAGATCATCAGATCTATGTCGCCAATGCCAGACGCGGACGAAGACGAAGGTTCGGTCCTCGATTTACCGGAAGAGTACGTCCGCGCGGTGCCTTCGAGACGCCCGGACATCTTCCCGGATTTGCAGGAAATCAAACAGCCGATGCCGAACACTTTAAAGGGAGAACCGGAAATGCCGGACGAGGAGGAAGAGGAACAGGAAAGGAAAGAAAACCCGGGAGAACCCGGAGAGGACGAGGAGGAAGACGAGAACGGGGAGAAAATCACGAAGAAAGAGAAAAAGAGGAGAGAGAAGGAAAGAGAGAACGAGGAGTAAGAAGAGAGAGAGAGAGAGAGAGAGAGAGAGACTTTACACATTCTATCCATACTAATTAATTTTACAACACGCTATACTACTGATACTTTCCTACTGATACTACTACTTCTGCTACTACTACTATTACTACTACTACTTATTATTATTATTATTATTTCATCTGACGTCGCGCAACGAGAGGTTGATTCGAGTTCGTTTGGCAAAGTTGAGAAGGAATTCGTCGTCGTCGTCGTCGAACGCGCTTTCGAGCGCTTCCGGAAACCGAAAGGTTTTTGAGGAACTCATCAACGTTTCGCCGTCGCTAAAGACTCTCGGGACGCCGTGAAACATCGTTCGAGATTCACCGCTGAGCACAATCGCATCTCCGCTGCGAACGATTAAAGCAGTCACCGGCTTTAAGGCTTTCGATTTTTGCCCGAGGAGAAAAATAGCCGGCAAACCGAGCGAAAGCGAGGCGATTGGTTTACTCAAGTTCATCTCCGCGTCGTCCACGTGACCGTTTAAAGTGTCTCCGGGAGCGTAGAAATTCGCCAACCCGACTTGCCCATCGAAGAATTTATCCTCTCCTTTTTCAACGAAAGCAGCTTCTTTCCCGAACACAATCTCCAGCGTCTTCACGCACGCTCGTTTAATCCTCTCGTCCACCTCCGGCGCTCGCTCTTCCTCGTAAACTCTCTTCGTCCAATCGAACGGTGCCCCTACCGTAGCCCAACGTAACTTCCTCAACAAATGTCTCGCCGCTCTCGATTCCATCCCGTCGCCTCGTTTCGGAGGTTTCTCTAACTCCATCCACCCGTTTTCCTCTTCGTTTAAATACAAACCCGCTTTCGCCGCTCGATACAAATCCGCCGGCAACGGTTTCCCCAATCTTTGCCAATGATTCGTTTTATTCGGTCGTTCCGGGAGTATTTTCACGCAATGCATGATTAACTCTCTCTGCTCTCGTAAATCTAACGCGTTTTGGACGTAATACGCGCCCGGGTGGTCCAATAACTTCCACACCCGAGGTCTTTCTCTCGACGGCGCGTTCGCAAAACGAGAGAAAGCCGCCACCTCTTCGACTCCTCCTTTTGCCTTAAACGTCTGCTTCTTCTCTTCCTCCTTAAGCTTTGAAACGCGCATCACAACGGACGATTCGTGACCAACACATTCGTCAAAATCAATCGTTTCGGAGACGTCAATCTCTTCCACCAGTTTCCCGCTCTTCCGTCTGCGTCCGGTTTTCGCGTCCACGCGAATCGTTTCAATCACTTTCAACCGATACTTCTTTTCCGCGAGCGAGAACGCGTTTTTAGTCGTGCTGTTATTCGTAGTCTCGTCGTCGAAAGTGTTGTTCTTCTCGGCGACGGAGGAATACATAGTTGTAATTCGTCCGTCGTCTTTCTTATTCAGAGCATGATGAAGAGAGGGAGGATGTTTTTAGTGGTGTTTTGTGTCTCTCGCACGTAAGCGCTTGGGGAAGAGAATGAAGACAAAATACATATACGAGATGTGTGCAAAAAACATCACACATCGCGTAAAAAATGTTGTCGAGTACGTGCTATGTATGTGATAAAGTATCTACTTCTTACCACCCTTATGCGTTCTCTCTCGTTGCGTGTACAGCTGCTGCAACGCGTTTTTGGCGGCGCAACTCGGGAAGTTGCTCAAATCGTAATAATGTTCGGCCAAGTCGATTAACCACTCGCCTTTGATTTCCGTGACCGTCCGGACGTACTTCTTGGACGTCAAGACGAACTCGTTGTACACGACCCACTCGGGTTTACCGCTTAAATTCGTAGACGGGTGCAACAAAACCGATTCGTTGTCTTTGACGGTTAAGTACGAGCCGTTTCGTTCTTTGTGCGCGACTTGCATGAAGAAGCCGTTTAAGATGGCTTTGCGGATGTTGACGTAATAGTCTTTAGAGTGGAAGTCGGTGGATTCGAGGAGGACGCCGTGGCGTTGACATAAGCGGACTAACTGGTTGCGGACGTTATCCGCGGATTTCAACGATCGGTGATTTAAGTAGTTTTCCCAGCACCAGTTTTGGCTCTCGCCGTTTTGTTTGAACGCGTGGTAGGCGTTCAACATGGTCAAATGGTCGCCGTCCAAATGCGCAAAGTGCGCCTTCGCGGCGTCTGCTCTTTGTTGATCGTCTCGCGGGCGAATGAAACACTGCGGAACGGAAAGCATGGCGACTATGGTCACGATTTCGTTCGAACACTTAAACTTCGTGCTCCCGACTAACATCTTTGCCAACTGAGGATCTAACGGGAAATCGGACATGATTTTCCCGGCTTTCGTCAGCTCGCCTTCGTCGTCTAAAGCGCCTAAATAGTTGAGCAATTCTAACGCGCGCATTAACGTTTCCGGCGCTGGAGGGTCCATGAAATCGAAATGGACCAAGTCGTCGATGCCTAATTTTTTCAACTGGATGACGACCGAGCCTAAATTCGATCGCAAAATCTCCGGGTACGTCTGTTCGATTAAATCTTTCTTGAAGGAAAGTTCCGTGTATAATCGAAAACACTTCCCGGGTTGGGTTCTCCCGGCTCTCCCGGCTCTTTGTTGCGCCGACGCTCGAGAAATTGGCGAGACTAATAAACTTTCCACTCGACTTCGAGGATTGTACACTTTCTGTTTCGAAAACCCCGGGTCGACGACGTAGACGATCCCATCAATCGTCAAAGACGTCTCGGCGATGTTCGTGGACACGACCACTTTTCTCCCGGCGACGCCTCCGACGGTTAACGCGTCCGGCGCTTTATCAAAAATCCTCTGCTGTTGATTCGGCGGTAACGTCGAATATAGCGGCACCACGTTCACAGGCCCGACGCTGTCCCCGATATTCTTAATCTCGTTCCTAATCTTCCCGCACGCGTCTTCGATTTCCTCCTCGCCGGTTAAAAACAAAAGCACGTCCCCGGGTGGTTCGCACCGGTGTATTTGCACCACCGTCCGAATCGCCGCTTCCAAATAATCTCTCTCAGGTTCTTGCGTGTAAAATATCTCCACCGGATGCGTTCTCCCCGGAACCATAACCAACGGTGCGCCTTCAAAATACCCCTGAAACTTCTTCGCCTCCAACGTCGCCGACATCACCACGCACTTCAAATCCTCCGGTCGCTTCTTCAACACCTCCTTCAACAATCCAAACAAAACGTCCGTCGCTAACGTCCTCTCGTGCGCTTCGTCGATCACAATCACTGAATATCGACTCAATAATGGATCTGTCATCGCTTCTCTGAGTAACATCCCGTCCGTGGCGTACTTCATGATCGTCTTTCGCGACGTGCACTCCTCGAACCGAATCGAATATCCAACCTCTTCCCCTATTTGCACGTCCATCTCCTCGGCGACTCGTTTCGCCACCGACATCGCCGCCACGCGTCTCGGTTGCGTGCACACCACCATCTTAGATTCTTCATTCGTGTTCGTGTTCGTGTACCCGGCGTCGACGAGAAATTGCGGGATCTGCGTCGTCTTCCCCGAACCGGTTTCCCCGACGAGCACTAAAGTCTGCGAAGCCGCCAACTGGTGAAGAAAATCCGATTTTTGTTTCCACACGGGAAGCTTTCGCCTCGTCTCGAGGATGCTCAGATAGGTTTGAGAATACGGCTGATTCGTGTACGGATTTATCATCATCACTTCTTCTTTGTTGTTCGCATCGTCACCATCGAGGGAAACTTGTACTCGCTGCTTTTTCTTCGGCGTCGTCGAAGACATTTGATGATTACGTGCGATTTGAAGTGGTTTATTCCCCGAAAGGATGTGTTGGTTTTGTGAGGTATCTTCGACGCGAACGCGGTTAAACGCACGTCTACATATATATGTACTACTAATTATTACACGCGACGAAAACGTTCGTATACTACTATTTGTCTGCTATACTACTGCGAGAGGGAGAGCAATGCTGAAGAAAAAACTTAAATGGCTACCCCGCCGCTCTTCTCGCCGTAGACGACGCCTTTGCCTAAGCCGCCGCCGCTTTTGAAGTGAATCTCTCCGAGCTGCCTTTCCAACTCGTCGCCTTTAATGAACCGTCGAAAACACCCGTCTTTGTTCACCGTGCACAAGCGAGCGCACCCACCTGAGCTGGAATCCACCGCCATTGCGAGCGTTAACGCTTTCAACACGTACTTCTCGCACTCCTCTCTCGTCATCCGTTCCTTGAACTCGGAGTCTAAAAACCCCCAGATGTACGTCGAGCCGCTTCCGTCCGTCGTCCACGAAGTCTTGATCATGTTCCCTCCAGCCGTGCACGAATACACCTGCGCGCCAAATTTCTCGTCCCACCCGGCGGCAATCGCGTAGCACCCTAACCCGGTCCCGTTGTTCGCGTTTTTATTCTCGTAGTTGATCTTGGTCAATATCCTGGCGACTTGTTTCACCTCCATGGTTTCCCCGTGTGCTAATTCAATCTCGCGTTGCGCGCAGTGGTGCCGGACGAACCCGGCGACGGCTTCGGTATCCGCGGCGGAGCCTGATCGAGCCATGACGACGTTTTCGGTCAAGTTGCACATCTTATCCGACGCTCGGTTGGAAATGTACGTTCCTGTTTATATCGAAGTACGTTAAGAGAGACGAGAGAAAAAGGTGAGATGAGAGATCTGTCCAAGAAGAGAATAAAAACGCGTAAAACGTACCCGTGGAGACTCTCGTGTCCGCGCCGATGACGATGCCACCCGCGTATTCGCACGCCACGATGGTCGTGCCGGTTTTTGGCGCTTCTTGCGCGCGGTTGATGCTCTCCATGTGTGCTTTTGCGCGTGAAATTTCTGCGGAATTTTGTATCGAAATGCTTCGAATTTTCCCCAAAGATCAGACAAAAGGAAAGAAGGCAGAAGCAGCCTGGCGGCGTGAAGAGAGACACGGATGATGGTTTCAGACGAGAGAGACAGAGACGATGACGTGCACTCCCAAGACCAACAACACATCAAACTCCCTCCGTGCTCGAACAACCTCGCCACCGCGTTGCTCACGGACGCGTACCAAATCACCATGGCGTACGCGTATTGGAAAAACAACACGCACGAACGCACGGCGAGTTTCGATTTACTCTTCCGGAAAAACCCATTCGGTGGAGAGTTTACCATCTTTTGCGGCTTAGAGGAGAGTTTAAAGTTCGTCTCGAACTTTAAATTCACGAGACAAGACGTGAAGTATTTGCGCGAGTGCGATTTCGCGAAAGAGATGGACCCGAGGTTCTTCGACGAGTATTTAAGTTCAGTGGACTGTTCGAAAATCACAATCGAAGGCATCAAAGAAGGCACCGTGGTGTTCCCGAGAGTACCTCTGATCCACGTGAGCGGACCTTTGGGCGTGACGCAACTTCTGGAGACGACTTTACTCACTCTGATTAATTACGCGTCTTTAGTCGCCACGAACGCGGCTCGACATCGGTTAACGTGCGGCGACGAGGCGCAGTTGTTGGAGTTTGGTTTACGGAGAGCGCAAGGCGTGGACGGGGGAGTGAGCGCGAGCAGGTACGCGTACGTTGGAGGTTTCGACGCGACGTCGAATTGCGAGGCTGGGAGACAGTTTGGGATTCCCGTGAGAGGGACGCACGCGCACAGTTTCGTGCAAGCGCACTCGAAGTGGGACGATATCCACGGGAGGAAAGTTGGCGAGTGCGAGGATTTTTGCAAAGAGGCGAGGGAAATGTTGAAAGAGTTGAGAGAGGCGATGGTGAGTAGTGATAGTAACAATAGCGCGGCGTATCAATTCGGGGAAACGAATGAGAGCGAGCTGATCTCGTTTTGCGCGTACGCGATTGCGTTTCCGAATTCGTTTTTAGCTTTAATCGATACGTACGACACGTTGAAATCGGGGACGCCTAATTACGTCGCCGTGGCGTTGACGTTGAAGAAGTGTGGGTTTCAACCCGTTGGGGTGAGAATAGATTCCGGAGATTTGAGTTATTTGAGTTTAATGATTAGAGAGTTTATGATTGAAGCGGAGAAGTGTTTAGAGCGTCGGGGAAAACATTTTTCGTTACTCGCGAAAGGATTAGCCGCGGAGACGAAAATTACCGCCTCGAACGATATCAACGAAACCGTGTTGAGAGAATTGAAACAAAGCGGTCACTCGATCGATGCGTTTGGCATCGGGACGCACTTGGTGACGTGCATGGCGCAACCGGCGTTGGGATGCGTGTATAAACTCGTAGAAATCGATAAAACACCTCGGATTAAATTATCCGAAGACGTAGAGAAAGTCACCATTCCGGGAAAGAAGAAGTGTTACAGACTTTACGGAAAGATTGGCGAACCGATCGTGGACGTCATGCTTCGCGAGGACGAAAAAGAACCGAAGGTTGGCGAACGCGTGTTGTGCAGACACCCGTTTTTAGAAGGTAAACGGGCGTTCGTCACTCCCGCGAAAGTGGAGAAGTTATTGTTGGTGTGTTGGGACGGCGAGAAAGGCGGGTGTCCTCGAAAATTTTACGAGGAAAGCGTAGGTTTAGAAAAAAGTAGATTGAGGGTAAAAGAGCAAGTGAAACTGATGCGAGCGGATCATTTGAGATACACGAATCCGACGCCGTATAAAGTGAGCGTGTCTGGCGATTTGTACCAGTTTACGCATCAGTTATGGTTGGATAATTTGCCGGCGAGAGAGTTGACTTGAATCTTTTTTTTTAAAGTAAAATTTCTTCTTGTGTTTTTACAATGTCTTCCTCCTCTTCCTGCTCGGAGTCGACGTAGTTCAGATTGGGTTGCGAGAGCGGCAGAGGTTCTTCGTCTTCTTCCTCGTTGTCGTCGCTTAATATTTCTATGATCGTTTCTTCTTCTTTCTTCATCTTTTTTCTATCGCGCTCTTCTAGTTGTAGTCCTATCTTTTTTGACAAGCCTCTACCAGCTTGCTCGACCAACTTCCTCATCAACTCTTGATCTATTATATTTCTATCGTTATTGCTATTGTTATTATTTCCTTTTGGGTTGAAGAACGCCGTCGCCTTGCTCACTCTCTTAGCGTTCTTTTTCTCGGCTTCTTCGCGAATGGCGGTTTCGATCGATTCCATGTTTTTCACGACGCTCTTCATGTCCGGTTTCCGTTGAAACAACTTCAACTCCGCGTTATACGTGTCTCTAAACTCAACGTATTTCGATTTCAACTGGTCGTACGTTTGTCCCTTTAACGTCCTCCCGTCGAATCCGTATTTGTTCTCCAAGTCGTCGCGTAACTCATTCGTCTTTCTCGTTTTCTCCGCTTGCTTCGCTTTCGGGAGCAGGTGGTATTTCGTCGGCGGTGGAATCGGGTTCGGTAGATTTTTTATGACTGTTGTTGTTGTTTTATCGCCTTCTTTTTCTTCTTCTTCTTTTTCTTCTTCTTCTTTATCTTCTTGTTCGTCGTCTTCGTTATCTCTCCCCGCATCCACCAACAAGAGAGGCTCCAACACGTTTCCTTTCCAACTCTCCACGATCTCCTCCATCTCTCGGTTCGGTCTCAACGCCACTTCCCCGGTCCCGTCCCAATCCTTCTCGTCTGTCACCGGGCCTTTACATCTCGGACAGTTTCGTTTCTTATCGTCTTGAAACGTCTTCATGTATTCGTTCAAACATTTGCTGCAAAACGTATGGGAGCACCGGACGAGGGCGACGGGTAAGTGGAACAGTTCTTTGCAAATTGGACAGGAGATTTTGTCTTGAAATGTATCCATCGAAGAGGAGGACAACGCGACGTTTCTTTCTTTTTTCCGCTTCTTGTTCTTCTTCTTGTTGTTGTTGTGCTCCATCGTCGCTTCTTCTACCTCTTCTTCATCGCGTTCTTTTCTGCCTCGTTGCTTTGTGTTTTTGTCGCGTCAATACGTTTTAATTTAATGGAGAGAATCTTTTCCATCTCTCCATCCCCTTTAAAATGAAATCAAAT
>Ga0233451_10003318_pt1 | contig 14072 bp, 11 predicted proteins | sample 011ome_29_FD_183052 | JGI IMG/M metagenome (GOLD analysis project Ga0233451, IMG submission 183052) | Coastal salt marsh microbial communities from the Groves Creek Marsh, Skidaway Island, Georgia - 011504CT (spades assembly) | ecosystem: Environmental > Aquatic > Marine > Intertidal zone >...
ATTTCTTTAACGATTTTGTTTTTGTAATACCAGTTTTGCATGTTATCTTGTATATATCTTTCTTTACATATTATTCTTTTTATCTTGGATTTCTGCACGTCTTGCTTTTGCAAGTTTTCCTAATTCGCCTAATGCTTTTCTTGCACGAGCGGCTGCAGCTTTAACACCTTTAGTTTCAAATGCTTCTGATTCCTTTAGGTATGCTTCGTATGCTTCTATAATTTTTTCGTGTGACATTTTTTGTCTCCTATTTTAATTGTATCTCTTGTTTCCATTGAGACCGTTTATTTGCATTTTTTCCACAACTTCTTTTGCAAACATAAAATGGATTTTTATTATCTAGTCTCGTTTGATATTCATCCATTAGTTGTTCTGGAGTATATTGCAGTATATCTTCGTGCTTAGTTTTACCTTTATAATAACTTTCTGCAATATGACAACAAGGAAATTCTTGGCCTTTGTAATCTATATAAGTAGATTCTTCATTGTTACGTTCACATATTATACTATTAATATTATTATAGTCAATATAATTATACTTATTTGCAGGTTTTATATGATTAAAACTATATTCGTCCCATCTATCTGTTTCTTTACTACGAAACCAGGTAAATCCCATATTTTCAGCAAGTTCCTTACACTTTTCAATTTGATGTTTGTTGTGGTCAAATACTAACATATCCCAATGGGCACTTCCTCCTGAATCGATATATGCTTGTGCATTTTGCATTACCTTATCGAATTGAACTCCCACTCTATAGATATGATTGGTATCTTTTAGGCCGTCTATACTAAAAACTACATAATCTAAAGACCCATTTAATAGATTTGCACAATCAATCCACCAGTTAGTGTTTCTTATACTTCCATTAGTGTTTATGCCTACTACTATTCCTGGGTGTAAATCTTTTACCCACTTTATTTTTTCTAGTAAACTAATATCTGCACATGGATCACCTACTGTTCCACAAAAGAATATTTTTTCTAATTTCTTATTAATATTTTTTATAATTTGTAATTGAAACTGTCTAATGTCAAGGTCAGCAAGGGATACAATGCATCCTTCACCATTAACATTTCTTGCACACATAGGACATGCAGCATTACATCTACTAGTAGGTTCGAAGTGTAATATTTTTACCATTCTGTTACATGTTCCCGATCAAAAAGTTTTGCTTTTATGCATTTGGTTTTACATTCTAAATTATCAAACTGTTTAAATTCACCTTGCCACCAGTTATCTGCTAGTATTTCATCTAGTGTATTGTTATATAAATTAAATTTTGTTTCAGCAAGTTTATTCCATTTTTCATTATGTGGATAACGTAGAGCAGTCCAGCAACAAGGATAAAACTCGCCAGTGGCTTTTAAAAATACACCTTTATTTCCTATATAACAAAGTGCTGGATATTCTTTACTATTTTGTAATTCTGTTGCACGTTGCCAAAATATTTCTTTTAGGTCTGAGCCTGGACGCCTTCTTGCAGTAATATAGTTATGTTCTCGTTCAAATCTATGCCCACTAGCAATAAATTTTTGGTCTAATGGTTCTAATAAATCATCATTGCCATATGCATCTGGATATGTACTACCAAATTTTGTACTTTTGGTAAGTTGCCAACAATCAAAATTATATTCATACGCAAGTTTTATTATTTTTCCTAAATCTGTTTCGTTGAATCTAAATGCAATTGTTGCAACTACTGTATATGTAGTTTTATTGTGTTTTCTAAAAGTTACTATACCATCAATAATACTATTCCAGTCACAGTTTATCCTATATTTACTGTTACTTTCCTGGTCCCATCCATCTAAACTCCAGTGTATCTCATCGTACTCATTACAGTATGAAGCAAGTTTTTGCCACCAGTCTATTTTTTTGTAACTTCCGTTTGTAATAATTGTTAATTGTATTTTAGGATTAATTTGTTTAATCCATTCTACGATTTCTAAGAATTCTTTTGCATATATGGGATCACCATCATCTCCGCAAAAACTTATTTTACGTATCTTTTTTATTTGTGATTCGCCTATCTGATTACGGAAGAAGTTCAGTGTTAGTTGACGATTAAGCAGTGTTTCTGGTACTTCTGCTCTGGTACATCTAGGACATTTTAGTGTACATATACTGCTTACTTCTATGTGCCAATGATCTAATGCTAACTTCATGTAACTTCTATATCTGTATCATAACTAGTAAACCCATTTTCTTTTACTACTTTCAATACATTGTTTACACGACCTATAAGTTCATCTTTATGTGACACTAACCACACACTTTTATTGCGTTCTCGACTCATGCGTTTTAGTACACTCATACTGTTTTCTACACCTGAACTATCCATGCCACTGTCTACTAGCTCGTCAATAAACAATAAATTTATAGGTTGATATAAACTTTCCCAAACATCACGGAACGCCCAACTTAACGAAAGTATAAGTCTGTTTCGTTCACCTCTACTTAAATTATCAAAATCTAAATCTCTGCCTAGTTCTTGAATCTCAACGGTTAAGTCATTTTGGAAAACCACTGTATGTGGTAGTCCTATTGCATTTAGATATTGATCTAATCGTGTATTCAAGTATGATAAGTTTTGTTCTATAATTCTTTTACGTATAAAACTATCTTTGTTTGTTAGCAGTTTTAGTAAAAATTCTTGATGTTGTTGTATTCTTGTTAATTCGTTTATGCCATCCCAACTTATTTCCTGTACTGCAGTGGTTTCCATTTCTGCAATTTGATCTGTGTATGGATCTATCTCATCCAGTTTGTTTTGTAATTGAGATTCAAGTGTTGAAAGACTACTACGGTGATTGTGTGCATCATTTACACTATCGTAAAAAGTTTTTGGTTTATCAGGCACAACTTGTTTTTGTGTTTCTAGTTTATCTATGCCTTGTTGTAGTTCTTGCAAAAAATTATTTGCATCTTCATGTTCTTTTTGTGCTTTTTGTATTTGTTCTTTGTGTGTTTCCAAATGTGTAACACTCTGTTTACAACTGCCACACACGCCTTCATTTACATTATCTAATGCTTTCTTAGTACGATTAACGTCACGCTCCGCTCTACTAATCTGTGCCTGTAGTGCAGCTATGTCTTTTGTTAATTGGATTTGTGCATTGTTTAGCGTATTCCAATCATTAAGTTCTGTATGCGTGCTTAGTTCTACGTCAATGTTTACATGAGCCAAGTCTGCAATTGCAATTTTAAATTTTTCTATATCATCATCTTTTTTCTTTTGCCAGAGTGATTGTCTGCGTTTGAGAGCGTCAACCTGTTCTGTAATTTTACTATTTGCATCTTCAACTGCTTTGATACGAAACTCTTCCTGTTGTATCTTATTTTTTGTTATACGTACTAGTTCTTTTAAATTTTCTGCTTTTTCACTAAGGATAGTTATACCAAGTAGCTGTTCAATAATAGCACGTTGATCATTTTGTCGCATACTTAGAAAAGGCTCACTATAAGTGTTGAGGGCAAGTACATGTTTGAACATAGCATGACTCATACCTAATAAGTTTTCTATTGCTTTTTGTGTTTCTCTACTATCACCTTGTGCATAATCGTCTGCTTCTTGTTCACTATTGTTTATGTAAAATTTTAGTACGTTACTTTTACGACCACGTTCAATTCTATATTGAACTCCATCTTTTTCAAACTCAACAGTGACTAACATATTCTTGCCGTTAGTCTTGTTTATTAGATTATCTTTACGAATATTAGTAAGAGCATCGCCATATAATGCATAACTTAGTGCATTTATAATTGTAGTCTTACCCGTACCGTTTCTAGCACCAGCATCGCCACCTCCAGTATCTAAGTTTTCACCTAGTACAAGTGTTAAGTCATTTCTATTAAAGTCAATAGCCTGCGTAGTGTTTCCCACACTCATAAAATTTTTTACTGTAAGTGTATCAATCTTAAACATTACTTATTATAGCACTCATTTCAGGATATGTCATTTTAAAATTTTCGTTTCTAAGTAAATCTTTGTCTAATGTGTTAGACCAAAAATCATCCAGCAAATTTAGTTGCTTTTCGTTTTTCAAATACACTGCGAAATCTTTAACTTGTTCATTACTGGATTTTTCAAGTTTACTAATAATCTTGCTACGTCGGGCTTCAGGTATGTTTAAAATACTGTAATGTGCTGGAGAGTTTAGTAAATTAAAATATGGACCGTAGTTCAAATTGCGACAAATATTTACTAAATCTTCTAGGTCTAGTATATTAAAAATACTTACTGTACTATGAAACTGTAAGGTAAATATTCTTCTGTCCAACTTTGCAAATTTTTGTAGGTTTGCATAAACAATGTCCCAACTTTTTCCATGACGCTCATATTCAAACTTTTTGCCTGTGTTATCAATACTAAAACTTAGTTTAACTTGTTGAAACTTTGAAAGTTTATCCAGTAATATTTTTGGATATACTGTCCCATTTGTATTGTAGTGTAATATAATATCTGTGCGATTTTGTTCTAGCAAGTAATCAATAATTACATAGTGTTTTCGATCTAACAGTGGTTCGCCACCGTGAAATGTTATGTATTTTAATGTCTTTAGCTTGTTTTTTAAGTGTTGCCATAAAAAGCTAGATGTGTCGCTAATCCAACTAGGTTGATTGACAGCATTTTTTTGTTTTAGTTCTTTTGCCCAACTACTGCTATTTTCTGGGTTACAAATTCTGCATTTCAAGTTACAAACATTTCCTGTATGTAAGTCTAATGTGCGAATATCAGGTGAACCGTTTTCATAATCAGTGCCGTAAGTTAGTTCTGGAAATATTTGGTCAGTACTTGTTCTCATACTTACACTACTAAACCGTTCATTTATCCAGCACGAGTTACATGCACTAGGTTGTTTAGATTGTAGCATTTCTTCACGCACACTAGAAAACTTTTCGCTTAATTGTGCTTGTTCTAGGCTTGTATTTGTTATATCGGCGTCACCCAGTGTATCTTTCGATATACAACACATTTTGTATTTTCCTTTGTTGTCAATGAAAATACTGTTAAACGGATGTACACAGAGTGTGTGACTAGTGTTGTACTTTCTAGAGGATACTATTTTGATTTTAATATCTTCACCGGGAAATATATCTTCAAAAACAGGCAATACTTTTTCAGCAAGACCATTCTGGTCTGTTTGTATGTGTATAAAGAATGTAGGAATATCCAAGAATTTTATAATGCGGAAAAAATGTTTCCATAATCCATTTTCTGTATAAGTGTAAGATTTTATTAATATTATATCATCAGGTTGGTATGAATCGCGTTTAATGTCAAGCAAATCATAATACATTTTGTCAAATTTTAGATGATAATAATCGCCTATATCACTGTCAAAATAAATCATAGGTTCCTGTATATATCTAACATTAGTTTACTATCATATTGTTTACTGTCTATTTGTTGTAACTGGCTAGTAACAATACTGTCTACACTTTCAAAGTTTATTTCGCCTTGTATCTGCATATCCATGTCTTCACTTTTTACTGGTATAAGACTCATCTCACGTAATGAATACTCAGTCATAAATGTTTCTTTTATAAAGTTTGCTTCTTCATAACTTATGTCTACATCTAAGTTTACACGGGCATATGTTTTTGAACTTAAATATTTTTCAGGGCCTTCCAGTAACTGGCTTATTTTTAGTGTACGATACTTTGGTTGGTCAGGCCATGCAATAAATTGTTTTGTGCCATCCCAATCTAGTAACATCATACCTCGATCATCGTCCCATGCATCACTATAATTGTGTGGAAAAGCATTTCCTGTGTAAATTACGTTATCACGTTCCTGTCTTTTATGAAAATGTCCTGTAAAAACTGTACCACACCGTCCAAAGTCTGTGTGATTAAGTTCTCCGTGATCGGGCATTTGCACCATTGCGTTCATATAAAAGTGAGGAAGTTCAAAATGTCCAATTACATAGTCAGCTTTTATCTTTTGCATTTGTTTGTGTTCATCGCCTACTAACCAAGGTATAAACGCAACACCATCAACCGTAGTAATATCGTTATAGAACTGAATATTCTCAAACTTTTTTATAAATGCAATACTATTATAGTCACGTTTATCTCTATAATATTCATCATGGTTGCCAGGTATAAAATGTACGACATTAAAGTTTGTGTTTAGTAACTCCAGTGCTTGTAAACTGTAATTCAGTGTAGCAACATTAATACTTGCACGTTGATGATGCCAGTCACCCATAAAAATACAAGTGTCTGCACTCTGTGCTTTTGCTTCAGCACAGAACCAAGTAACAAAGTCAAGACAATCTTTATTGAATGTTTGACTGTTGCTTTTATTTCCAAAGTGAATGTCCGTAAAGACGGCGGCCCGTTTGAATAAACTCATTTATGTATTATAGCATATAAAAAATTAATGTCAAGCAATAGGCTCTGAGCTTTTTGCATTTTCATTTTCGTTTTGTCTAGTGTAACTTGGATTTAAACCAGCACTTTCTAATATATCATCTCTAATTGCTTGATTCTTTTTTTCCAAGTTTAGTACACGAGTAAAACTGTTTGTAATGGCGGCAGTATAGTAAGCAAATGGATTTTCACTTTTACTTTCGTCAAATTGTAGTCCGATTTGTGTTAACTGTAGCAATGCTTGGCTACGCATCTCATCATTGTAAGTATAACCACGCCAGTTTGAACGTGTTCCATATCGTTCACACAGTTTCATGTACATTCTAGCAAGTTTACTTGTAGTTTTGCCATGTGTTTTACTAAATTGTCCGTTTTCTAGTCCACCTTCCCAATGACTTTTACCAACTAGTACTGGATTATCGTCATCATCTATTCTATAGTGTTGAAATGGTGGAAAGTTGCACTGTACGTGATGATCTGCAACAGTTTTTGGATTCTTTTTACGTCCTGGATGAAGAGGAATATGATCGTGGGTCATAATTCTAAATACTACATCTTTTTTATTAATTTTTTTCCAGTCTACTGCAAATTCTGCTTGTTTTACCTTTAGTCCTTCTGCTCTGGCTGCTTCGTAATTTTGTTTTTGTATACGATCTGCCTGGTTTCTTTTTGCCTGTGCCACTGTTCTAATGTTTATTTTTTCAATGTTTGGTAAAATAATGTCATATACATCATCACCTTCGGCAACAAAACTACTATAGGTATTTTTGCTTTTGTGTATTTCCTTCAACAAGTCACGATTGTTAAGGTAATTTTTACGTTTTATCATATATGAGATTCCTTTTATATACGTATATTATACAGCCTATAAATATACTTATGCAATATAAAAATAAGGATTTTTTAAGTGGCATTTGATTTAGGAAATAAATTTACCAGAAAAGCAGATCAATTTGTTGAAGATGCAGCAGGAAAAATACTACCTGGTAATGACCCTCTTAGTAAAATCGGTCGTAATGTATTAGATGCTAGTGCAAACAGATTAGTTTCAGCAGGATTAGAATTTGCTCAGGGTATTCCATTTTTAAATGATATTGTTACCACTACATTTAGAGAAAACGATACAAGAGTAAGATTGTCGCTTAGTCCAAATAGTGGACAAATACTTTACAAAAGTTTTAATAATAGACTACTAGAACCTTTGGTAGATACAGATGGAATATTATTTCCCTATACACCTACAATAAGTGTAAGTCATACAGCTCAATATACTGGTATGCATCCTACACACAGTAACTATGTTCAGCACAGTTATAATGCAAGCTCAGTAGATGCAATTAGTATAGATGGATATTTTACTGCTAATAACGCAGACGAAGCAAGATATGTTTTTGCAGTATTACATTTTTTACGTAGTGCGTACAAAATGTTTTTTGGTGCAGATGCTAACAGAGGCACGCCTCCTCCTGTACTTAGACTTAGCGGGTATGGTCCTTTTAATTACAATAGTGTACCGGTAGTATTAACAAATTTTACAGAAATAATGTCTGCAGATAGAGATTATATAGAAGTGCCACTTGCAGCGGCACCTGATGCTGCAACAAAAACCATGATACCAACTTTTATGAATATGACTATGACACTAAGTCCAATATATACTAAACAACAAATATCTAATTTTAGTTTAGAAAGTTTTGCACGTGGTGATTTGATTGGAAGACCAGGAGGCGGTAGTGAAGGCGGAGGATTTTTATAATGGCTGTTGAGTACAGTAGTGATAGTCCGTATGCAGATACTAGCCAGTATAGTTATTATCTAGACGTTCTCACGCCAAGAGTAATTATACCCTACAAAGATGATGTACTACATACATTAACACAGGTTCATCAGTATAGACCGGATCTTTTAGCATATGATCTGTATGGTAATGACAAGTTATGGTGGGTATTTCAAGCAAGAAATCCAAACGCATTTGAAGATCCAGTATGGGATTTTAGGGTTGGTGCAAAATTTTATATACCTAAGAAAGAAACAATTGATACTGCGTTAGGAATTTAATATGGCAGTACCTCCAAATAGAAAAAATTTACAAAATCCATCACCACAGGATTTAAGTTTATTCACTGAACCTGTTGATCGTATTAAGGTACCTGCAGGCACAACTATTGCTTATGCTAATGATGCAATAGATAGAAAAGTAGACTACGGTAAATCTGGAAATGCAGTAAACACAGATGGAATACCTAGAATTACTATATACCCTAATAATCAAGATTTTTCTGATTTTGCTGGCTCAAATCCAAGAAATAAAGGCACGCCTGAAGATATTGAATATGGTGGGTTTACTAATAATGACTTCAATGGACTTATTGGATCCAGAGATAGTGCAACAGGTGTAATTCCTGGACTAAACAATTCTACAAAACCTATTAAAGTTTCAGGCAGTAAAGATGCAGCAACTGGCAATAAAACTGTTGTAAAACCTTTTTCAGAAAACCTAGCACCTGTACCTATAGAACCCAAAGCAAATGAGCTTAATGAATATGCTAGTGTTTCATATAATATTGCACTTTACATGATGAACAGTAGAAGTTATGTTGATATAACAAAGTCTCCTAATAATCCTCAAGATGCACTAGCATATCCTAATAGTCAACTACTAATGCGTAGTGGCGGTGTGGGATTAGATAATACAAGTAACGATTTTTCTAACGACTTTTTTATAGATGATTTAGAAATTACTAATGTTGCCGTTGGACCTAATAAATTTAGACATAACACAAATGCAACAGATATAAGATTTACTATAACAGAACCTCGAGGAGTAACACTATTAGAAAGGTTACAAAGGTTAGCAGGCACTGTGCTAGTAACTACTAAAGAAAAATATATTCATGCTCCATATCTGTTGGAAATAAAATTTAAAGGATATGATGAAACAGGAAAAACTGTTCCTACTGCTAGTAAACCTAAGTATATTCCTATAAGAATTACAAATATGACATTTGAAGTGACTGCAAGTGGAACACAGTATCGTGTAGAGGCAGTGCCTTTTTCAAATCAAGCATTGCAATCAATTGTTAGCACAATACCACACAACATAGAGTTAAAAGCAAAAACTGTTGGTGATATTTTTAGCAGTGAAGTTACTAAAGTTGTAGATGAATCAACTAAAATTAGTGATGCAAACCAGGGTATAGACGGACCTGCAGTTTCTCCATCATTAGTAAAAAGAACAAAAGTAAAAAATCTTGCAGAAATTTTAACAGATAGTCAAAAAACACGTACAGGCACACCTCCTCTGTCAGGTAACGCTAAAACTATTATACAAAAAAATGGTAAACCATATCAAGTTCAACCACCTGCAGAAAAATACGATACTTATAATTTTTTAATTGCAGATGAAATTGCAAATGCAAAGTTAAATTTAGGTGATTTGTATGATGTGCTAAACACTCCTGTGCCTACTGACGGTGAAAAGAAAAATACTAAAAAAAGTGACCGTAGCCAATACGAAGCATATGTACAAGGACTAACAAAAGGTGTAAAGTTTGATAAAGATACAGGTATTTTTAAAATAAATGCAGGTACAGATATATCTAAATTAATAAATTTAGTAATAATGCATAGTGACTATATGGATAAAAATATAGAAGATAATCCAGATCAATATGCAAAATCAGGGGATCCAATTAATTGGTTCAGAATTAGGCCTGTAATAAAAAGTGCAACTAGTTCAGGCGGCGGATACGACGCAAAAGAAGGTAGATATAAGTATGATATAATGTTTGCAGTTGAAAAAAATGTAATACATTATCATGATTTTCCCTGGGCTAAGAAAAGCAAACCAATAGGAGAAGGATATCATAAAAAGTATGATTATATCTTCAGTGGACAAAATACGCAAGTTTTGGATTTTCAATTAAAATTTAATACAGCGTTTTTACAAGTAATGACTGCTGGTACAGGTAGTCCGTTTGCAAACAAAACTGCCACTACTCCTTTTACTCCTGTTCAAAAAGAAATAGTTGATACTGTTGAAGGAAATACTACTAATGTTGAAGATAATATTACACGTAAGAGAGCAAAAGACCTTTTCAGTAGTGTAATGAGTGATGGTGTTGATATGGTAAATTTAGACATGCAAATTGTGGGAGATCCTGCATGGATTCCCACTAGTGATGCATATTGGCAGGACAAAGTGCGTAAAGGTGAACAATATGCACAAGCATTTATGCCAGATGGGACAATAAATTATAATCTTTCACCACCTTTTATACAAGTAAACTTGAAAACTCCAATAGATTATGATGATACTACTGGATTACAGAATCCTAATCAAGCAATTAATAGTAGTTTTAGTGGCGTATATCGTATAACACAAGTAGATAGTACATTTTCTGGTGGAGCATTTCAACAAAGACTAACAGGGTTAAGAGCACCTATGCAATCAGTAGCAGGAGGTGTTGCACGTGATAAAAATCAAGATGAAGGCACAGAAAGAAACACAGTTGTTGATGAATTTAGTGATGATGCACTAAAGTACTTGAAAAAACAAGCAAAAGATAGTAGAATAAACAATGGGACAACTGCAAAAGTAGTAAATCCTGAATTTAACGATTATGACGTCCTTACTTAATAGAGATATTCAATGGCAGTAGATACAACAAGACAAGGCTCAAAAGGAGGCGATCCTCAATACAATCCAGAACTTCGTGGTGTAAGCGAAGAACGTGGAATAGTAGTTGGTATAGTCAAGGCAAATGTGCATGGTTCACATATGGGTGTTATACAAGTCTATATCCCAGAAATGTCAACTGACGAAGAGGACAAAAGTCAATGGAGAACAGTAAGATATTGTACGCCTTTTTATAGTAGAGTAGACAGTACAGAAGGTGCAAATAACAAAAATCGTTATATTGATACTAAGATGCCTTCGGGTATTGTAACTCCTCCGCCTGATTTAGGTACTACTGTGCTTTGTTTTTTTCCACACGGAAAAAATAATGAAGGTTATTATTTTGCATGTGTTCCAGATACGTATATAATGCAAACATTACCAGAGCCTACAATAGTAGAGGACTTTGAAAGTGGACCATACGTAGGTGGTGAATTAAATGATAAGAAAAATAATCCTAATGATATTGTGAATTGGAAGTCACAACTAAGGCCTGAGGATTTTATTACACAAAAAATTGTTAAGGAACAGGGTTTATTAAATGATAGAGTAAGAGGACTCAATAATAGTAGTTATATGAGAGAATCTCCCAGTGAGATTATAGGTATAAGCAGTAAAGGTCGAAGAATTACTGAAGGTGGCAAGGATTTTTTAAAAGAAAATGCATCTGCACTCAAAAATCCAAATACTACTGATGAAAAAATACTAGAAGGACTATTAGGACCTACAGCTAGACGTAAAGGTCATAGTATTGCTCTGGATGATGGTGATATAGATGGAAATAGTAATCAAATTAGATTGCGTACAAGTACAGGGCATCAAATTTTACTTAATGATAGTGAAGGAATCATATACGTAGGTAATTCTACTGGGACTGTCTGGATAGAACTTGGGAATCAAGGCACAATGGATGTCTTTGCTAATGATAGTATAAACTTTCGCAGTAAAAATATAAATTTTCACGCAGATGAGAATATTAAATTTCATAGTAAAGGTTATACACAAGTTGTAAGTGAAAATGAGTTACATTTAGAAAGTGGCGAAGATCTTGCAATATCTAGTGGAGGTGATGCAGGATTTACGTCTAAAAAATTTACACTAAATGCAAGTGGACAAATGAATTTAACTGGAGGTGCAACTGCTAGTATTAAAGCAAGTGGAGTAATGGCGGTTAGTGGTTCAATAGTAATGTTACAAGGGCCTTCATTAGGAGCACAACAAGTAAAACCGGTCAGACCACAACAAAAAGCGGATCCTCAAGTAGGGGCAACAGTTACAACAGTGGATAGACTGCCAAGTAAAGAACCTTTTGCATATCATGGCGAAAAAAATACAACTACATCATATACTGGAGGAGTAACTGGAGGAGGGTTTGGTATAGCACAGGCATTTTCAGTTATTAGTGCAGGACTTTCATATGCAAAAACATTACCTGATTTAGGCACAGCGGGAGATTTTAGTGATTTTGCTGGTGCTAATAATTTTGGTGTATTTGCAGATGACGCTTCTGCTAGCCTATCAGGGTTAAGGCCTTTTCAGGGCACTTTTAATAGTGCTACAGAAGCATTGACTAACATTGGTGGACAAACATTTATTAAACCAATATCTACAAATATAGATGCTATAGTAAGTGCAGGCACAATAGGAACTGAAATAACAAGTTTTGACTTTCCTAATGTTATTGGAAATATAGATTTCACTCCTATTACAGATACTTTTGGTGAAATATCTGATAGTATTAGTGGAATTGTTAGTGAATTACCCACTATAGGCGATATAAAAGATTCCTGGAATAGTGGAATAAGTGATTTAGCCGATTCTGATCTTGGAAAACTAGTAGTAGACGGTTCAGGAAAAATAGTAGATATTGCAAATCAAGTAATAGATACTTACGATCAGGTAGCTCCGGCGATACAAAAAGGTATTACAAAAATAAATCAAGTAGTGCCTGGAGCAGGTGATAAATTAGGTGCATTTTTGGGCGAACCTGTTGCAAAAGTATTCCAGGTTACTGATCTTATAAAACAAGTAGATACAGGATTTAGTATAGGTTCTTTAGAAAGCACAGATATACAAGGATTAAACGCTGCAATAGTAAAAGTTGTAGGAAGTAATAATGCATCCAACTTTATTGATAGTACTACTAAAGTTGTGGGGAAATATGGATTTGACATTAACCAACTCGTTGAATCAGGATATGTAAGACCTGAAGCGGTTTTTAACGATCAGCTATCTCAAAGCAATGTTTGGACAGGGAAAGATGGTGTCACAAGTTTAAGTAAATTTCAATCAAACATAGGTGTACAAGAACAAATACAACAACAACAAATTGCCAGTTTATATCAGAAGTTAATTAATAACGGTGCAATAACATCTAGAGATGGTAAACAAGAAATAATGGCAATGATCACGGCAGCTTCTGTGAGTAATGCAGATATAGCAAAACAAGTAAGACTTGGACAAACAGATATTTCACTAGTGCGTAACACTACAGGTATTCCTGTAGGATCTGATATATTAAGCACAGTAAAAAGTGCAATGCAAACAGGTAGTGCAGCCAGTAACACAGTAACAAGTCTAGCTAATAAAAAAACATCCAGTGATGGATTACAACGTTTTAAAGGAACTTTAAAATCTGGTGAAACTTTAAGAAATATTGATGGAGTAACATATGTTGTGCCTGCTGATCAAAGTAGTGTGAAATATACTGGAAATAACGGCGGTAAAAAAAGAGAATTAGATAATAGAATAGCAGCATTAGAAAATGATAGAAATAATTTAGTAGCAGATGGAAACGACAATAAATCCCTACTTGAACAAATAGATGAAAAACTTACTGAATTATATTCACAATTAAATAGTTTATAAGGAAGAGAGATGGCAGTTGCAGTTTACAAAGGTATTAGTACAGTTAATAACAACTTTGGAAGTATTAAATTAACTGATACTGATCTAATAAAGAGAGATTTGCTTAACCACTTTGCAATACGCAAAGGTGAAAAATTAATGAAT
>Ga0233451_10003342_pt1 | contig 14010 bp, 15 predicted proteins | sample 011ome_29_FD_183052 | JGI IMG/M metagenome (GOLD analysis project Ga0233451, IMG submission 183052) | Coastal salt marsh microbial communities from the Groves Creek Marsh, Skidaway Island, Georgia - 011504CT (spades assembly) | ecosystem: Environmental > Aquatic > Marine > Intertidal zone >...
CATGTTGCCCACGACGCGTGCAGCCGGTCCGCGCAGGGTCACGACCTCGGTGCTCGGAGCCGCGACGGGAGCGGCCTGGGCGGGCGCGGGCGGTGCTGTGGGCGTCGCTCCTGCAGGGGCCGGGGCTGAGGGTGCCGGGGAGGGGGGAGGGGTGGGCGTGGGCACGTTGTGCCCGTTGACGTGGTCGAGTTGGGCCTTGAGGGCGGATCCGTCTGCCGGCGAGTAGTCGGCGAAGAAGTCCCACCATGCGGGGTCCACGCTGTCCTTGTCGGCGAGGTACTGCTGGTAGATCTCGTCGACGAGCCATTCATTGGGTCCGAACCGTCCCTGCGCCACCTCACCAGGGTAGTGGCGGGGCGCCCGCTCAGCCTCCGGCGGGAGGGCGGGTGTGATCCCCGCCCGCGATCTGGTCCAGGGCATGCCCGAGAAGGGGTTCGAGCACCGCGAGCCCGTCCCGGGCGCCGCCGGGGGAGCCGGGAAGGTTGACGATGAGGGTCCGGTGCGCGAGGCCCGCGATGCCGCGACTGAGCATCGCCGTGGGGATCCCGTGTGCCGCGCCGTAGGCACGGATTGCTTCGCCGAGACCGGGGACCGGCCGGTCGATGACGCGGGCGGTCATCTCCGGTGTGAGATCGGCCGGAGTGAGGCCGGTGCCCCCCGTGGTGACGACGAGGTCGATCCCCTCCGAGATCGCCTCGCGGAGGGCTGCTTCGACGGGGTCGCCGTCGCTCACGACGACAGGTCCGGAGACCTCGAGTCCCATGGCGCGGAGTCCTTCCGCCAGGACGGGTCCCGAGCGGTCCTCCCAGATGCCCGCGGATGCGCGGGTCGACACCGTGATCACGCGTGCCGTGTGGGGCTCAGCCACGACGTCGCTCACCTGCCTCTCGAATGGCGGCGAGCAGCTCCTCGAGCGCTCGCACGGAGTGTCCGCTGAGGAAGGTATCGACATGGGGGAGGGCAGCGGCCATCCCACCCGCCAGGGGCTGGAACTCGGCCGCGGCGCTGCGGGGATTGACCCAGATGACGTGATGGGCGAGGCGGCCCAGTCGGCGCATCGCCTCGCCGACCTCGCCGGGATCCCCGATCTCCCAGCCGTCCGAGACGATCACCACGATCGCCCCGCGGGCGACACCGCGACGTCCGTGCTCGTCGAGGAAGCGCGTGAGCGCGGCGCCGATGCGGGTGCCACCCGCCCAGTCGGGCGTGGACTCGGCGACCTTGGCGTAGGCATAGTCGGGGCCCCCGGCAGCCAGGTGGCGGGTCAATCGCGTGAGGCGGGTCGCGAAGACGAAGGCCTCCGAGCCCAGGGAGCGCACCGCACCGCGCATGAGGTGCAGGTAGACGCGCGCGTAGGGCTCCATCGAACCTGAGACATCGGCGATGAGCACCACGCGACGCGGGCGCTCCGAGTGACGGCGATGGGCGCGATGCACCGGATCGCCGCCCGTGCGGTAAGCCCTCCGCAGGGTCGCGCGGACATCCAGGCGATCTCCGCGCGCGTTGCGGCGCAACCTGCGGCCGCGCCTGCGCGGAGGGATGAGTGGGAGCCGCTCGACCAGTTGGCGCAGGAGGGCGAGTTCCTCGGGTGAGCACTCGGAGAAGTCGCGCGTCGCCAGACGCTCGCTGGTGCTCGCGGCGGCGAGGAGCGACATCTCCTCGGTATCGGCGTCACCTCGCGCGTCGAGTCCTGGTGTGGCGCTCGTGATCGGCGAACGGGAGGCACCGGACTGCTGTGCGCCGGTGTCGCGTGGCGCACGCTCACCGGCGTCGAGCGGGCTGGCCGGCTGCGATGGGCTTGTGCGCGTGTCCTCGACGAGATCGACGTAGCCGCGGAAGTACTCGTCGAAGACGCGGTCGTATACGGGGATCTGGAAGTGCCCGGTGAGGAGGGTGACGCGGCCGATCCAGTAGGCCTCGGGAATCGTGCGTGGGCCGGCGAGGAGCACCGCCTCGGCGAAGCGGATCATCCGCTCCGGGGTCACGGGCACGCCCGCGGCGTGGAGCCGCTCGCCGAATGCGGCGGCGAGTGCGGCCAGGTCGGCCTGCGGGGTCGGCGGAGAGGCCGGGCTAGGCACCGCTGACCCAGGCGAGTCCTGCCTCCACCGCGACGTCGTGGTCCTCGCGGTACTTCAGGACCGAACCGAGCGTCCGCTGGACGGCCTCGGCATCGAGTTCCTGGATGCCGAGGAGCACCGCCGCATGCACCCAGTCGATGGCCTCCGCGATGCCCGGGGGCTTCTGCAGATCGATGGTGCGCAGGCGAGACACTGCCGAGGCGATCTGCGACACGAGGCGATCATTGGCCTCGGGCACGCGACGTCGCACGATCGCCGTGGCGTGCTCGAGAGTGGGGTAGTCAATCCAGTGGTAGAGGCACCGACGCTTGAGAGCGTCGTGGAGGTCTCGGGTCCGATTGGACGTGAGGATCACGATCGGGCGGTGGTGTGCCCGCAGCGTGCCGATCTCAGGAATGGTCACCGCAGACTCGGCGAGGAGCTCGAAGAGGAAGGCCTCGAACTCCTCATCCGCCCGGTCCACCTCGTCGATGAGGAGGACCACCGGTCGGGGGCCGCGGTGCTCCACGGCCTGTAGGAGCGGGCGCTCCACGAGGTAGTCGCGGGAGAAGAGACTGGACTCCTCGAGGCCATCGCCGCGGGCCTCGGCGAGACGGATGCCGAGGAGCTGGCGCGCGTAGTTCCACTCGTAGAGAGCCTCCGCCGCGTCGATCCCCTCGAAGCACTGGAGCCGGATCAGTGGCGTGTCGAGAATCCCGGCCAGGGCCTTGGCGGCCTGGGTCTTGCCCACGCCGGCCTCGCCCTCGAGCAGGAGGGGCTGGGGGAGCCGCACGGCGCAGAAGAGCGCGGTGGCGAGTCCCGGATCAGCGAGGTAGCCCGTCTGCTCGAGATCGCGCGCCAGGGAGTCGACGTCCGGCAATCGATCTTCGAGTGCGTCGTTACTCTCGGTCACGCCTGCCTCCCCGTCAGTTCGGCGTGCATCCGGCGTTGTCCACCCAGTAGGGCTTCATGTGCAGCAGCAGTCGCATGCGCTGCGGCGCGACGCTCTCGCTGAAGGGGTTGGTGCGATAGAAGGCGATGAAACTGTCGCGACTCGACTGCAGGCTCAGCCGGTAGTAGGCGCGGTTGTTCATGATGAGCGCATCTGCGACGCGCGATGCGGTGGAGCGCGTGTAGGTGGGCCAGCGGTCCATGCCATCCAGCATCTTGCGCGCACCCCGCCACGTGGCATCGCGCGCCTCCCGAGCTGCCTGGACGAGATCGGCCTGGGTGCTGTCGGGATCCCGGACAAGATCGGCCAGGCGCACGCCGGTCAGGGTGCCGGGGCACACCGCCTCGAGGTATTCCTCCGCGGCCTGGGCGCGCGTCCACCTCTCCGCGGACGACGCGGGGAGAGCCGGGGCAAGGAGCAGTGCTGAGGCGACCACCACGGCTGCGGTGGCTCTACCGAGGCGAGTCATGCCGTGATCCTGCCACCCCGGACCTCACGCTACGGGGGCGAAGGCCGCGGGATCGGCGACGAAGCGATCGAGGCATCCCTGGCAGCAGAACCACCAGGTCTCGCCGTCGACTTCGGCGTGGAGGGAGGTCGGCACCATGACCACATCCATGTGGCAGACCGGGTCGACCGCGGTCGCGATGGCAGTGGCCGGTGCGTGCATGGCGCGCGGTTCGCCCTTCCGCTGCGCGATGACCTCGGCAAGGATCGACAGGGCGACTTCCTCCGCGGTGCGGGCTCCGATGTCCATGCCCGCGGGTGTGCGGATGCTCGCCTTCTCGTCGTCGCTGAGGTCCAGTGATGCGAGGACGGCGGCACCGCGCTTGCGGCTCGCGACAAGGCCGATGTAGGGGACGCCGGAGCGCACAGCAGCCTCGAGGACGGCCTCCTCGCCGTTGCCATGGGAGGCGACGACGACGGCGTCGGTGGTGGCAAGGTCGGGGACACCGTCGCAGCAGCTCGAGTCCCAGGACTCCATGTCGTATCCGAGTGCGGCGCCCACCCGCGCCATGGCGACGCCGATGGGAGTGGTGCCGAGCACGCGGATGAGAGGTGCGGGCAGGACAGGCTCCATGAAGATCTCCAGGGTGCCACCGGATTGGCAGGGGTTGTGGACGACAGTGCGCCCGGGCTGATCGGGCTCAGGGGTCGGTGCAATGCGGAGCAGCATGGTCTCTCGGCTCTCGAGGACCGCCAGGCCCTGGGAGCGCAGGGTCGCCAGGGCGCACTGGCCCCCGACGAACCCCTCGATCGTGCCGTCGGCGAGGACGATGGCCTCGTCTCCGGGCTTGGCCGAGGTCGGCCGCTCGGCCAGCACCACGCGGGCGTGGACGAAGGGGACGCGATCGGCCTGGAGCTTCTCGGCTCTCTCGCGCAACTCCCGGGCTGTCATGGACATGGTCTGCCTCTCGTCCCTAGCGGCGTCGCCGTGCGATGAGCCAGATGATGCCGATGACGGCGACGATGGCCAGTGCGGCGGGGATGGCGCGCTTGAGCACGGGTGCGCCCGCCGTGCCGAGCAGGTCGATGCTGTCGGAGGCCTGGGGGAGAGGCGTAGGCGCGGCGGATGGCGCGGGTGCGGGCTCGCCCTTGGCTGCGGCCGCCGAGGCTGCTGCTGCCTGGGCACCGCTCGCGGCGATGACGGCCGCAAGATTGGCGGAGAACTGGTCGATGATGCGTCCCGCGACATCCTGCATGACGCCGCGTCCGAACTGTGCCGGCTTGCCGGTCACGGTGAGGTCCGTCGAGACCTCGACGCGGGTGCGATCTGCGGATTCCGCGATCAACTGCGCGGTCACGAGTGCCGAGGCCGTGCCCGATCCGCGCGTCTCCTTGCCGGTGCCCTCGATCACGGCGCGGTGAGTGGCCTCGTCCTTCTCGACGAAGCGAGCCTTGCCGCCGTACGTCATGTTGACCGGGCCGAGCTTGACCTTGACCGACCCCGTGAAGGTGTCCCCGTCCACGGTCTCCAGGGTCGCTCCCGGCATGCAGGGTGCGATCGCCTCCACGTCGAGGAGCGTCTGCCACGCGGTGTCGATGTCCGCGGGGACGACGAACGAGTTCTGGAGGTCCATGCACGACTCCCGAGGTCGAGGCCACGTGCGCTACCGGGCCCGGGAGGCCCCTGTGGCTGTGATGGACGACACTAGCCGCATGCCGGACCAGCCGCGACCCGTCGAGGTGCACCTCTTCGCTGCGGCCCGAGCGGCCGCCGAGGGGACCTCGGTCCTCCACGTCGCACCCGGATCCCTGGCGGAGGTCCTCGCCGAGGCCACCGCCCAGGCGCCGGGCCTCACGGCGGTGCTCCCGCGCTGCTCGGTCCTCGTCGACGGCATGGCCGGTCATGACGAGTCCATGCAGGTGGCCTCCGGCGGTCGTGTGGATGTCCTCCCGCCGTTCGCCGGGGGTTAGCCGCCGATCGCGCTCATCGGCCGTGGCGGCTGGATGAACGACGGATCGTTGATCCCGTGGCCGGGCAGCTTGGCTAGGACACTGGCGTGCAGACGTCGGCGTACCTCGGCTTCGCGATCGGCATCGCTCAGGGAGTCGTCGCGGAGCACCGCACGCAGGTCGGTCTCGTCGCGCGCGAAGAGGCAGTTGCGCAGCTGTCCGTCGGCGGTGAGGCGCAGTCGATCGCACGTGCCGCAGAAGGGGCGCGTCACGCTGGCGATCACGCCGACGGTCGCGGGCCCGCCATTGACGTAGAACTCCTCCGCGGGAGCCGTGCCGCGCTGCGGGAGGGGAGTGATGTCGAATGCGGTCGACAGGCTCTCGAGGATCTCCTCGGCGGTCACCATGTTGGTGCGGTTCCACAGGCCACCGGCGTCGAGGGGCATCTGCTCGATGAAGCGCAGTTGCCAGTCTTCTTCGAGTGCGCGCCGCAGCATCGGCACGGCCTCGTCCTCATTGACACCGCGCATGAGCACGGCGTTGACCTTCACCGGGGACAGGCCGGCGGCGCGTGCCGCGGCCAGCCCTGCGAGCACGTCGTCGAAGCGGTCGCGGTGGGTGAGCTTCTTGAACCGCTCGCGGTCGAGCGTGTCGAGGCTGACGTTGACCCGCTCGAGTCCGGCATCGCGCAGCGGGCCGGCGAGCCCGGCCAGACGCAGGGCGTTGGTCGTGATGGAGATCCGGGGCGGACGTGGCAGGGCATTGATCCGCCGGACCACATCGACCACGTCCGGCCTGAGCAGTGGCTCGCCGCCCGTGAGCCGCACCTCGTCGATGCCCTCGTCGACGGCGATCTCGAGGACGTACATGAGCTCGTCGGTGGTGAGCAGCTCGGCGCTGGGGATCCAGTCGGCGAAGTCCGCGGGCATGCAGTAGGTGCAGCGCAGAGAGCAGCGGTCCGTGAGCGAGATGCGCATGTCCCGATGACCGCGCCCGTATGAGTCGACCAGACGTGTCTCGTGGATATCGTCAGCGTGGCTCATGCGCAATTCACCCATTCGTCGGTGCCGTCGGCGAAGTACTGATGCTTCCAGATAGGGATGCGTGCCTTGACCTCATCGACGAGGGCTGAGCACGCGGCGAAGGCCTCGCCTCGGTGCGCGGAGCTGACGGCGGCCGCGAGGGCGCAGTCGCCGATCTCGAGGGGCCCCGTGCGATGCGCCACGCCGACAGCGATCACGTCGAAGCGCGCGGCGATGTCGGCGGCCACCTCGGCGAGGAGGTCGCCTGCGGTGGGGTGAGCCTCGTAGTCCAGTCGGAGCACGATGCGTCCGTGATCGTGGTCCCGGACATCTCCGGAGAAGGTGACCACGGCTCCCGCCCTCGGGTCGTCCACCATGTCGGCCATGTCCCGGGCCGAGATCGGCTCGGCCGAGACCCCGGAGTGCCGGACTGTGCTCGACTGGCTGGTCGCCTGCATTCCGTCATTATTGGGGTCTCGGCACGGATCTGCCATGGGAACCGTGCCGCCATCGGATAGGTCCTCGAAGGGAGCCCCCATGAGGGAGATCCTCAGCGATCTGCTCGCCGCCTATGAGCGGGGTGAGCCCTGTGCGATGGCCACCGTCGTGCGCACGTGGCGGTCGGCGCCCCGACCGGCGGGAGCCTCCATGATCGTTACGTCCGGGGGCGAGGCGATCGGCTCCGTGAGCGGCGGGTGTGTCGAGGGAGCGCTCTACGACCTGGGTCAGGAGGTGCTCGCCGACGGCACGCCCCAGTTCGAGACGTACGGCGTCAGCGACGATGACGCCTTCTCCGTCGGCCTGACCTGTGGCGGGATCCTCGACGTCTTCGTCGAGCGCGTGGATCGAGAGGCCTGGCCCGAGTTGCCCGGCATCGTCCGCAGCGTGGAGGCTGAGGAGCCCGTGGCGGTGGCGACCATCGTCGCGTCTCCTGGAGGCGACGGCCTCGGGCGACATCTTGTCGTCCGTCCCGATTCCGTCGAGGGTTCGCTTGGCACGGAGCGACTGGACGAGACCGTCGCCGCCGATGCACGCGGGCTGCTCGCCTCGGGCACGACCGGCTTCCTGCGCTACGGCCCCGAGGGGGAGCGGCTGGGCGACGGCCTCGACATCTTCGTGGCGAGCATGGCCCCGCCCCCGCGGATGTACATCTTCGGCGCGATCGACTTCTCCGCGGCACTGTGCCGCGTCGGCAAGGCGCTCGGCTTCCGGGTCACCGTGTGCGACGCGCGCGAGATCTTCGCGACGCCACGCCGTTTCCCTGACGCCGATGAGGTCGTCGTCGATTGGCCTCATCGCTGGCTGTCGGGGCAGCCTGTCGACCAGCGCACGGTCATCTGCGTGCTCACCCACGATCCGAAGTTCGACGTCCCCGCACTCGAAGTGGCGCTGCGCACGGATGCCGGCTACGTCGGCGCCATGGGATCGCGCCGTACCCATGAGGACCGCCTGCGCCGGCTCAAGGAGGCGGGCATGACCGACGAGGAGATCGGGCGGCTGCGGTCGCCCATCGGCCTCGATCTCGGCGCACGCACCCCCGAGGAGACCGCCATCTCCATCGCGGCCGAGATCATCCAGGAGCGCTGGGGTGGCAGCGGTTCGCGTCTGGCGGAGACGAGCGGACCGATCCACCCGGGTGCCCCGCGCTAGTGGCCGAGGTCGCGGGTCTGGTCCTCGCGGCGGGCGAGGGGCGACGCTTTGGCGGGCCCAAGGCGCCGTACGTCGTCGAGGGCGAACGCCTCGTCGATCGTGCGGTGCGCGTCCTGCATGAGGGGGGCTGCGATCCCGTCTACGTCGTCCTCGGAGCCTGGCTCGGCGACGTCCCGGGAGCGATCTCGGTGACGAATCCCGACTGGGCCGAGGGCATGGGTTCGTCACTGCGTGCGGGGCTGGACGTCGTCGCAGCCGATCGCGTGGTCGTCACCCTCGTCGACCTGCCGGGCCTGTCGAGCGAGGCCGTGGCCCGGCTCGTCGCGAGCCCGGCTCGGATCGCGCAGGCCTCCTACTCCGGTGAGCGAGGGCACCCCGTGATGCTGGGACGCGAGCACATCGACGGGGTGCGCTCGGTCGCACATGGTGACCGAGGTGCCCGCGACTACCTGCGCGCGCACCTGGACGAGGTCGCGCTCGTCGAGGTCGGTGACGTGGCCTCGGGCGAGGACCTCGACGTTCCGCGGTGACGAGCGGTGGTGCACCCGCGGAGGACTAGAGGCCGAGTGTGCGCGCGATGACGAGGAGCTGTACTTCGCTGGCCCCCTCCACCACGCGCAGCATGCGCAGGTGACGCAGGACACGCTCGATCGGTCCCTCGCGCATGAGTCCCATGCCCCCGAAGACCTGGAGGCAGCGATCGGCGACGGCGTACGCCTGCTCCGTCGAGTAGTACTTCGTGATCGAGGCATCGCCCATGATGGCGAGCGGATCGCCTTCGGTGTCTACGCGCCAGGCGAGGTGGTAGACGAGCCAGCGGATGGCCTCGATGTCCGCCTTGCTGCGCGCGAGCGGGAAGGACACACCCTGGTTCTTGCCCAGCGGCTTGCCGAAGGCGGTGCGCACCTTGGCGTGCTCGACCGCGGCATCGAGCGCCCACTCGGCGAGGCCCAGCGACTGAGCGCCGATGTAGGCGCGGCCTGAGTTGAGGAAGGCCATCGCCTCGAAGAAGCCCATGCCGACCTCGCCGATCACATGGTCGGCCGGCACGCGTGCCTCGTCGAAGAAGAGCTCGGCCGGATGCGAGTCGGAGAGATTCCACTGCAGCTTGCCGCGGCGGAACTGATCGGAGGGGACGACGAATGCGGTGATGCCACCGGCGGCACGCTTCTCGGCATCGGTGACGGCGAAGACGATCGCGAAGTCGGCGTGCTCGCCGTTGGTGATGTAGTGCTTGTGGCCGGTGATGACCCACTCGTCGCCGTCCCGCACGGCTGTCGTGCGGATCGCCTGGGCATCGCTCCCGGCCTCGGGCTCGGTGAGCGCGAAGCACATCGTCTTCTCTGCCGCGGCCACGGGCAGCACGTACGTCTCCCACAGGTGCGGCGGCAGCTTGAGCAGCAGGGGAGACGGACCCGCAGGGTTAGGAGGAGCGATGGCGGCCATGGCCAGCCGCATCCCGGATCGTGCGGCATCCTCGACCAGCAGCGACGTGCCGAGCACGGAGAGCCCTTGGCCACCTGCCTCCTCGGGCATGTACGCGGCGTAGAAGCCCTCCTGGGCGCTGCGGCGCCGGATGCCCTGGATGACCGGGGCGAGCACGTCGCGGTCGGGTGCTTCGCCCCAGAACTCGCGGCCGTACTCCTCCTCGAGTGGGCGGATCTCGCGGTCCAGGAAGGCGGCGAAGGACTGGCGGAGGGCGATGAGCTCATCGGGAATGCTGAAGTCCATGGAGGGATCCTGCCCCACCCCGGCGCAGGCTGCTCGCGGTAGCGTCCGGTCATGGCTACGCCCCTGATTCCCGGGATCGATCCCGGCTCCGTCACCCCTGTCCCCTACCTCGGCGGCTGGACGCAAGGCGCCGAGTCAGCCGAGGTGCGCGCGCCGTACGACGACGCCCTGTTGGGCCGCGTCCCTGTCATGACTCCCGCCGATGTCGATGCGGCCGTGGCCTACGCCAAGACCGCGCTGCACGCGGAGCCGCTGCCCCAGTGGAAGCGTGCGGAGATCCTCGACCGAGCCGCCGAACTCCTCCTCGAGCGCCGCGATCAGTTCGGTCGCTGCATCGCACAGGAGGCGGCCAAGCCCATCAAGACCGCGCGCGTCGAGGCGGAGCGTGCCGCGAGCACCCTGCAGTTCTCCGCTGCGGTGGCGCGCACCCTCACCGGCGAGACAGTGCCGCTGGAGGCGTCCTCCGCGGGCGAGGGCAAGATCGGCTTCGTCCTGCGCGTGCCGGTCGGGGTCGTCGGCGCGATCTCGCCGTTCAACTTCCCGCTCAACCTCGTGGCGCACAAGCTGGGTCCCGCGATCGCGGCGGGCTGCCCGGTCGTGCTCAAGCCCGCGATGCAGACCCCCTTCTCCTCGATCCTCCTGGCGCGCATGCTCATCGAGGAATGCGGTCTGCCCCCCGCCTATCTGCAGATCGTCACGGGCGGGGGCACCACCGTGGGCGGCGCGCTCGTGGACAACCCTGACGTCGCACTCATCACCTTCACCGGGTCCCCTGAGGTGGGCTGGAGCATCCGGGCCAAGGCACCGCGCAAGCGCGTCGGCCTCGAGCTCGGCAACAACGCGCCGGTGATCATCGACGCCGACGGTGACTGGCAGACCGCCGTGGCCAAGATCAAGATCGCGGGCTTCTCGCACGCGGGCCAGTCCTGCATCTCGACGCAGCGGCTCTTCGTGCACGAGTCGCTCGTCGAGCCGGTCTCGGCTGCGCTCGTGGATGCGGTCAAGACCCTCGTGGTCGGCGACCCCATGGACGAGGCAACCGATGTCTCCGCCCTGATCTCCAAGGGCGAGCGCGATCGCGTCAAGTCCTGGATCGACGAGGCCGTCGCCGACGGCGGGCGCGTGGCCTGCGGTGGTGAGATCGGCGCCGACGGCGTGCTCCAGCCCACGGTGATCGTCGACGCCAAGCCCGACATGAACGTCTGCGCGCTCGAGGTCTTCGGTCCGGTCGTGGCGATCCAGTCGTTCTCCGACTTCGATGAGGCCCTGGCCAAGGCCAACGACACGCGCTACGGCCTCCAGGCCGGTGTCTTCACCGCGGACGTGTCCAAGGCCATCAAGGCGGCGCGCACGCTGGACTTCGGCGGAGTCCTCATCAACGAGGTGCCCACGTGGAGAGCCGATCAGATGCCGTACGGCGGTCTGCGCGACTCGGGCAATACCCGCGAGGGCCCGGCCTACTCCGTGCGTGAGATGACCGAGGAACGCCTCGTCATCCTCAACGGCTGATTCGGATCAGCCTGCGAACGAGGGGGCGCCATGCTCCAAGGGTGCGCCGAGCGCGCGCCACGCTGACGTGCCTCCCTCGACGTTGGTGACCTCGATACCGCGCTGGGCGAGGAAGCTCGCTACCTGCCACGAGCGTGCCCCGCTCTCGCAGATGACATAGACATCGCCGCGGGGGAGATCCTGAATTCGCACGGGGACGGTCGCCATAGGGATGTTGATGGCCCCGGGCACGTGACCCGCGGCGTACTCGTGGGGCTCGCGGACGTCGACGATCGCTGCGCGCGCGCCGAGAGCGTGAAGATCGGCCACGGTGGTGGTCGGGATGTGCATGGAGCCTCCTGAAGTCAGAGTTCAGGATACCCCCGGGGGTATCGCTCCCGCAACTCCGCCTCAGCCGATCGGCGCGATGGGCCCCGTCGTCGCGCCCTGGAAGGCCCAGTCCTCGACCCGGTTGCGCCCCGCGCCCTTGGCTCGGTAGAGCGCCTGATCGGCCTTGGCAAGGAGTTCGTTCATGGGCTCGAGCATGCTGCCGGGGCAGCACGCGTATCCGAGCGAGATCGTGGCGCTCCTCCCGTCGGGTGTCATCGCGCTGATGGCGGCGTTGGCTTGGGCCTGGACGCGTGTGAAGAGGCCGAGCGCCTGCTCTTCGGTCTCGAGGAGTGCGAGGATCACGAACTCGTCGCCGCCGAAGCGGAAGACGGTGTCGCTGCCACGCACGGCACCGCCCAGTGCAGTGCCGAGCTCCTTGAGCACCTCGTCGCCGAAGAGGTGTCCAAAACTGTCGTTGATCCCTTTGAAGTCGTCGAGATCGACGACACCGACTGCGAGCCACAGGTTGCGCGCGGCAGCCGTCTCCGCGAGATCCTCGAACGACGGCTGGAACTGGCGCCGATTGAAGAGATCGGTGAGCTGGTCCACGGTCGTCTGCCGCTCCAACTCCTCGCGATGCTCCAGGGAGCCGAGGGTCGCCGCGAGCATGCGGGAGATCAGGCTGATGACCTCGGCCACCTCGCTCGCGACATAGGGAGCCCCGTGCTCGAGACGGATGATGGCGTGGGTCTCGCCGCCCTGGCGAATGGGCCAGATGCGTGTGCCGTCCTCGCCGCGCAGCTCGGGGATATCCGCGTCGCGCGGGATGGTCTCGCGCAAGGGGTCGGGCGCAGGAGTGTCGATCTGCCCCCGGAGTCGCGGGTAGATCGACGTGAGGAAGTTGCTCGTGGCATCCAGCACCTCACGGCGCGTAGTGAGATCTACGATCGAGTCGCTGAAGACGTAGCCCAGGCGGTATCGCTTGGAAGCGCGGTAGATCCAGGCGGCAAGTGCCATGACGATGAACGTGATGATGAGGCCGAGGAGGACGATCGGCCAGTGCCCCAGGATGGTCTCGTGCGCCACGGCGGCCGTGAGCTGCCACTGGGTCCCGTCGGGGAGGGCAATGCGCGACGTGACCTCGTGATCCGTGCCTCCGGGGAAGGTGCCGAGGATCGACGGTCCGAGGGTGCCGTCGGCGAGCACGGGCTGCAGGCTGAACTGATCCGTCCGTAGGCCGGCAAGGTCGATCTCCCCGACGAACTCGTCCACGTCGATGACCGTCGTGGCGAAGCCCCAGAAGTCGTCGGGGACAGGGAGGAGCTCGGGTGGGAAGGTCGTGAGATCAGCCCGTGCGGTGAAGCGCTCGGCGAAGGGCGTGTTGCCCTCGACGAAGATCGCCTGGCGGATGATGAGGCCTAGGCCACCCTGCTTGAGCTCTAGGGGGCCGCTCACGACTGGCGATCGCGCTTCGACCGCGGCGAGGACGTCGGCTCGGCGCGCGTCGTCGAGGAAGAGGTTGTGGCCGAGGGCGGCGGCGTTCTCCTCGGGCTTCGCGGAGTAGGTGACGATGCCGTCCGGCGCCAGTTGGTAGTCGAGGAGGGCCGGGCCCAGGTAGTCGACGAAGGGTTCCGCGAAGGCGGGGAATCCATCGGCGAGCAGCACGTCTTCCGACGTGCCGGTCGCCTGCGCCTCCTGGACTGTCGCGCTGGCGAAGCCCTCGCCGGCCACGGTCGGTCCGTAGAAGACCGCGAACGCCTCGCTGAGCTCGCGTGACAGAGCCTGCGCCTGCCCAGCTGTCGTCCGCTCGCTGCGGTAGATGTCGTCGTTGACGTCGTAATTGACGAGCACTGCCGTGAGGCCGAGGCCTGCGGCGGCAATGACCAGGAGGTAGGCAAGGGGGATGCGCAAGGCGCGATGACGGAGCCTCATGAGTTACCCCGCATCCAGGGCTGAGTGCGGAGCATGTCCTCGTAGAGGTCGGGTCGGACCGCGGGGGAGTAGAGAAAGCCCTGCACCTCGCAGTGCCCCGCGTGCTCCACGATGCGCAGCTGTGTCTCCGACTCCACACCCTCGACAACGACCGTGGCCCCGAGGATCTCGGCCAGGGAGACCATCGAGGTGAGGATCTTCTCGCTCTGCAGGTCCTCGGGTGCCCTGCTCACGAAGGAGCGGTCGATCTTCAGCACGTCGATCGGCAGTTCGCGCAGTCGCCCGAGGGAGGAGTGACCGGTGCCGAAGTCGTCCATGGCGACACGGAAGCCGTTTTCGTGCAACGTCTGGAGGATCCCCCTGCTGTAGTCAAGGTCGTCGGTGACCACGGTCTCCTGGAGCTCGAACTCGATCAGCTGAGGCGGCACGCCCGATGCGATGACGCGCTCCT
>Ga0233451_10003345_pt1 | contig 14003 bp, 9 predicted proteins | sample 011ome_29_FD_183052 | JGI IMG/M metagenome (GOLD analysis project Ga0233451, IMG submission 183052) | Coastal salt marsh microbial communities from the Groves Creek Marsh, Skidaway Island, Georgia - 011504CT (spades assembly) | ecosystem: Environmental > Aquatic > Marine > Intertidal zone > Salt...
AAAGCAATATATATTTGCACTGGTTTTATCCATGGTACCTTAGCTCAGTTGGTAGAGCAAAGGACTGAAAATCCTTGTGTCCCTGGTTCGATTCCTGGAGGTACCACAAAAAACCCTTCTAACTCATTGATTTAGAGGGGTTTATCTTTTTAAGACCACAAATGTGTACCACTATGTGTACCATTTTGTGGTTTTTTTTATACCTTTCGGGTACCAATTGTGTACCACTCATGAATATATTTTTAGTCCAACATCTCCGAAAAAAGAAGGAATTATATGATAGTCACGAGAATGTGAAAATCATAGTCAGAGTATTTGGTTCTGAACGAAAAAGAATCAATATAACAACTGGTGTTGAAGTTCAATTTGGAAATTGGATTCAGAACTGGAAGGATACTCACAAGAAAAATCCAGTCTCTGACCGAGAAGAAAATTCAGAGGAAAAAAACCTTCTACTGAAAAGTAGATTGAAACAGGTTGAAGACATTGTTTTTGAAATTGAAAAAGATGGTCTAATTCCAACAACGGATTTAATCAAATCCAGAATGTTGTCTGGTACCAAAAAGAGAGAAAAAAAATCATTATCAGAAGTTCACCTTTTAATTCTTCTGGAGAAATTTCAGTCATGGATAAAATCTGATGAATATAAAATTCTGACACAGAACTCTGATTCGTATATCCGAAGTGTTTTAGGTTCGGTCAAGGATTTAATCAGATGGACAGAAATCTTTCAGGAGAGAGAAGGTATTCACCTTCGTCCAGAGGATATTGATGTTTCTTATATCACTGGTCTGATTTCATATTGTGATAAAAGAGGTCTCCAATCTTCAACAATCAAAAAGAGAATCAAGGTTCTGAATTCATTCAAGAAATGGTGTATTGAACAAACTGGTATTGTGTTCGTTATTCCAGTCCCAAAAAAGGTGTTTTCGGAAGTTGAGAAAAACATCATTTTTCTGACAAGAGATGATATTCTTCAAATTGATAAGTTCAAAGATTTTGACTACGAAAATCCGAATCACAAAGAATATCTTGAAAAAGGGAGAATGGAATATATCAAAGATTTCACTCCAAAACTGAAAAAGACCAAATACAAAATCAGAACCTCTTATGAAGTCTACAAGGATATTTTGTTGTTTTTATGTGGTACTGGGATGAGGTTCGGTGATATGGTGAATATCCGAGTAAGTTCAAAAGAATTTGATAGTCATGACCGAAACAAAGGTGAGTTCATGTACCAGTCAGAAAAAACAAATAAAATCACAAGAGTACCTCTGAACCGATTGACGATGTCAATCTTTAATAAGTACTCCAGTGGAAAACAAGGGGAAGATTATTTGTTTCCAAGAACTACAAAAGGGAACCCGATTTCAAATACCAAATTCAACAAACACATCAAGGAAATTTCAAGAATCATTGGTCTAACTCGTGGGGTGAAAAATCCAAAATACAATCTGGACAAATCTATTGTCAAAGGTTCTGACATTCCAGTTCCGTTGTGGGGAGAAGTTTCCAGTCACATAGGGAGGAAAACTTTCATTCGTGAACAAATTGAAATCGGTACACCACCAAGAATAATCATGTCAATGACTGGTCATACTTCACAAAAAGTTTTTGATGGATATTACCAAATTCTGAAAGGAGACCGAATGAAAAATAACGATAAGGTATTTAGTACAAATCTGGTTGAAGAAGAACCAAAAAATGAAAAAGGAATTTCACAACATCAAGATGAACAATTGAAAAAATATAAGTCTCTCTACGATACTGGAATTATTGACCGAGAAATGTACATGGAGGAAATAAGAAGAATAATGGGGTAGACTGGATTTTTGGATTAGTGGATTAGACGAATCTGGGGGATTGAGAAATTCTATATCATAATTGAAATGAAAAAAATTCCCCCATCATCGTCATAATAATTTAGGACTCATCTGGTACACATAGACACAAATGGTACACAATTACAAATTTTGGAATTGGTCTAATTCAATTTTTTCTTTCACTTCCCTACTTTTAATTTTGTTGATTTCAGAAACTTTTTTGGTCAATAAGAATCCAATTACTGAAACGGAATCAATCAGTCTATAATTTTTCCATTTAGTCCCCTTGATTTTTCCATCTTTCAAATACTTGAAAACAGTCCTTTGTGAAACTCCCAATTCTTCTGAACAATCTTCTACTGAAATCCAACGATGTGATTCCAGTCCTTCTATCTTTTCATCAAATGGATTTTTCATAACCAGTATTTTTCTTTTAGAGATTTAATTTCATCAACAATATATTTTTGTTGAGGTGTGGTCAGTTTCACATAATTATTCCAAGTCATACTCCACTTTTTTCGGTCTACCGAACAAATCAACATCAAATGTTTTCCAGTCCCATCGTAGACATTTATTGAATTCCCTTCTTCTACAAATCCAATCAATTTTTTATCTGGACTTCTCCCAATATATCTGAACGGAATTACTGAATTATATCTTTTGTTTATTGAGTCCATAATTTGATTTAGACGAAGTGAATATGACGGAAGTACTTCTTTCCATTTGTCATACCTCTGAAGTAGATTCATAATGTCTTTATAGTCCATGTCAGTATTTTCTTTAAGAACCTTTATTTGTTGTTCTCTTGATTCTGGAATGAAATTTCTTTCCAGTAAATGATTGTACACAAGTACATCTGACCACTCCATCAACCCTTTAATTCCCATTTCTTTTAATGTCTGAATCAGTCCTTCAATTTCGTAGTCTGGTATTTGAATTGTTTCCATAATAATTTCTTTTTAGTTCGTATTAGTTCTTGTCCTTTCATATAAGTATTACAGACTTGATTTTTTCCCAAAAAAAAATCCCCATAGGGGAAAATTTTTGACTCCGATATGAAAACCACTCCGACCGAGATTTAGGAAAATACTTTTTTGTCAGTTACAAGAAACCTCTATTTGTATTTCATCTTTAGGTCTACCCATTCAAATGAAGAACATATAGGTTGTTTCTCCATCTATTTGAAGAATTTTTTACCAACCTCGACTTCATACTTTTTACGAAGTTCTTTCTTTTGTTGTTTAGTTAGATTCATTTAACCAAACTGATTTAGATAATATGTATTCGTGTGTTTCTCCATTAGTTTTATTTAGTTTTCCACCCAACTTCATCACAGATTTTTGAGAACGATAATTTTTTGAGAATACATCAAAAAATACAATATCAACCAAATTAAAAACATAATCTAACATCAGTTTTTTTGTATTGTAGTTGATATTTGTTCCCCAATAATCATTTCCAATAAAAGTGTATCCAATTCTAACTGACGATTCAATTTCAATGTAGGAGTAATATCTACTCCAACCAACAATTTTATTATCACTCTTGTTAATAATAGTAAAACAACCTAATTCATTTCTTAATCCACCATTAAAATAATCCTCAAATTTTGATTTAACGTATCTATCAGTATCAGAATGTTGTTCCCATACTTCCTTTTTACCTCCAATTAGGTATAATTCATCAAAATCATTTTTAGATGTTTGTTTTAACAATACTACTTCGTTTTCTAATTCAGTTTTAAAAATATCATTATTCATATCTCTACATATTTTCTAACCTTAACAACTGTTTTGGTTGATACTCCCAACCTTCCACTTATATCTCTAACAGATTTACCTTTCTCTTATAAAGATATAATCTTTTGTGTTTTCTCCTTCTTTAAGAAACCTCTATTTGTATTTCATCTTTAGGTCTACCCAGTCAAACCAACTCGGGTCTAGATGGTTACTTATACCTCTGATGAATTTCTCTCCTTGAATTCGTTCAAATTCTATTCGTAGTTCTTTTTTCTTCTTATTGATTCTTTTAGTCACTGGTTGAGGTTAGTGGATTTTTGGATTAGTGGATTAGTTCAAGGTTCATATTGTTTTTTACTTTCTGAATTGTTGAAGGAGAACAATTTCTCATTTCCATAATCTCTCTGGTTGTATATCCATTGTTTAGGTCTTTAATGATTAGTTGTGATTTTTTCTTTTTCATGAACTTTTCAATTGATTCTTCAGTCCCGATTTTTCGTCCAGTGTATAATCCTTTTGATTTTCTGATTCGGATTCCCTCCATCTGTCTTTCACGAATCAATTTTCTTTCAAAATCTGACATAGTAGATAAAATTGAAATCATCAATTCAGAGAACATATCCGTTTTCCCTTCTTCAGTCAGATTCTGGAAATTTGGTGTTCTACAAACAATTCTAATTCCGAGTTCGGTCAATTCTTTCCAAACCTGTAAAACTGATATTGTATTTCTCCCCAGTCTATCTATTGAATGAATTTCAAGATGAGTCAATTTTCCCTCATCAATTAGTTTTTTGATTTCAGAACCTTTTGGTCTCTCCCAAATTGGAATTGAACCAGAACAATAATCTGACAACACATAGTCAAATCCTTCAAGATTTTTCATCTGTCGGTCTATCTTCTGGTCTTCAGTACTAACACGAGAATAAAATACTTTCATTTTGATACTATTTTTAGGTGGTTATTCAACAAGTCTAATATAGTAACATTTATTGAAAATTCCAACGAATTCGGACTATTATTTTGGTATATGAAATGGGTACACCCCAAAAGAGTAACAAAAACTCTAACGGGGGTATTAGTGGATTTTTGGATTAGTGGATTTTTCGGGAATTGTGGGGAAAAAATTATTCTCTACTGACGAAGGAAGTAGAGGAAAATTTGAAGATGATACACTGGTGGGGAAAAGAAAATAAAGAGTAAGGTGTCAAACACTCATGTAGTTTCATAAAACTACAAGTAAATACACACTGAAAAAGAATGTGTCTTGGACGAAGGACAAGACACGAAAAATGAAAATAAAGGGTTTTAAGAGAAGATAATCTGGGATACACCCCTCTATTCATCAGGAGTACCGAAATCTTCTGTTATAGGGGATAAAATCGTCCAGAAGGGTGATTTATATCAATTTGTGTAAATCCGAAATGATAAATTGACTATATTAGTGGATTAGTCATTGAAATGGATTAGTTATGAAAAAATCAAAACCCATAAAACCGTTCTGGAGAACGAAAAAGAAATCAGGAGAAATTACTTTCAAACCAATTGATTTCAAAAGATTTCTTCAGTCTGTTGGATTTGTTGTCAATGAAGATGGTCTGGTTATGAAACTCATTGAATCAAACAAATCAGTATATGTAGTCAATTCTCATGAAGATATACACAGATATGTTTCAAACTTCATTACCAATACCAAAGAAGAACATTTTGAATTGGGTGAAAAATTTGAAGTTGTAGATGATGATGGTGAATCATGGGAACAAGATGATGTTATTGACCACTGGTTAGTGAAGGGATTGAATATGTGTAAAATGATTTGGTACAACAAAACGATGTTCACCAAATTCAAAATGTCTCAAGTTTTTAGAGATACTGACAAAGAATGTTTCTTGAATTTTAGGAATGGTATTGTCAGAATTACGAAGGATAAAATTGAAATGTTAGACCATAATATAATTGGGAATAAGTACCGATTCACCTCAACATTTATTGATAAACTGGATTCACACAATACAACCAACTGGAACGGACAAGTTGTTGTTGATGATAGTAGAGATGGTGAATTTGAAATGTTCGTAAAATCAAGTACCTCAACAAAAGTTGATGAAACAAAAACTTATGAATCTTTTGAACCGAAATATGGAAAAGAATATGTTTTCAATGAAGAAGGATACAAATCTTTAATGTCTGGTATTGGTTATTTAATTCATGGGGTGAATCTTGGAGGAATTAGTAAAATGGTTCTCCTTCAAGACAGATACATAAATGGGGTAACTCGTGAAGGAGGGAATGGAAAATCAATCATTCTTCGTGGGGTTGAAAAAGTTGTAAAATTATATGAAGAAGATGGTCAGACTGTGAATCCAAAGGATAGGTTCAAATATCAAGGATTGAATCTTGGTGATAGGGTTTTCTTTATTGATGAATTACGACCATCCGAAGGTCCAGTCAAAGGTGGGATTGGTATTCATGATTTATTCACAGACATTACTGGTTCGTTCAAAATTGAAAAGAAATTTCAGGATTCTATTACTCTCACTGGAAATGATGTTCCAAAACTGGTAGGTTGTTCCAATTATGTTGTTTTTGACAAAAACGATAGTTCAACCATGAGAAGATTACATATTGTTGAATTTTCTGATTTAGGGAAACATTATCCACTCTGTATAAATGAATCATTTAATTCCAAAAAGAAATTGTTGGGATATGAGAATCACTGGAACAAAAAAGACTGGAATGATTTCTACAATTTTATGTTCCGATGTGTCCAACAATGGTTGAAAACAAAACCTGATTTCTATTCTGAACCAAATCCATATTGGAAGACCTCATCATTTATTCCAAAGTTGATGAAGAAATATGGTAGAGAAGAAGTCAGTTGGGGAATGAATTATTTGAAAAATGAACGAGTAAAACGAAAACACCACATTTTAGATAATTCCACAGATAAGGATAATGGTCATAAATGTTTCACCATTGATTTATGGAATGAAATGAAGAATGAAATTCCAGATACAATTTTAGATGAAACAAACATGAAGAAAATGTTCTGGGATATGTGTCTTGATTTAGGATATGAATTCAATCCAACACAAAGAAAAAATGGAGATTCACCTAATTTCAGAAAAATCCAAAGAACTTATTTTATCAATGGAATTCCAGTAAAAGGACAAAAACACATTCTACACATAACTCATCCATCTGACCCAACGGATTAGTGGATTAGTAGATTAGTACCCTTATGGTACACAAGGACACAAATGGTACACATTTAGATATTTTTGAATGAACTTTCCCAGTCCACCAAATCTTCTTTATACACCCATTTTTGTTGTGGAGTAATTTGAACAACTGGTAAGTTTTTTTCTCTTATCCAGTTGTTCAAAGTTCTACCAGTTACACCATAAATTTCTTTTAATTCGTCTATTGTAAATTTTTCTCTCATAGTCTGATTCTGTATATCTGTATATTTTTATTTATTGAATTGTAAGATTTTCAATTATCTGGTTGAGGTCTAATTCATCTGGATTTTCAAATGTCTCATCAAAGTATTCTCTGACCATTTGTCTAATCAATTCTTTTAATTCTCCTTTTCTTATTCCAACCATATCAATCCAGTCTTCTCTGTCTGGTATGTCAGAATAATCATCTTCTGAATATCCCATTTCTTTTAAGATTTCATCAAGGTCAACCTCATCAAAATCATCATCTTTTGATACTGATTCAGTACGAGGTTTTAATTTCTTTTTTTGACTTTCTGATAATTTAATACCAGAGAGTTCCATCAATCGTAGTCTCTTTTGATTCGGACTAACATTTTCATCAAATAATTTTATTCTATTCATAGTTTTCAGTTTTTAATAAAAGTTTCATAACCTCGTACTACCAGATTAGTGGATTAGTGGATTAGTAGATTTCATATAACTATTCAGGAATCCCCTTTAAGGATTTCCAGTCCCTCACATAATTTGAATTTGAAACTTCGTTAGACCAGTCAGTTCTCATCCCCCATATCTAACTTATATCCAAACCATTTTTGTAACTACCGGTGAAACCTCATCTATTATTTACAGACTACTAACCGATGTCTAACCCACTATCTAACTTTCGTCCCTCATGGGTGGTCTTCTCTTTCCCCTCTGATGGAGAGAAGGTTACACATATAAATATGGAAGACTGAAGAAAAACATTGATTTTTTGAGAAAAATTCAGAAAAAAATGTGGAAAAAAAATTAGTACCCATATGGTACACACAATCATATGGTACACAAATACCCCAGTGGTACACAATGGGTACCAAAAAAGACACAAATGGTACACAATGTGTACCAATTATTTCATAACTTATTGATTATCAATGTACTATTTGGTGGTCTGATTTCTGGAGGTACCACCACCCAAAACCCGTAAACCCTTATAAAACAAGGACTTACGGGTTTTTTCATTTCCCAAGGGTGCTCCTGGGGGTGCTCGGCAGGGTTATAAAGTATTCTTTTTATACTGTTATACTGCCCTAATTATTGGGTGAAATTGGGGTGGTTTTGGTTCACTTTGTGTATTGGAGAAGGAGGTTACAACTTAATGTTTCTCTACTCTTTGATGATTTTCTCTGTCGTTCTTACCGTCTCCCCAGAGAGCATCAGTACATACACCCCTGTAGGTAGCTGGGTGAGGTCTAGTTCAATGACTCTGTTTTGTGGCACACTCATCTCTTGTTGGATTCTGGTGTTTCCAGATAGATCCCTGAGCACGGCACTTACGCTTTGGTCTACTCCGGCTACGTACACCTGTATCATCCCCTGTGTAGGGTTCGGGTATAGAATCACCTCTTCCGAGACAAATACTTCTTCAAAGAAGGTGCCTTGACAGCCTAAATCGGTGTTTACCTCCAGGGTGTTGCTTCCTGATCTAAGCGCTATGGTTACTAGCTGTTTGTCTGTGGTGGTGGTGGTTCCATTGTGGGTGATGTAGTACTTATCCGATCCTGAGAGGTTCAGGGTCACTAGTCTAGCTGATCTATCCACACTCGCCGAGGCCCCTAGTGCTGGTGGTTCTGCGATGTTTATAGAGAAGCACTGGCTATAGCCTGTTTGTCCCTCTACGGTAAAGCACACCTGGTAGCTTCCTGTGCCTAGGGCAGAGATCGATTTAGTCATTCCTGCGCTTTGTGATAAGGTCTGCTGGGATACCTGGGTGCCGGACTTGGTGATTGTAGCCGTGTAGGTATAGTCATCATCCAAGGCCGATACCTCAATGGCGCCGTTGTTACTTCCCGAGCAGGTAGCTGCTGCGGCTCTTAGGTTGAAGTTGTTCTTAGGTAGTGTAAACACCTCACAGCCTGTTACATCGATCATAGCGCCAAAGGTCGAGTTCGGGCAGGCGTCTTCGCTGTCCATAAGTCCATCTCCATCACTATCATCACACACATCACCGATACCATCGTTATCTTGGTCGGCCTGGGTGGGGTTTGGAGTCAGTGGGCAGTTATCTTCTACATCCACCACGCCGTCTGCGTCCGTATCTGTCTGAGGGTCTGAGAGGATGATTTCAATGACCGTTACCCCGGCTTGGGCCTCTGGGACAAGGAAGCTTCTAGACGATGTAACCACGGGGACTTCAGGAGCTCCATCCGTGAGGTTGGTGAATTTAACCGTCACCTCATATATGTTGTTCTGGTCTGCGTCTGCGGGGTTCTCAAAGTCAGGGGCTTCTTTAAAGTCTAAGGCTCCTGTATTGGTATTTATGGTAAACAGAGCTGCGTCTGCACCGCCTGAGATTTCATAAAGAACCTCTGTATCGCCCACCGTCTTGTGGGTCTGCATCATAGCCGCATAGTCTACCATTGAGGTGTTGTCCTCATACTTCACATCGTATACCCGAATCGTAAATGCTTTTTCTACGCTTTGGTTGGGGACGTCTTCAACGGTGATACTGACAAGTGCTGTGGAAGATAAGGTTCCGTTGGAGACACTTACCTCAAGCGTGTAAAGAGACTTTGTCTCGTAATCTAAGGCTGATTTTAAGACAATGTTGTTGGCATTAAGCGCAAACTTATCCGCATTTTCACCAGATTCAATTCCATAGGTTAAGCTGATGCCATTATGGTCTGTAGCAGCGATAGTTCCAATCACTTGATCCACTGTAGCTAATTCAGAAACAGAGAAAGTCTGATCGCTGATCACTGGAGCTGCTGACTCACTGGTTAATGAAACTATTGACTTAAGATTCGATCTAATTTCATTTAATCTAGGCGTTTTGCTTGTATTGTCTCCCTTTCCAGTCGAAGCAGGAACTTCACAGTTGTCAGTGGCTATAGATATGTAGTATCTGTAACTGTTGGTGTCAATGTTTACGTCTATATCATTATACAGTAAGTTAGAAGAGGATACCGACTTCAATAACTCAAAAGGCCCATTATTGACTGATCTGTATATCTTGTAAGTTCCGTAGGCTATTCCTTCGTAAGCAGTCCACAACAGATTTACGCTTTTATTGGTAGAAATACTTGACTGAAGTACAATAGTTTTGTGAGAAGTACTATAGTTGGACATGTCCCCACATTTATCCTCTAAACGAACTTTGTATTTGTAGGATGACACTAGGTTGTCCGAGACAGGGTCTAAGAATGAGTCATCAACTAATGGATCAACCAAACCGATGAGCTCATACTGGTCAGCTACATCACTTTCTCGATAGACCATGTATTTTCCAACATTATACACCTCGGATACGTTAAAATATATCCTGTTCTTATTAAAGTCTGTCGGATCACTACTCACATAACAAATCGAGAGGTCTTGAGAAATAGGTGTCTTAGTTATGGTGAATATCTTTGATTTTGACTGGGTTTGGTCCGTCACCACCAATTTGTATTGACCCGATTCAAGGCCTGTGATGTCTTTGGATTCACTCTCATAACCGTTTGGACCACTCCACAAATAAGTCAACGTGCCATTGGTGTTTGTGGTTGAGATACTAATTGAACCGTCGCCTAACTCCCCATCGCAACTCGTATTTGTAATTGTTCCTTCAATGGTAATATTATTTAAGGTTAAGGAGTGCTCTAGAAAGGACACATTCAGATAAGACCTCTTTATTGTTGTCGAGTTTTCACTATTTATGTATTGATTATCAGGTATCCATTCATTATTAAAATGATACATGATTAGACTATTCCTTTGCTCGAATGTCAGATCTAATTCTTCAACATTAATATAAATGCTTCCTGAAAAATTTAAAATTAAGTTACTCCATTGATATGAAATGGGTTGTGCATATTCAAGCGGGTTAAGCGTTTCTTGAGCTTTGATCAATGAGTTGTTTTTGATTATGAGCTCCTTAGATGGCTCATAGATCAATCCATTCATTGAGAGAATACTTTCATTTGGAAGATATAAGAAATCTTGTGAACCAACATATAAAACATTGGTTTGCGCATAACAAGTAAATATTCCAACACTAATGTGCCAAATAAAAAGAATAAGACACTTATTTAGAGCATTCATATTATTTGTATGAGATTCGGTTCCTTGTTTTTTAATTTTATTAGCTAAAAATTTTGTGAAATCGCGGCGTAATATGATGAACCGTCATAGATAAGTGTGACAATATCTGTTTTTTCTCTCAATGTTGTAACAACGGGGGCTATGCCTCCAGACCATTTCCAACCATCAGGAAAAGCTACTTCTCGACCTCCTGTGCCATCCTGAACAAACTTTATAAGATAGGTCCCAATAACCGGATTATTTATAATTAGATTAGTAATACTTGATGTAAGATTTACTGTTAAAACATTACCTAGACTTAAATCTAGAGTAGTGGTCGTTTGAGCATTAATGCCATTAGGGGCTGTTAGTTTATAGATTTTTGCTGAGATCGTGCCTGCAGCCGTAACATTTCCGTTAAACATTACTTTAAACGCATCACTTGATGATTCTGAACTGCCATTTCCAACCACAAAAGCAGTGTTGTCAGTATCAAAAGCATATTGGTTTTCCTCTGGAGAAACTAATGATCCAGCTAGATTATATCTGCCTATAACTAAAGACCCATAATGTGATGCTTTTGTATTATCTCCCATGGCTGTTGAATAATATCCTGAGGCCTGTGTTTGCTTTCCTATGGAGACAGATCCATTACCAATTGCAAGTGATTCTTGTCCCATGGCTGTCGAATAGTCACCAAGTGCAACTGTGTTATTTCCCATAGCCGTCGAATAGTCCCCCATTGCAATTGTGGCAGTTCCCATAGCTGTCGAATAGTCCCCAATTGCATTGGTTTCAAATCCCATTGTTAATGAATAATCTCCTCGAGCACCTATAAGCGTCGAGGTTGAAGAAGAATAGGTTAAATCAATCGCCCTGTTGCCAATATCACCATAATTATCGGCATTCGCATCAGCTCTTCGATAACCTGTCTTAGAATTTTCAGTAATGCTTTGTAATCCTGCGGAGGGTAAATTTGTTAAACCAGAGCCATCCCCAGAAAATGAACTAGCCGTTATCGTGCCCGTGGATGAGATTGAACCAGAGGTGATCGTGCCTGTAAATATCGGTGATGCTAGGGGGGCCTTGAATGATAGAGCATCACTCAAACCACTGATCTTTGATTGGTCTATCCCTGCATCGGATGAGATGTCTGCATTTGAAATGGTTGCGTCTTCAATTTTTGCTGAGGTAATCGAGCCGTCTGCTACTGAGGGTGTTATTCCTGTTAATCCAGAGCCATCACCAGAAAACGAACTAGCCGTTATCGTGCCCGTGGATGAGATTGAACCAGAGGTGATCGTGCCTGCAGCGGTAACATTTCCATTAAACATTACTTTGAACGCATCACTTAATGATCCATAACTGCCATTTCCAATCACAAAAGCAGTATTGTCAATATCAAAGTCAATTGCGTTTCCATTTGGAGAAACAGATGATCCAGCGCTATTAAATCGACCTATAACTAAAGACCCATAATCACTAGCTCGTGTATTTTCTCCCATGGCTGTTGAAGCTTCTCCGCTAGCTATGGTGCCTGCACCCATGGCTGTTGAAATATTTCCACTTGCTACGGAACTATCTCCCATGGCTGTTGAAGTTTCTCCGTTAGCTATGGTGCCTGCACCCATGGCTGTTGAATAATCTCCACTAGCCTCGGTTTGTGTTCCCATGGCTGTTGAATAATCTCCACTTGCATTGGTTTCAAATCCCATTGTTAATGAATAATCTCCTAGAGCGCCTATATCCGTGCTGGTTAAAGAAGAATAGGTTAAGTCAATCGCTCTGTTACCAATATCACCATATCTATTGGCATCTGCATCAGCTCTTCGATAACCTGTCTTAGAATTTTCAGTAATGCTTTGTAATCCTGCGGAGGGTAAATTTGTTAAACCAGAGCCATCCCCAGAAAATGAACTAGCCGTTATCGTGCCCGTGGATGAGATTGAACCAGAGGTGATCGTGCCTGTAAATATCGGTGATGCTAGGGGGGCCTTGGATGATAGAGCATCACTCAAACCACTGATCTTTGATTGGTCTATCTCTGCATCAGATGAGATGTCTACATTTGAGATGGTTGCGTCTTCAATTTTCGCAGAGGTAATCGAGCCGTCTGCTACTGAGGGTGTTATTCCTGTTAATCTAGAGCCATCGCCAGAAAAGAAATCAGCCGTTATCGTACCCGTGGATGAGATTGAACCAGAGGTAATCGTGCCTGTAAATATCGGTGAAGCTAGGGGAGCTCTATCATTGTTTAGTGTGGTAATAGCATTAGAAACCTCATCAAAAGCTAAAGTTACGTTAGCTACGGCAGATGCCAAATTCCCATCTGCTTTTTGTATTGCTTGTAAAATGTTATCAGATTCTGAAATTTGACCTGACCCAGATGTAAATCCGGTTAAGGTTTTTTCAATCACAGCTGTATTTGATAATGTAGCGTTATATCCAACTAAGATAACTTCACCAGTTAATTCTACATTAAAAGGTAAATTAGTTAATCCAGAGCCATCCCCAGAAAATGAACTAGCCGTTATCGTACCCGTGGATGAGATTGAACCAGAGGTAATCGTGCCTGTAAATATCGGTGATGCTAGGGGGGCCTTGGATGATAGAGCATCACTCAAACCGCTGATCTTTGATTGGTCTATCCCTGCATCAGATGAGATGTCTGCATTTGAGATGGTTGCGTCTAGTATTTTTGCTGATGTAATCGAGCCGTCTGCTACTGAGGGTAAATTTATTAATCCAGAGCCATCGCCAGAAAATGAACTAGCCGTTATCGTACCCGTGGATGAGATTGAACCAGAGGTGATCGTGCCTGTAAATATCGGTGATGCTAGGGGAGCCTTGGATGATAGAGCATCACTCAACCCACTGATCTTTGATTGGTCTATCCCTGCATCGGATGAGATGTCTGCATTTGAGATGGTTGCGTCTAGTATTTTTGCTGAAGTAATCGA
>Ga0233451_10003346_pt1 | contig 14000 bp, 19 predicted proteins | sample 011ome_29_FD_183052 | JGI IMG/M metagenome (GOLD analysis project Ga0233451, IMG submission 183052) | Coastal salt marsh microbial communities from the Groves Creek Marsh, Skidaway Island, Georgia - 011504CT (spades assembly) | ecosystem: Environmental > Aquatic > Marine > Intertidal zone >...
ATCGAGAATAGTAGAACATCCACGAACATAGTAGTCCGCTTGTTTGATCCGTGAATTTGGATTTTGATAGTCAGACGATTTCTTTGTCTGAATTTCAGCAGCGCGCTGAAGGATTTTGAGAGAGTATTTCATTTATTGCTCCATTAAAGATATATTATACACTATTTTTCTCTTAATGTAAACAGTTTTTTACATATTTTTGTAGACATATTCGAGGGCACGATCTGCCTCCTTATCAAGTGGACGATTCTTATACCAATTGCCAGTTTCCATATCAAGCTCTTGACACATCTTAGCGATTTCATTTGATGTAATAGGATATTTTTGTTTGACTGCATTACCAGCAACTGCTACCATTATTTGGTACATTTTATGGTACCATCCGGTGTTTGTGATGAGTCTGTATTCTGCTTCGAGTTTACGAGGGAAGAAGGGACAATCGCGATAGGACGACCACACCACATTAGTGTTATCCATTCCTCCTTTTCTGTGTTCGATGATTTGTTGTTGGAGTTCTTCTGGGAGTCTGTCGAAGAAGTTGTTGAGGTTGGCTTTTTCTGCATAAGGATGTTTCCTCATAAGATCATCAGGATTAACTGTGTCACCGTCATGACTAAAAATAAAGTTGTGAGCGCCAGTATATTCCGCAGGGATATAGTACATGCGTGATAAGTCCTTAGTTTGAGCATCTCCGAGTTCTCCGAGTTCTCGATTAAGGGCGTGCCAGAAGTGTCTGATTTCGTCGTTCCCAATTCGTCTTCGAAGAGGGAACACCATTCTGAACTTAGGTTGATCCACTGTACTGCTAGCAGTACTGTAACAAATGAACCGATAATCAGAAAACCGAGAACATAAATCATCTTTTAAATCTCCTGTAGATACATACTCATCAACATCTACGCAGCACCAGCCGGACCACTCGATAACGTTTGCATTTGCTCGAGTGGTACCAGGCTGGTACGTTGCAGGAGATATCAGTACGGCATCTTTTTTTGATGCTTTTTTAATCTGAGATAATTTATAGAGAAACTTTTCGAAAGCATCAAAGCTATCAAGTTCTAGACCTTTATCAGTCTTATTATCGAATATCGAATTAAAGACTGTTAGAGAAATACCCATGGTTTCCTCGATGTTCTGGACCTTTCCAACCTTCAGGTTTGATGAGGTCTGGTAACCCGAGTGGGTTTGGACGTGACTCTTTGATTCCTGGTTCTTTAGACATGTTTGCATTATGTACCTCATCCCATGCTTTATAAGCATCAATTCCAAATGCATCAAGTGTACCAATAGCCACAACACAAAGGTCGATAAGACCATCAACAATTTCTTCTGGATTTTTATCCATGATAGCAGCCGACCGTGTTTCGTCTAATTCTTCTTGAAGGAAGTTCAAACGAAACTCAAGAAACTTTGATAGCTTCTCCTTATCGCCTGCAACTAATTGTTCAGACACCCATTTATGTACACCGAATTTGCGGTGCATATCGTTAATATCTTGTACCCAATTTTCTGACATTTATATCTCCATTTTGTATAATTATAACACATGTTTACGCGAATGTACACAACTTTATGCAAAGAAACTTTCCAACGTTGCTTGTTCTTCTGCGCTCCAGCCCACTGCATTGAGAATTAATTGCAGTGGATCTAGGAATGTTTTCTCGAATTGCTTTTCATAATCGATATATTGATCCAATTTGAATTCTCTTGGTAGACCTACAACTGGAAAAGATATAACATTCTCTTTGAGATGATTTGGCAATCGTAGATAGAGAAACTTTATCTTATCACCATTACCAATAGACTCATACTTATTCGAAAGGTTACTTTCTTTCAGTATGTTATTATATAATATAGCACCACGAACATGAATAGGAGTGCCCTTCTTATAAACAGTTTTCTTATCTCGCCATTCAGTAAGATTTGTAACACCGCGAGGAAATGCTACTTCTTCTGCAGGAAGTTGCTTGAATTCCTGTTTGAACTTTAAGATATAATTTTGCACATCGGCTTCTGTTCCAGAAATAATAACTTTGAATATCTCTTTTAATTTAGCACGACACACTGTAGGTGTAGAAGATTTAATTGCTTCAATACCCATGATTTTGAGTTTTGGTTCTTCATACTGTACACCTTCAGAGTTGTGTACATTCAGAATATATCTTTTCTTTGCTGTCCATATACCACGATCAGCGATTACCTCGCGTTCCATGACCATACGATTTTCAAAGCAGTTCATATCCTTGAAGAGTTTTTCCATAGCATTGTCAAGGATTTTTTGAAAGTGATTTTGACATGACTCATCGAGGAACTTTACTGGTTCTTTTGGCTGAAACTTCTGTACAAACTTTGAGAAGTTAACATATATTGAATCTGTATCAATAGCAATTACAAAATCATCCTGAGTTCCAAGTAATCTATTCATCTCATCGTTAACGACTTTTTCACAGGTCTTAATTACATGCTGACCGGTGAGAGTGATACCTTCTGCAACTCGTAGATCAAAATAACGAAACCACTTATTACCCATAGCACCGAACAGAGAATTCATCAAGATCTTAATTGCCATCTGTTTATTATTAAGAGAAGCAATTTGTTTTTCAATCTCGGTGTTTGTACCTTCTTTCTGCTGTTTCTTTTGCCATTCAATCATCTCTTTCTTGGCAGACTTACGATCATCATAATACTGCTTGACAAGCATAGGGAAAACGCCTTCGCGATTATTATTGAATGATACACCAGCTTTTGCAGAACGAGATAGATTATCACCATTCATTACGATGGTTTCTGGTGACATGTTCCACTGTGCAATGATGTTAGGATACAGAGAATTCAAATCAAAGGAAACTACCCAATCATGTGCACCGACTTGTGGTTCTTTAACATAACCACCTTCGAATTTAGTATAGGCACCTTCACGCTCACGTCGATCAGGTGGACCAGGAATAATTATCTTTCTCTTTGACAATTCACGATACACGATAGAATCCCATATCGCTGTAGTACCAAACGTATCTCCGTAATTGACACCTGCTTTATAAGCCATTGTAAAGACGAGATTCAATAGGTCAAGTTTAGTGTCAAGCTTTTCTACGAGCTCCACATCCTTGATATTGTAATCAATATAGAGTTGATAATCATCTGTATACAGATTGCGTAAGCTACCATGTTCTTCATATGATAACTTACTTTCGCCAAGTACCACGTGTGAGATATGATTAAGACTGTAAGATTCTTGAGGACCGTAGGAATAGCCAAACTTCTGAAAAAGATCCATATAATCAAGCTGTGAAATACCTGCAATTTGATAGGTATTCATAGTCTTCATCTTAAATGCAACAGACTTTTGACGAATAGCCCAGTCTTTAAATTGCTTGTGCCATGGTGAAAGCATACGAGCAATATGTTCACCAAACAGAATCTTCATACGATTTACAAGATATGGAATATCAAAGCCGCGTACATTCCAACCTGTGATGACTTCAGGATAGACTGATGTCCAATATCCCATAAATGATTCAAGCAAGGCGTATTCATCTTCACAGCGAATGTATCGAATATTGAGATGAGTATGTGGTGATTTTTCTTTATCATACTCACCACAACCCCATACGCGATACACACCTTCTTTCGAAGACTTAAGAGCAATAGCAGTTACTGGCCATTGAGCGTCATCAGGATTGGGAAATCCATCTTCTGAATGGACTTCAATATCCATAAAGACTGTATTAATAAGTGATGGATTAAATTCTACTTCTTTTGGAAATTTTTTCTGAATGAATTGCCAGATAATTCTATCTTGACCATACCACTTGAAGCTATCAACGTTCTCATACTTATTGATAAATTCTTTCATTTCACTATAATTGTGAAAATATACAGGCTCTACATAATTGCCGTCAAGAGCCTGCCACTCTGTCTTACCTTTTGCAGGTACATAGAGAACCGGTCGATAGTCATTACCTCTATCGAGACCAAGTTTATATTCTAGAGTTTGCGGAACACCTTGATGATTATATCCGCGATAAAGTATTTTGTTGCCGTGACGATCGACATTGGTATAAAAAGACATACAACCTCCAATAACATAATATATTATACACTAGTTTCAATGGATTGTACACTGTTTTATGCGATAGACCTCATTCTTTGTACTAGACGATCGGCTCTATTAGTGACCTGACGGTACCACCTTGAATCTACCATCTCATCAGCCGCTGCATTCCAGTCACGAGCATCTACACCGCGTTTCATACCCTTAAATTTTGATAGGCGTGGTCGACCCATATTAAACATCATATTAGCTATAATGAGTTGGGCTTCGCTTGGCAAATCATCGAAGTCTTCGTATAATTGTCTACAGTCGTTGATAACAATTTCAACGTCTTTATCGAAACACTCGTTGACTCTGTCCTTGCTGACAGCTGTGCCAACTGGTTGTCCAAACTCAGGATCGTCATCCCTAACCAAATGACCAATGCCAAAAGTAGGGAGACCGAGATGATCAAGGTATATTTCATATTTTACTCCTTCATCTATAGAGATCTCTTCACGTAATTGTTCAATATTCATTTTATGTGTTCCCTTTTACAAATGAATCAGGTATATCTTTTATATTCGGTTTATCACAATGGCATTGAGTACACACGTCATTGTGGCATTCGGGACAATCTGGAGAATAGCAATGGCACCTATGTTGACATTTTTTACATTGACGTTCGGTACCCTTCATCGCTATTCTCCTGTTTTTTAATTAGCTTAATTGCTCATTTTCTTCTTCGGTATAAGGCCACATTAGTTGATCCTATTTACCTGTTTCATGAGCAACTGTTCTACTTCCCAAATTGAATCGGCTGAACAACCAGCCTTTTTAAAGAAATACTTCCAAAGATTATTTATCATTGTATGCCCCTTGAATTGTTGTGCGATTTAATTCTGCTAAGAGACTATGATAAGTATGATTTGGATATTCATGCAATAAGGCTTTTGCTATTACTTCGTTTGCTGCACACTGGCGTGAAACTGTTATAGATTTGCCGATTGATGAAAATATTTCTACGATCCAATTAAAAGAAAGTTTAGGCAGACTTAAGCTTTTTAGTACGATTGCGGTCATTTAATAATTCCTCGTTTTTCGTGATTGAAATTTTACGAGGCTGCTTCTCTTCTGGAAGGACGACTTCTAAATTGACAGTCAAGATTCCGTCCGTTAGATCTGCTCCAGTTACTTCGGTATATTCCGACAGTCTAAATGACTTATTCCAATTTCGAGCACTAATACCTTTGTGAACATACTTATCTTGTTCACGCCTTTGAGGACGATCACCTTTGATGTAAAGGACATGGTCTTTTACTTCGATATCGATATGTTCTTCTTTGAATCCAGCCACAGCGAGTTCTAAAGAATACTTAAGTTCATCCTCTTTTACTACGTTATGTGGTGGATAAGTATCTTTTGAATGCTTGTGAATATTCTCAAGCTGATCAAAGATGTGGTCGAAACCAAGAAATGCGTTTCGCGGAAATGCGAATGTTCCAGTCATATGTACCTCCATGACTTATGCAAGGTTAAAAATGAGACCCGACTACCGGCATCTCTAATCTATATATATCACAAACAAAAGTGTTGATATACTTTTTGTATTACTTTTTTTGCTGTAGGTGAAGAAAATGTGTGCTGCTGCAAATACTTTTTGGTATTAACCCATCTAATATCTGAAACAGTTGCTTCCCTACAAATTAAATTCATATTTCTTTCAGTAAGAGGAATAAGCTGCATGAGAGGCATGCCCGCTGGCAACAATACCTCTCCTTCAGCGTTCCACCATCCTTGCAAATTAATTTCAGATGAAAAAGATGGATCTAATATTCCAATACTTGATTCGATCGGCGGTGTGCCGTCAGGATATGGAATTGGTATAATTAAGAATTTAACAGGAGATAAGACTTCCCATCCAGTTGCAATTTTAATATTTAGTTTTTCAATTCCGGGTATACCGTGATTTGGATGAACTATAGAAGAAACATCTAAAACTTGTGCAAAAGCCGGCTGAGGCAGAGTGTGATGAAGCTCTTGATTTGATCTGTCAGCATATACATTTATATCATATGGTAATCTTACAATATATCCGGCTTCAAGTATCTCAAATATACCTGGGCATCTTCTAATATGAGTGTGTTTATTAACATTAGTTTTTTCATTAAATTGCGGATTTTGAATGTAATGCTTGTAACTAGCTCTTACCTTATCAACCCACTTAAAATCAATTTCGCCAGATTTTACGATAGGATAAGCTGTAGCCACCCCTGGCATACTGTTAAAAAATACTATATCGTTTTTCACTTTTTATTTCCAATATTATATTTGGGACACAATTCCCAATCATTTTTTTCCTTATAAGGAATAATTTTAATTTGTCTCATTGGCGCCAAAGATTCAACTTTAAGACTAGATTCAATAGAAATAAGTCCCCAATCAGACATAAGTTGCGCAATAGTATTTCTACGAGCAATATCATTTTCTTCTAAATTTGATTTTTTACCATCAAGTAGAAAAAGTTCTTTAAAATGTACAATGAAATATCTACCTTGTTTGTGTAGAATATGACATGACTGGAATAGCTTTTTATCTTTACGAGATGCTACGCCAATTCTTGTGAGGGTTTCTCTAACCTTGAGAAAATCATCAGGCTCGTTCAATGTTATTTCCAGCATTGAAGCTGGTGTCCATTCGACAATGTTATTATTTTCTTCCACCTTTATAAACCTTCTTCTTCAATTCATTAATTTGTTCAAGTGTAAGAAGGGTTAAGGCCTGGCGAGCTTTTTCATTACTATAGCCATAATATTCCTTAACAACTTCCACGTCACTTGCGATATCAGGTTTTATCCATTTGGAAAACCTTTTCCGCTTTCGTATTATATTTATATAAAAGTCAAATTGTAGACGATTGTCTAGATGATGGAGTCTATTCATTTCATTAGCAAAAATAACTGTATCATTAAAGTATGATAAACCACGATTGACCATAAAAGAGTTATAACTTTTCTCTGCGATATCGTCAATCATGATATCTTTTTTGGTATCATTAATTGCATTCAAATAATCAAACGGATTCATTAGTCGCTCCACGGTCTTTGCATATATCTAAAGAAACAATAAGTGACTAAACCTATGATCATAGTTCCTGAAAAATTAGTAAGCAGTCCAGCAAAAAAAGTAATAATAAAAGTTATAAGAAGTGTAGTTATTTCTTTTCGCACTTCGAAATCTGATAATTCATTATGAGGATCAGATTTTAAAAATTTTATGATCCCCAATATTCTACTCCTCCAGCATAATCATCTAAGTTTAATGCTTCTTCTAGATGATTTTTAGTAAAGTCATTTGTGTTTACCTTATTTAAATGGATATTATTCCAATAAAGCTGTGGCACAGTCTTATGCCCTTGTTGTTTCATAAATTGTTTATTTTCTGGCATTTTATCAAGATTTACTTCATTATAATAATATCCCCAGTCTTTAAGTTTTGTTTTCATTACTTCACAAAAAACACACTCAGTCTTTGTATAGAGTACTAAGTTGATAGTCATTAGTCATCCATCCAATTTTCATGACCTGGTGTAGGAATCATGCTAACCCAACCTGTAGCAATATATTTATCATCATTCATTGATGGAATTCCTACATGTAAGTGTGTAAGGTCTGAAGGCCAAAGAACTAACGAACCCTTTTTGCACTCGGTTGTATAGTCTTGATGAATCCATTTTGTACCAGCCTTAGGAGTATTACTTAAATATAACATCCAAACCAAAAAACGAGGGCCATCTTCAAAATTCATTCTTTCACAATGTGGTGCGCCGTAACCTTGTCCAGGTGCATAATATTGAATATTAAAAGGTTCATTTAAAGCCCAACTTCCAAAGGATTCACAATTTTCTTGTTTAGAAAGAACATATTTTTCAATATAGCCATCAATTTTTTTAACGAGAATGCTAAAAAAATTATCAAATATTTTATAATCTTGAGGTTCAATTGTAAGATAAGTAGCACTTATCAATTTATCCGGAGATTCTGCTGCATACTGTTTATCTTTATTAGCATGATAGTAATCTAAAAATTCATTACAAATAGAATCTGAAATAGTATATTCTTCAATAAAATTAGTCAAATTTGACATTAGCCATAACCTCCGTAAGACAAGCGACTACATTAAGTTCATGATCGGCTACGAATGCGTTTTTATATTGGTAGTCAGCTAAGATGAGAACTAGTTGCGGAATTGAATGAGATTGTACTTTGTTATTCATACGATCATATATAGCTCTAAATATTGCAGATGCATCTGTATCGATATTATTTACTACCCATGATCTCATCTTCTTGAAATCTTTAACCTTTAAATGATTAAAAAGGTCATCATAATTTCTATCCGAAAGATTGACGAGTATACCATTATCTATAGTATTTGAACCAATACTATATCGCTGTAGTTCATTGAGTATTCTTCTCCAATCAGGAGCAAATTTCATAATCAGATCTGCTAGAATTTTACTGTCAAACGATACTTTTTCTTTATATAAAATATCTGCTGCGCGATCCATAAATTGGCCGCATAGCCCAACCATATCTTTTTTAGTCGTATTAAATTCATAAACGCCACAGCGAGAATGAAGTGGTTCGATAATACGATTCTTAAAGTTGCATGTAAGAATAAATCGACAATTATTTGCAAACTCTTCAATAAATCCGCGAAGAGCCGGTTGAGTCGATTGTGGATTAAGATAGTCTGCCTCATCGAGGATTACAACTTTATATCCACCTTGTAGAGAAACAGTAGAAGCAAACTGTTTAATCTTAGTCCGAAGAGTATCGATATTGCCTTCTTCAGAACCATTAATAACTATATAGTCGAGATCAAGTTCAGTACATAGAGCTCGAGCTACAGTTGTCTTGCCAAGACCGGCAGTACCGGTGAAAAGCATATTAGGCAATTCACCGGTATCCACCATCTTTTGGAAGGTATTTTTTAAACCATCTGGTAAGACGGTATTAGCAATGGAGCGGGGACGGTATTTCTCCACCCAAAGAAAATCATTAGACATTTACAATCCTCATAACAAAAAATAATTATATCACATATTCATAGGAAAGTAAATATCTTATTCTTCCTCCATTGCCTTTTCTTGTTGAATGTTTTCTACAACCTGAATGATTTGAATTGCATCATCACGCAATTTACCGATGGTTGAGAGTTCTTCACCTTTAAATGCTCCACGCTGAGTCATAGCATCTACAACAGCAACACATGAGCGGGCAACTTGGTTTGAAATAGTCAAAAGGTGGTCATACTTATCTGGTTCAGTCATTTTATACTCCGTACGAAGATGTTTTTTCAAGTGCAATCCAATACTTAACGTTAAGTTCTTTATGCTTAAAGCAAGAAATTAACTTACTCGAGATCTCTACATCATAATCACCTGTAATGATCCGAAGATTTGAGATACCCAATACAAAGTTAAAGTTTGCTTCAGGCGGGTACTCACCATCAATGTCGATCGAGAAAGCATTTGATGTTGAGTTCTGGCTGTCTACAACAGAAAGACTAATTACTCCATCCTTGCCAGTGATAGACACTTCATCATGACCAAGAGTGGATGCGGCTCTCTTAATCCTGTTGAGTGTATCATTAGTTAGGGTAAACTTAACTTCCGTTTCCGGCATGTTAATGTCTTTCTGAGGAATTGTCAAAGTTTCTTCTGGTGAGAAGAAGTATTTAATCTTTGACCGACCGGTAGAATCACCGATCGTTACATACTCTTCGGCAAATTTTAACCGAGGAGTATCTACAAGACCGAGTACACCAATAAACTCATTGAGATCATAGATGCCAAAGTCCTGCGGAAACTCTTCTGCAACTATAGCAGTAGCCAATACGTTACGAGCTTCCGAAATTGTTTTAATTGTATTGCCCTGTCGAATTAACATATTCGGGTTAATACCCGAAAAATTCTTCAGGACAGTTAAAGTGTTGTCATTTAGTTCCATTATGTATCCTCCAAAAGATAAGTATATTATAACACAAGTTCGTTAGCTTGTACACTACTTTTCATCTTACTAAAGTTCTTTTCTTTTACAAATTCAAGTTTATTATTGAACTTACCATCTAGAATTTCACCCTTATGAGAAATGACAAACACGTTTGTATCATCACCAAGTGTATAGAGAATCTTAAGTAGATTTTCCACACCATCATGGTCAAGTGATGAATCAAATGTCTCGTCAAGTAGAAGAAGATTGGTTGCTACCGAGTTCTTCATCTTAGCGACCTGTCTCCATGTAAAGAGAAGAGCCAAGTCAATTCTTTGTTTCTCACCCTCACTAAACGAGTCATAGGTAAATTCATCTCTATGACGAGAACGAATAACCTCTTGAAATGATTCGTCAAGGTGAAAGTGAACAAAGAAATCTAATATTTGTAAATACTGATTTACAAGTTTATTCATTACCGGTAGATACTGTTTGATGATCTTAGTCTTAATACCAGTATCCTTTAACATCTCTACAATAACAGAGTTATAGCTAAATTCTTCTGAGTACTTCATCTTCTGTTCTAGAAAATTTGATTTACTCTCTTCAAATTCAGATAGATCTACCTTTGCTTGTTCCAAATCGGCTGATTCCGGACCTGCTAAATCGCTTTCAAGAGACTGAATGTGTGTCTGTAACCGATTGATCGTTTGATTATTAGAATGAATTTCCGATTGCTTTTCTCTGATTTCGGAAAATGAATCATTTGCCCGTTCAATACTCTGCTCAATAGCAGTTGACTCGATAGCCGCCCTATCCATCGCTGATTTAAGTTCTTTTGCTTTGCCTTTGGCAAACGTGAGTTTTTCTTCTCTAAGTTCAGGACTAATATCTTGGGAACATGTTGGGCATTCCTCATTAATTTCATAGAATTTTGCATCTTTTGCCACCGTAGTCATCTGTTGCTTAAATTGTGCAGTATACTGTATAAGAGCTTGTTTCTTATTATTAAGAGTATTGAGCTCATTTTCAATTGGACTTTGCTTTGATTCTACAAATGCAGAAAGTGTTGTATTTTTTTGCTGTAATTCTGTAATCTCAGATTGATATTTGGCGATGTCTTCTTTCTTCTTTGAAATATTTTGACCGATTAAATCATTCACATCACGAATGTATTTTCTTTGTCCGTCAATTTTTGTCTTTACGATATCAATGTCGTAATTAATATTACCAATCTTCTCTTTTAAAAGGGTGTTTCTTTCTTTCAAGAGAATATTCATCTTAGAGAATACATTAATATCGAGTAGATCTTCGATCACTTCTCTTCTGTGCCCACCAGGTAGCTGCATAAATGGAATAAATGAGGAGCTACCAAGTACGACTACCTGGTGGAATGACTTATGATTTAACTTCAAGATATTCTGTTCGAGAATCTTTTGATATTCTTTGGCATGAGACGACTGATTAATCATCGTACCATTTTTCCAAATTTCAAAGATACCCGGTTTGATGCCGCGACATACCTTAAATTGATTACCACCAATAGCAAATTCTACCTCAACCAAACAGCCTTTGTTATTGATTGAGTTTATAAGTTGCATCTTATTAATATTTCTGTGTGCTTTACCAAATAGGCCAAAGGAAAGAGCATCGAGCATGGTAGACTTACCAGCACCGTTTTGACCGACTACAAGAGTGGTCTTACTGTTATTCAATTGGATTTCGGTAAAGGTATTTCCAGACGATAGGAAATTCTTATAACGAAGAGTTTTAAATATAATCATGCAAATTCCAGAGCCTGTGCTTCGGTCATGAGTTCACGTACTTGAATCTTAATCTTGTCTTTATCAAGATCTGTATCAACAGCATCAATATAGCTGTCAACGATCTCATGAGTATCATCAAAATTAATCTTCTCATCTTCAATATTTTCACCAAGAAATTCTTGAAAGTTCTCAGCAATTTTTAGTTCATGAATATTCCTTGCCTGAATACGATCAATGAACCGATCAAAAGTAAAAATATCTGACTTATTTACAACGACAACCTTGACAAGTTTGCCATCTAAGTTTTCGACATTATAGTTATTATAATCTATTTTCTCGTCATTGTACACAATTTTTTCAAATAAAGTGTAGGGATTTCTAATTTTTTCTACTTCGCGAGTTTCAGTATCGATGACATGAAAATATTTTGGATCATGTGCATCTGACCAGAAAAACTCTAATTGAGAACCAAGATACCATACATTATCCTGTCGAGAACCCACGTGGAAATGGCCCGTCATGACGAGTTCAAATTTCTCAAACACTTTATGATCCATGCCATGAGTATTCTTGACACCTCGCATGAGTTCGAATCCGTTCAATTCGAGGTGACCGCCGAGCCAATCAGCTTTACACTCTCGAATGAACTTCATCGATGACTCATAGTTTTCAGGATTGATCCAAGGGAGAAGTGCAATCTTTAATGAACCATATTCCATTACACGAGGTTCCATTACAATATGGATTTCGTTCATAAAATGACCGAGACATTCTTTGAGTGAATTGAGATCATTTGTATTCTTATAGTATGTGTCATGATTTCCTGGAATAATATCCATCTTCATACCAAGCTGGCGAAGAGGATCCAGAAAATGTTTACGATTATGATTTAATGCTTTAAAGTTAACGAATTTTCTGTGGTCGTAATAATCCCCGAGGTGTAGGATTTGCTCGATCCCGTTTTCCTGACAGTAAGGAAAAAAGACTTTCGAATAAAAATCTGCCGAGTTGTTGAGAAATATTTCGGAAGAGTTACGTATACCACAATGCGTGTCATTGAGAACTGCTACCTTCACTGTAGAAACTCCGATAAATCTGAATCAGCTTTTACACTACGTTTACGTTTTTGCTTTTCTTCTTTCGCCAATTCCTTGACTTCAGTATCTACATATCTTACCTTTTCAATACGATCACGAAGTGTATCAACAAATGCACCAACAACCTGTTGAGACATATCATCGCCAAATTCATTGTCAAGAAAAACAGATATATCTGCCTTCGATAGATATTTTAATTTAATGTCTTGTTGCTTCTTTTCTTTTGCAATTCTCCGTAGAAATGCGTACCAAGTAATTTGAGTGAAATAAGCAAAAGCATTCGGTTTTCCTGTTCTTGTTGCTGCTTCAAGATTATAGTTCTCAATAGCCTTAAGACAATTTTCAACTGCATCCATGACCATCTCTTCGCGATATGTGTAGCGAATAAAATTGGATTTGTGAGACAAACCCTCAGCAATTCGTAAGAAACAGCTGGCAATATAGTCAGGTACTATGGGAAGTTGTTGTTCGTTTTTCTTGGCTTCTTGTACTGTTGTAACATAGTCGACAACAGCCTGTGAGAATTCCGCATTATTTACGTAATGTATACTAGCGCGTTTAGTTCTTGCCATATCGCTTCCTTTCATATTATAGTTTATTATATACTAGTCAATCACATATGTACATAGTATAATTTTATTTTTAGAGGAAAATTTAAGTGTGTACTTTTCTGCCAAACATGTTATAATAAACTATAAAGTTTTCCGGGAGGCAGTAGTACTCATTTCCCGTCAAGGGTCTTGTATTGCCATTCATCTGTATGTCCGACTGACCATTTAGGTTCGGTCTCTACTCGATAGTTTTGAGTACATACTTTAAAATCAGGTTGTTTAAGATCAGCGGGTGTTAAACTTGCGTCTTTCCAAATTACTCTATTATTAGGTTGAGCAGCAAATTGTCCATTATCCAATTGAATGATATTAAAACTTTTATGCTCAGGGTCATGTTCACTGAAGTTTATGTCTATACGAGATTTGTCTGGATGTGCATTATCGATTGTGAAGAGATACTCACCTGGGTGCATATTCCGATCTTTGCCGAAAAATTCACACCGACTTAGTATCGGTTTTTCTATTACGGTGAGATCATAATCAAAGCAATCCCAAAG
>Ga0233451_10003368_pt1 | contig 13933 bp, 10 predicted proteins | sample 011ome_29_FD_183052 | JGI IMG/M metagenome (GOLD analysis project Ga0233451, IMG submission 183052) | Coastal salt marsh microbial communities from the Groves Creek Marsh, Skidaway Island, Georgia - 011504CT (spades assembly) | ecosystem: Environmental > Aquatic > Marine > Intertidal zone >...
CCGCTGCTATTAAAACTCTCGCTTATTCTCAAATCCTCGAATCGAGGCGTCCCGCTCAAGCTTTTCGGCGGCTTTGGCCCGGCGTGCACTTTCAAAGGCATTTCAATCACAACCGGTTCCATCTCTTCTCTTAACTTGCACGAAAAGATCACGCAGTAATAGTACCGACAAATCTGACCTCTGTACGTCGGCGGTAACCCAGGCGGTATTTGAATCGTAAACTTTAAAACGTGTCGTTCGTTCGGCCTCAAGAGCACGTTCTCTAAAACGCTCCCAGGTGGCGAACGCGCGATGAACCGTTCGCCCGATTTCAACGAGTTATGCATCGCGTTACTACTGGTACTGGTACCACGCGGTGGTTGCACCCAAACCGGGTTCAGGCGTTCAATCCCTCGCCATTCGACCTCGATGGTTTCCACGAACGGGAGGAAGGAAACGTCGTCGTTGGTCTCGTTCGTTCTTTGAGTAGGTGATTGATGATGCGGCCCCCCGGAACGACTTCGCGCACCAGCAGTGGCGCCGTCGCCGCGGTGGTGAGTAGCATCGTACCCGTCCCCGAGAGAGACGACCAACTTCACGACGGATTCTTTTCCCGGAGTCACTCGCGCGCGATCGCCGAGGTCTGCGAACAGTTTTACTTTCGACGAAGAGGGGAACATTTTGAGGAGGATGTTCTGCAGTTTTTTCTTCTTTACGACTAAAAACAATCTATTACTAACTGTATAAGCTATTATTATTACCCGCTTTACACCAGATCCGCCCACCCGTTAGACGGAACGTCGCTCTCTTCTTCTTGTCCCACTTCTTGTTCTTCGTGGTCTTGTTCATCTACTTCTTCTTTACTGTCTTCGGTCGCGGCGTCCCCCTCTTCTTCCGCGTCGGCGTCTTTGTCGTTGTTGTCTTCTTCTCCTCCTTCTCCTCTTTCAGACGAAGCAGACGATGTCGATTTCGGAAAAGCGTCGTTACGAAAGTGCAAGTTACCACAGTTCATGGTCGTTTCCTCTCCGTCGTCGCAGTAGACCACTTTTTTTTCTCTGGCTAACGCTCGGAAAAGAGCCACTTCTACGTCCATGCCGGTACTCACGATTTCCCTCGTCGGCGGGTACCGACCTTTCCCAGAATCAAAGTATCTGTACTTTTCCAGCTTTGAACCATCGGAGTGCGTTCGACCGAATCCATACAACGATACTCGATCGCACACTTGCAATAACGCGAACGCGGCGACAAATCCAACCGACGGCTGCGTGCCTTTCGTTTTCAAAGTAAAACCCATCTTCTCGAGCTTCCATCTGTACAATTGGAAAAAATCTCTCGCCGCCGCTTCCATTCTCGGCGTGACCACGATTAATTGCACGTCCGTTCGCCGCCATTTCTCCCTCAACGCTTGCGCCAGTCCGACTGATTGTAACGTGATACCTTTTGTCGCGCCGGTTAAAATTAAATTCGCCCCCCACTCCAACGGCAAATCCGCCGGCGATAACCCGCCTTTTTCTGGAAGCGAATACTTGTGGATCCACGGCTTCGATAAGGCTCTGAAATTAGACCGCTCTCCGACATCCTTCGTCTGAGTATGTTTATCCCCATTACCTTTCAACGGTGAATCCGCCCGCGCTTGGTTCAATCGCACGACCGAATCGTGCGACTCAATCGCGCTCGCAAAATTTCTCCCCACCACGTTTCCGCTCGACCCGACTAAAGCACAACTCGAATCCGATAACTTTGAATCCACATCTTTAAACCTTAACTTGATCGCATCAAAATCAATCGCTAAATACCTCTTTGGCAACGTTTCGAACCGAAATTTCTTCGCGTTCGATTGCGTGATAAACGCGTCGCGTTTGTGTAATCCAGTAGGTAAAATTTTCGGATCGATATCTATTCGCGGGAGCGCGTCCAAGGTAACTTTCACGTCGAGAATAGTACCTTTGATGGTTTCGTCTACATCTGGTTCGGTGAGGTTATACATTCGTCTGTATATCCCTCCATCCGAGGCTCTTTGCTCGCTATTGTTCGAACTACTACTACTGCTGCTACTGCTTCCACTGCTACTACTACTAGATTTTTTACCGCTGCCGCTCGAAGAAGACGCTCGTCGAGGGGTCGTCGTCGTCGTAGGCCTCGTCCTCCCTTCGCTATCTCTTTCGTGCTGCGGCGCCAAACTCTTTTGTTGCTCCTGCTGCTCTGATAATACGTTCTCGTTCTCGTTCCTACTCCTAAAAGAGAGGTCGTCCTCGGTTGTTCTCAACAAGACGTTCGGCAACGCGAACAGGATGAGACTGAACAAGAACAAACCGAGCGTGATTAAAGTGTCCCTCGATAGTCCTACAAGTAATGCAGCTTTTCGTCGTCCACGCGGTTGGTGTTGGTGTTGTTTCGGGGAGAAGAGTCTGCCTCTCATCGTCGTCATCTCTTTCTTCTCTTTGCGCAGAAGAGTTTCGATGCTTGTTGTGTGTGTGTGTTCTGATACTCTATGAAGCCGTTTTGAAATAAGAATGTGTGATGAACTCACATCCCCTAAAGCTAATAACAAGAATAGACTGCAGACTTCACACGGACAAAATGAGTATGCGCGCTGCTTTTAATGTGGGCATTATTCCCACCGATACTAAAACGTCTTCCTCTTCTTCGAGCTTCGCTCGTGGTGGTGCTGCTGCTGCTTCTCTCGCGAGACACAAAGAACAACACCATCCCATCACCGTCGTCAAACATCACCGTCGTCATCATCATCATCTTCTTCGCGCGACGAAGAAGGGGGGCCCACAGAAGACAGAAGACACCAACAAAAGTAGCGGCAAAAGTACTAATTTCATCAAATACCAATCGAAACCGTACACGGATAAAGACGGCGACAATCCTCGTCCGTGGTACATCGACGAAGCTTCGGGAAAAGCGAACGGAATCGTCGTTATCGTCGTCTTTTTAGCCTCGCAAGTGTTCATAGGAACGGTGTTGCAACCGTTGGCGGTGTTTATCAATCAGCTGTGGGAACCCATCGTCGGTGGGAATTTGTATTTAGACAACATATATTGATATATTGATATATAAGTCCGATGTCCCTCCATATCGCGCGCTGATGCGTTGATGAAACACATGAGTATTCCCCAGAACACATCCTCACAAATAACAAACACCTACAGACTCTCTCTTCCGCTTGCTTTATATGTTCTGAAAAGAGTGAATGACCACCACCAAAACCAAAAGATACGTTCGCGAAGACGGTCGCTTACTCGACACGCTCCGCGAACAAACGTCGGTGTTAAACACCATCACTCGATCGACGTCTTCGTGCGAGTGGCACTCCGACGAGACGAAAGTTGTCTGCTCGATTCAAGGCCCGAGAGAACTCCAATTCTCCTCGCTCTCTCAGAGCAAAGAAGACGGAGAACGGCTGGTCGTGGAAAGTTACTGCAAGTTACTTCCTTCGAAAAATGACGACGAGGACGACGGGTCGTCCTTCGACGACCCTTTGAAGGAGGAAAAAGAGAAGGAAAGAACGACGGAACAGTTTGTGAAATCCTGCGCAAAGGCGGCGATTGAGTTGGAGAAAAACGCCTCGTTTGGTCTCATTGTGAGCGTGCAAGAGCTGAAAAACGACGGGAGTTTTCTCTCCTGCGCGTTAAATGCGGTCGGGTTAGCATTGATTTTATCTGGAGTCGAAACGAAAGGATGGATGTGCAGCTCGACCGCGTGTTTGATGGAAATTAGCAGTGGGAAAGGGGAGGGGGAGACACCCACATTCGCGCTCGCGCTCGACCCGACGAGAGAGGAAGAGATGAAAGCGAAAGCGACGATGACGTGCGCGTTTTTAATCAACGAAGAGACAGAGGATAAAACGATACTGCTAGGCACGAAGATGCGTGGAAAAATGACCGAGACGGAAGTGTTTGAATGCGTGGCGTTGTGTAGAGATGCGGCGACGAGCGTGTGTACGTATTTCGATCGAGTGTTGACGCTTCGCGAGAGAGAGTTCGAAGAGAGATATCGAATCACCGACGAGAAGGTGGAAAAGTGGAAGAAGATGATGGAGAGCATCGCGGAGGAGACAAAAACCAAGGCGGTATGATAGAGATATTTAGGTAGATGATAGATTTAGTGATAGTTTCAGGATATTTAGTTAATAGTATGGTATGACACAATATGAATGAATTTTGTTTGTAATGTTCCATGAATGAAATCGTCTCTTCCTCTCTCTCTCTCTTTCTCTCTCTCTTTTATATTGTAATTAAAGCGTTCCTTCTTTACGCGTGGTAGCCCAAATCGCCGTGCGCTTGTATATTTTGCGCCGCCTCGGCTTGCGCCTTCGCAATATCGTCTTGCCGCGATCGCCCACTTTTCTGGTCTCTGAACGCCGCTGCTTTTTTCTTCTTCTCTTCCACTTGAGCTTTTACTTCTCGCACGCGTTGCAACAACTCTGCGTTCATGTAACTCACTCGAAATGTGAACCCAGGAGGTCGGCTCGCGGCCAACGTCAAGTTACGCCACTTATCCTTCAAATCTACTCCTGTTCTTTCCGATTGCCCGAACGATTGCGTTAAAATTTCCGACCACTTTCCTAAGCCGTACGCGGCGACGCCATCGATCAACGCTTTCACCTCTTCTTCGGTAAATCTTTCGCGATCTTTCGCTTTACCGTCGGCGTTGCGGTACGGTTTCTTTTGTTGCGATTTCACTTTATCCTCCGGGTCGATGTCGTCTACGACGTCGACTGCAACGCCTACCATTTGTAAGGCAGCGCGGACCTCCTCTTGCGTCATGTCTCGCTCGTCTGAAAGAGACACCTTAAATTTAGCTAAATCCTCTTTCAACGTCAATATGATTTGAACGTTGTTTTTAATTCCGGCTTGCCTTACGGTCATGGATCTCTTACACACGTTTGCACCCAGGGTTAAAATCATATCGTTCAAAGCCAACTTCCCGCCTGTCCTATCCGATATCTTCTTCTTCAACGCGGTTATCGCCGCATCCTTCTCAATATCTAATTGCAACGGAATGTTAATATCTTTACCCATCATACACATAACGGAGAATTGGTACTTTTTGTTCGCGTCTGCCTCATCGTCCGGCGAGAACGCGTACGGGTCCAACGGTATGTTGTTGCGAGCAGCGATGGGTTGTTGCGGGCGAGGGACGAGTTGTTGTTGCTGTTGGTGGATTTGGATGTGCGGCTTTTTCTCTTCTTCGTTGGCATCGTCGTCGGAGGAATCCGCCTGGGGTCGTTGTTTCTTCACCGGCGCTTTCTTTGCCGGCGCTTTCTTTGCCACGGCAGCCTGTTTTGTCGTATTTTTTATTGTTCGAACGAGAATAACACATTGTTGTCAGTTTTCTCTCACTTGTCTCTTGAATATCTCGTCGAATTGGGAACGAAAGTGCCAATTCAAAAAAATTGCCTCGAAACACATTAGAGGAGTACTCTTCTTACCTTTTTCTTCGCCGGTACGGCCTTTAAAGTACCTTTACTGACGACACCTGATTTCGAGGAAGGAGAGAGCGTAATATTTTGTCAGTCTTTGTTCAAACGTATTCTTGTTGTTCGACGAGAGAGAGAAATGGAAATATCCGACACGACGAAAGAGAATTCAAATCGGGAGAGACCGCCGGGAGGGGAAGCAGAGCGCTTCGTGTGTGTGTCGAGTGCGCAGAGCGTCACTGCCCCGCTTTAAGATTCTCTCTCTCTTTCTCTTTTCACATCCTCACCTTTTTTCTTCTTCGGCGCAGCCATCTCTCTTGTATCGTAACCGAGGGGGGGGGAGTTCGTTAGTATATAATAAACTTTGCGTGAGAGTGGATGAATGCAATGGGGTTTAGCGCTAAACCCCAATCAAAAACGGATCAAAATTCTCCTATCAAAATTCTCCTTTTTTTGTTTTTCTTTTCCTTTCTTTTGAAAGAAAAGTTCCTTTTTTTTGGTCCTCGCGAAAAAAAAGAGGCCACACAAAGTCGTCAATAACAACCTCTTCTTCTTCGTATACGCGAACAGAATATTATACATATATAATCTTTATTAAAGCAGATATACTACTTTCCATTTCATTTCCGGCGAGTGCTACTACGACGACGACGACGACGACTTGTGGTGGTGTCACGAAACGTAAGAGCAACAACACGCGAGGAGAGAGAGAGACAAAAAAGCGTTCGATCATCAGTCTGAGTCTGAGAAGAAACAATCAAATCTCAAATAAGAGCGAAGACTTTTGCACGCGCGTAGTTTTATTTTGTGGAGAAAGAAAGAAGAAAGATGAACATTCAAATCGAGGATATTCTCGGGCAAACCTCGAACGCGTCTTCCATCCACCCGGCCTCGAGTTCCAACAACAACAACGATAACTTGTTGAGATGTAAAACCAAAATTGTTTGCACGTTAGGACCAAAATCGAGAGAGTTGCACGTGTTGGAGGAACTTTTGCGAAGCGGCATGTCTGTCGCGCGATTTAATTTTTCGCACGGGTCGCACGAGTACCATCAAGAGACGTTGGACGTTTTGAGACAGGCGTGCGCGAACACTCGGTTAATGTGTGCGGTTTTATTAGACACGAAAGGACCGGAAATTAGAACTGGGATGTTGGAAGACTCGAAGCCGGTGTTGTTAACCGCCGGGAGACAAGTGACGTTGACGACGGATTATAGCGCGTTCGGGAACGAAAATATGATCGCGTTGTCGTATAAGAAATTAGCCGAAGACGTTGTTCCTGGGGCACAAATATTGATCGGCGACGGGTCGATTGTTTTGGAGGTGATTTCCTGCGACATCGCAAACGGGACGGTGCAAGCGATGTGCACAAACACGGCGACGCTCGGGGAGAGAAAGAATGTGAATTTACCCGGGGTGGTTGTCGATTTACCGACGATCACGGAGAAAGATCGCATAGATATCGTAGAGTGGGGGATGAAAAATAAAGTGGACTTTATTGCGGCAAGTTTTGTCAGGAAAGGCTCGGACGTGAGAAACATTCGAGAGGTGTTGGGCGAGGAAGGGAGAGAGATTCAAATCATCTCTAAAGTTGAAAACCAGGAAGGTTTAGTAAATTTTGACGATATTTTAGCCGCCTCAGACGCGATTATGGTCGCCAGAGGTGATTTAGGCATGGAGATTCCGACCGAGAAGATTTTCTTGGCGCAGAAATTGATGATTGAAAAGTGCAACGCAGCTGGGAAACCAGTCGTCACCGCGACACAAATGTTAGAATCGATGGTGCAAAACCCACGACCGACGAGAGCGGAAGCTACCGATGTCGCGAATGCGGTTTTAGACGGCACAGATTGCGTGATGTTGTCCGGTGAAACTGCCGCGGGGTCTTACCCAGTAGATGCGGTGAAAGTCATGTCGAAGATTTGTAACGAAGCGGAGGCGTCCATCGACCATTACATCTTGTTCAAAGCTATTTTAGCGCAAGTGGAGAAACCGATGATGCCGTTAGAATCTTTGGCTTCATCCGCGGTTCGCACAGCGCAGAAAGTTCGAGCGGCTTTGATTGTAGTCTTGACGCACGGAGGGAGCACGGCGAGGCTCGTGGCAAAGTACAGACCGAAAGTGCCGGTGTTGACGGTTTTTGTGCCAACGTTGACGACAGATTCTTTGACGTGGACGTGTTCCGGCGAGACGCCGGCAAAGCAAGCGCAGTTGACGAGGGGTTTGATTCCACTCTTGGCAGAAGGTTCCGCACGAGCGACGGATACTGACACGACGGATGAGATATTGTCTGCGGCGGTATCTTACGCGAAAGTCGCTGGATACTGCGAAAAAGGAGACGCCATCGTCGCGTTGCATAGAATCGGGAACGCGTCTGTGATTAAAATCCTGAACGTTGGTGAATGAAAAAGAAGAAGAAGAAAAAGAAGAAACATATACAATTATACATGATACTCTCTTGTTGTAAAAAGAATATTTTCACTAATACACATATACATGATAACTTTTTACCATGGTACAATCGAAGAATCTATACACACAAACAAACTAATCTACTTTCTTTAAGGACGGGGTATTTAACAAACCGACGACATCTTTCATCGGAAACGCGAAATTTTCCAGCTCCACCCTCTCTCTCGAAATCGTCAACGGGTTCGCACACATCGATGAATCTCTCATGTTCAGCGTCTCCCTCAGTAACTTTCCAAATCTTCGTCTTTTCTTCCCCCGAACCCTGGCGCTGTTACTCGCGTGATCGTCGTCCTCTTTCACCAACTCAGAAAACTGCTTCGCGAACACTCTCGTCGTGACGAGAAACCACATCGAACCAAACATCAACCCAATCGCGGCACCCGCGACGACTTGCTCGATCGTGTGGTACCCTAACTCGACTCTAGAATACCCCACGATTACTGCTATTGGAACAGTCATCAACGAAAGCACAGAAGATGACACATCCACTCCCGCTTTTTCTCCCTCTCCTCGATATTTCTTCGCGTGTTTCCACCTCCTCAACAACACCAAAACCGACATCGCGCTGTTAAAAAACGCCAACTGCGCGTGCGAACTCGGCATCCCGTGCGTGTCGCAAAAATCCACTCTCTGACACGATTTCGGTCTCTCCTGTTGCAAGTAGTGTTTTAACAGCTGCGCTAAGCATTCGTTTAAGAATATTCCAACCACTAAGGTGAAATCGAACAGTTCTCGTTGGGAACAGAAACTGGCGATGGTGTGCGCGACCGTGAAGATTGGAGATAAAGAAGCGATGGCTAAGAATTTGCCTTTGAAATAATAGGAGTCGTCAATTATTGGGTATCTCACGTACGTCAATGAGAACGGTTTCGTCGTCGTTTTCATCGTCAAGTCAAGTCTCTCGCAGACTAAACTTGAGAGAAGTAATTTTGGGGAAGAAAAGCGAAGCGTCGTCGTTACTTTTTTTGTTCGTTAAAACGGAACAAATAACAACAACGATCGACTCTCACGCGCCGGCTTCGAATACGGGGCGGCCGCCACGCGCCGACAAAGAGAAGGAGGAGGAGAAAAGAGTTTTTGAGAGGAACGTGTCGTCTTCCTCGCTTTCCTCTCTGACGAAACGAACGAGACGCGCGAATTCGTCTTTCGTATCTTTAGAGATTTTGAGCGGAGAAGAGGAAAGCGAAAGCGTTTTCCCCCCGCAGCAAACTTCTCCTCGACGACGACAAAAAAGCCGGAAAAATAACGATAGGATGCGGAATACTAATTTTAACGCGTTGACTGTAATGAACGAGCGGTATCGAGTCGCGTTTGACATCGCGCTTCTTTTGATTTTATTATCCATCGGCTTCTCTTTAGAGTTTGCCGAGCCTTACGAAAAATTTCTCAACGAGAATTTGATTTATCGACTGCGATATCCGATGAAGAAAAATTCTGTTCCAACGGCCGTTCTGCCATTTATCAGCATCGTGTTTCCTTTACTGTGCATATTTCTGTGCTCGAAAATGGATACATCGGGGAGAAGAGCGAGAAGCACGGCGGCGAGTTTGGGTTTACTGTTATCCGTCGCGATATCGTTTGTGTTCGTGAACAGCGTGAAACAGGCATGCGGAAACTATAGACCGGATTTTGCGGCGAGATGTTGGGGTAGCGCTACAGCTGACCCGGTATGGAAAGAGTACGGTAAACCAGATTGTGGAAATTTGGAGAATGAGAGCTTATTGAACGACGTGAGGCAAGGAAGAAGATCGTTTCCGAGCGGGCACACGAGCATGTCTTTTTCAGGATTGTTTTACTTGAGCTTGTATTTAATGTATTATTTGAAATGTTTTGGCGGTTCTAGAACCAACACCGAGCGAACAGAAGCGTTCGTTTGGAAAGTTTTGATTAGCTTAGCGCCGCTTTCTGTGGCAGTCGGAGTTGCCATCACGCGAATTCGCGATATGTGGCATCATCCGGAGGATGTGATTGTAGGTTCTTTACTTGGCGCCGGGACGTCAGCGTTTGCTTTCTCGCTGCAAGGATTTAGCGTTTCAGACACGAACACTTCTTCGAATCTCTCCAAGTATCAAAGGTTGAACGCCGAGGGAGTCAACGACGCCTCTCTCGAGGACGATAACGAGGAAGACGAACGGACAAATATGGCGGTTCGTCCAAGTTCGATGTTAAATTTGAACGAAATGTGAATAAAATGATGATGCTTTCATTAGCGAGCGTGCTACTACTACTGTAAAATGGCTACATCTACTGTAAAGGCTATAATTCGATTGGTCGCACGCTAACTTTCTTTCCTCCCTCGTTTGGATCTTCAAAACTCACATTCTTCTCCCCGAAATTCATAGCAAGCGAAAATCGCTCTCGGTGCGAAGCTACCACTCCGTGCAATAACTTGGGCTCGAACAAGACGAGTTTTCCTCGTTGAGGACGAATGATTACGTACTCGCACCACTCTCCCATATTCTCATTCTTCCGCATTGCGGCCGAAGCCGTCCTCAAGAGCAGATCACCAGGCTTTGGTTCCTGCGCCGCTGCGGAGTCAACATCGGCTTCGTAGTCGTCGAAATAAAACACTCCGCTAAGCTTAGCGCTCGCGTGGTTATGCAAGCCGTTGCTGTTATTTGTACCGAGCCTGTTTATCCAAGACGTGGTCATTGGAGGACGAGTGCGTTTCAACGACGGGAACGATTCGAGTTGCATACTCACAAAACGCAGGAACTGAGGGAGAAATTTCGACGACATCTCACCCTTCTTCGCTTCTTCCTCATCATCATCTGCTACTGTCAGTCTCTGTAGAAAGTCTGGCGTGGAGTGGTAACCACCGTCTTCGTTCGATACGCGAATGCCTTTTCGTGTCGTGACTTCTTCTTTCGAGCGAGTGCACAGAGCCTCTCTTATTTCCTCATCAAACTCTTCCAGCATAACTGTTTTCACAGCCCATTCGTGTCCGAATTCGTTGGCTGATATGTCATCGACTGGATACGTCCTCAGTTGATTGAATTCATCAATCTTCGTCTCACCTCCTTCTTTTGGTCGCGCTTGTCTGTACTCTTTGAATGGGCCGAGAATCTGTCTCAGAAGAACATCATGAGACATTATTTTTGTAAAGCAATTGTAGGAAAATTCAGGAAATAAAACTAAGTATTTGTCGATTGTCGAGACGATAGATACATACTATTGCGCCACTGATACTCGCTCTCATTATTAATTTTATGTTGTACTTAGATATATTATTATGATACCCGTATATTGTTCTTACTTGTTGTTAGCCTATGATGACATGTTTTATCGATATAGTGTTAGAAAGTTTATGCTTATTTAGCTGCGGCGGGAGGTGGTGTCTCCGCGCCGCGTTTCCTTTGATACTTCTCCAATTCCGCCGCCGCTTTCGCTGCTCTCTCCTCATCTTTACTGCGATACTCTTTGACTTGTTCTTTGAGCGTTTCCGACGCAGATTCTAACGTTTGCTTTCTCTCGACTAAATCGAAGCACTCGATGATGTCGCCTTCCTTGAAATCGGGCCATTCTGGATCGCCGCCGATGCCGCACTCTTCGCCAGAGTCGACTTTTTTCACCGCATCTTTAAATCTACGCAAAGAACCAACTTTACCATTGTACATTTCTTTTCTGTTCGGTCCTCGAACAACGCGCATGAACGTTCCTTTTTTAATGCTACCTTCGAGAACTAACGAACCTGCAACTTTAGAGGAACCGCCGCCAAAGACCGCTTTCACTTCCGCCTTGCCAACCGGAACTTCATCCTTTACTTCGGACAGTTTACCTTCCATGGCGTCTCGGATTTCGTCAATCAATCCATAAATAACATCGTACGATCTTATTTCGACTCCCGCGCGTTTAGCAACGTCCTCAACGCGATCAGAGGCTGGCGTGTTGAACGCCAGGATGATGCCACCAGACGCGGCTGCTAAATCAACGTCTGACTCGGACACTTCGCCCACAGAAGACAAAAGAAATCTCAATTGCACGCGATCTTGAGGTAATTGCATTAACGCAGCTTTAATAGCTTCGGTCGAACCGGAAACATCCGCTTTTAGAATCAAGTTAATCGTTTGCAGAGAATCCTCCACGACACCGGAAATATTCGTCAAACTCGCCACGTTACCGGCGACGGCTCCGAGACGAGAAGATCTCGCTTCTTCCGTAGCTTTTTCGGCTCTTTCTCTCGCATCTTGCTCGGACTCGCAGACTGCAAACTCGTCTCCGGCGACTGGAACACCATTCAAACCCAGAACACTGACTGGCATGGATGGTCCGGCGAATTCAATCTTCTCTCCTGTGGCGGACTCCATGGCGCGAATCTTGCCATGGACTTCTCCGACGGAAATCGGATCACCGACTTTCAAAGTACCAGCTTGGACTAACAAAGTTGCAATTGAACCTCTCTGTTTATCCAGTTGCGCTTCGATGACGGAACCTAACGCTAGTTTATTCGGATTGGCGGAGAGTTCGGAAATTTCAGATTGTAAGGCGATAGTTTCCAACAAATCATCAATGCCTTCTCCAGTCTTCGCGGAAATTGGAATCATGGCTGTTTCTCCACCCCATTCTTCACAGGTCAAACCAACTTTGGCCATTTCTCCGCGCACAAACTCAATATCCGCAGCCGGTTTATCGATTTTGTTGATGGCGACGATAATTGGCACTTCCGCCGCTTGCGCGTGCGCTACGGCTTCCTCTGTTTGCGGTCTCAACCCGTCGTCCGCAGCGACGATGATAATGGCAATATCCGTCACCCTCGCGCCTCGCGCACGCATAGCTGAGAACGCTTCGTGACCTGGAGTATCTAAAAATGTAATTGTCGTTTCTTCTTCGTCTTCTCCAACTGGAGTTGTGATTTGATAGGCGCCGATGCCTTGGGTTATTCCTCCGGCTTCTCCGGCGGCAACTTTCGACTTTCGAATGTAATCTAAAAGCGACGTCTTCCCGTGATCGACGTGACCCATGATTGTCACCACTGCCGGTCTAGGTTCTAAGAACTCTTCATCTTCTTCCGTGTTGAACTTTGTGGTTTTCCTCGCTTCGTGCGTGACGCCTTTTTCGTCTTCGTCGATCCACTCCACCGCCATATCCTCGGCAACGGCAACGACAGTATCTCTGTCTAGCATTTGACCCATTTGCACGGCAATACCCTTCATGAATAAAACTTTGATGATATTTGCCTGAGTAGTGGCCAATTCAGCCATGAGCTCTTCGATCATGAAACCATCTTTCGGCACAACTAACAGCTCCACCGCGACATCCTTCTCCTCCTCGGCTTGGATTCTTCTCATCTGAACTCTCTGCGCTTTACTTTTTCTGCCCTTCTTCAAACGGTCAGTCCCCCCGGCGCCGCCGAACGCGGCATTTTTCGGACGACCACCTCGGCCGGTACCGTCTTGCACGCGTCGATCAAACTTATTTCCGGCGCCTCTACCCGCGCCTCTACCGGCGCCTCTACCGGCGGCAGACCCTCTTCCTCCTCTTCCGCCGCCTGGCCCCGAGGGTGCAAATCGGCCGCCACCACCACCCGGTCCAGCTCTCGGGCCGTCTCTGCTTTGAAATCCTCTTCCTCTTCCACCGCCTCGACCGCCTTCAAAGTCACCTCGACCTCTCCCTCGGCCGGCTCCCCGACCTCCTCCCCGGCCTCCTCTTCCACCGCCAGCTCCAGGTCCTCGACCGCCCCCTCCATCACCCGGCGTCGTCGTCCCGTCGCGTCTGATCAACTTCCCATCCGGGCCTCTCACGAACCTAGATTTTCTCTTCGGTTCCTCCTCGTCGTCCGTGGAGGCCTGACTCGTGGCCGTCGCTTCCGTTCGAACGAGTAAACGCTGTTGTTTCTGTCGTTGTTTATCATCATCACAGTCGTCGTCGTCGTCACCCGAAAAAAGGCGCATCGCCCCGAACGCCATCACCGGCGGCAGAGCGACAGAAGACGAAGTAGAACTCGGACGGCGCGCAATCGGTTGACTGTGCATCGCAGAAGAGTTGTTGTTCCGCGTGGCAAATGATGATGGCGTCACCGCCTTTTGCAGCGAAGAAAACATGATGTTGAGTGTT
>Ga0233451_10003370_pt1 | contig 13931 bp, 8 predicted proteins | sample 011ome_29_FD_183052 | JGI IMG/M metagenome (GOLD analysis project Ga0233451, IMG submission 183052) | Coastal salt marsh microbial communities from the Groves Creek Marsh, Skidaway Island, Georgia - 011504CT (spades assembly) | ecosystem: Environmental > Aquatic > Marine > Intertidal zone > Salt...
AATCAAGGATTAAACATTTTCGCTGGTTCAGATGTGTTTAGAGATCCTAAATTAGACCGGTTTATTGTTGAACAAGACGGTAATGTAGGCTACCTTATGGGTGAAGAATATATTCGTGATATTCTGGTGGATGGAGGCAACCGGAAATGGTTCGCCACGACCAACGGGGTATTCTGTATTGACGAATACGGTCAGCGTGTGATTCGTCACTTCACAACAGATAATAGTCCGCTGCTCTCAAATCGGGTGGTCTGTTTGGGGCAAGTTGACTATTCATCCGAGCTATTCATCGGCACGGATTTTGGAATTATTTCATATCAAAACGATGCCGGTGTTGGAAACGACGATTTTCAAAAGATAAAAGTTTATCCTAACCCAGTTCCTCCAAAATATTCAGGCGAGATAACCATCGATGGTTTGGCTGAAGATTCAGAGATTCGCATTACTGATATTCAAGGAAAATTGGTGCATCAAACCACCTCAAATGGGAGTAAAGCCACCTGGAACGGACTCAGATTAAATGGTACAAAGCCCAACAGCGGTGTTTACCTCATTTTTGCTATCAATAGAGACGGTTCTCAAACCGCCATGGGGAAATTCGTCTTTATCCGTTAAAGCGTAAAGGTTAATCCATCGTACGCTAAATCTATTCCATCGGGTAGCTCTTCACACACGACATCATGCAATCCCATTTGATGACTCATATGTGTAAAATACGTCTGCCTAGCACCTACCCCTTTTGCTATTTCCGTCGCCTCAGATAATGTAAAATGACTGATGTGATCCGTTCTACGCAACGCATTTAATACCAATACTTCCACACCAACCAATTTTGCCATCTCCTCTTCAGAGATGTAATTAGCATCGGTGATGTACGCAAAATTCCCAATACGAAATCCTAGAACCGGTAATTTATAATGCATGACCTCAATAGGTATAATTTCCTTGCCAAAGAGTGAAAATGGTGTTTTATCAATCAAATTAAAATCAACAAGTGGAATCCCAGGGTACGGTACTTCCATGAAAATATAACTAAACTGATCTTTCAGTGATTTCAATACTCGATCGTGACAGTAAACCGGTACACGCTTTTGATTGTGGTTAAAATTGATGGCTCGGATATCATCCAAACCCGCCGTGTGATCCCGATGCTCGTGTGTAAATAGTACAGCATCTACATCGTGAATGTTTTCACGAATCAATTGATACCTAAAATCAGGGCCCGTATCAATGACGATACTCTTATCATTATAAGACAAATGAATGCTGGTACGCAAACGCTTGTCTTTTGGGTTTTTACTTAGGCAAACCTCAGAATTACAGCCAATAGGAGGTACTCCTTGAGAAGTACCGGTTCCTAAAAATGTGACTGTAATTTCATTCATTGTAAATTATGTGTGGGATGCAAGGAATCCTTTCAACTCCATGATGATTCCAACCTCCATGTTATTCACTTTCTTTTCATCAGAAGCCCAGATACTCAACCAATCGGTTGCATGGATTACTTCAAAAAGGGATATCAAGGTAGCGTCATTGATGGGATACTTGTAAACAGAGTTGCCTTTTTCGACAAGCAATTTCTCCAAAAAATCAAAACGTGCATTTACACGAGCATTGTTACCGCTATTCATCAAAATGATGTTATGATCTCTTTTATCATAGTAGCTTTCAATCATATTGTGATTGGCTTCAGGTAGCACAGAAATAAAGGCCTCACCTTTCGCATTTTCTTGGATTTGTTGACACACTCGGATCGCTACAGCCTCATAAGCAGCATCCGCAACAATCAAAAATGATTGATGCATGTTACCCTCAAATGCTTGTCGCATTTCCTCAGCACGTAACATGGCATTGGTTGGGTCAACAAACATATTTTGAACGGTACGCAACTCAGGCTCCATGTCCTTATCAATTAATTCACCTAGAATCATTAATAAATTGGCTAATGCAAACCCTAGGGTCATACGTGGCTGATATCCTTCAGCAATGGTGTACGTTGGATAGTTGTTGTCCTTTGCAAGTTCCATCAACTTTCCACCCGCTGCCATACAAATTATAGAACACTCTTTCCCCTGCGCTTCTGCCAACATATTGAGCGTTTCCTCCGTATTTCCGCTGTAAGAACAAAGGATGGTCAATGTATTCTCATTTGCATAAGCCGGTAAGTGATAGTCAGAAAATACTTCAACTGGAACAGGCATTTCCTGGAAGAAGTATGATTTTGCAATTCTGCCTCCTATTCCACTGCCTCCTAACCCACCGATTACAACATTGGAATAATCTGCGATTTTTCTATTATGCTTCGTATAGTTTTGGAAAACGTATTCAAACTGCTCTTGAAAGTTCTGGAGTGATATTTCGTGGGTTATTTCAGACATCTGACAAAAATACACCCATTCCCATTAAAACTCAACAAATGACAAACATAGAAAACAAAAAAGCCTCGAGTTTCGTCGAGGCTTTTAAAAAAATGAAAATCTTCTTAGTTATACCAGTCAAACTTGTAACGGTAATCCTGTATACCACCAGAGCGCATGAGTACCTCTTGTACCCGGTTTACCATAAAATTAGGTTGGCGGATAAACTCATCCTCTTCAGGAGAGTTGTATGCTGACTCAGGAACTTCGATATCCTTAGATTTTGTAATTTGAACTACCCCTGCTGCTTCTTTACCCATAATGGCTTTGCTTGTTTTGCCCTCCTCTAAACCAAAGGCAGCACCTAACAAATTAAACTCGCTACCAATTTGTGGCAAGAAACCTTGACCAAATCTAGCAACACCGAGATCCACAACTGTTCCGTTGAGCTTCTCCGCTAATTTGTCTAGATCTTTTTCGTTGGCTACCGCTTCATTTAATTTTTGAGCAGCTAGTTTCACTTTCAAATAGCGTCTAACATCACCCTCTAGCTCCTTGCGCACATTATCAACGGTTGCGTAACCCATGTGCTTGATGTTTTCAACCTTAACGATCACATGTTTTGTTGGGAAAGCAAATACCTCAGAAATTTCTCCGGTAGTACGGGTATCATCCAATAACCAATAAAGTAATTGTCTAATTTCAGACATTTCACTTATTGGCCCAACAGCTCTTGTATCAGAAGCGAAGTCATTTTCAACCATGGCAATAACCGACATTTTCTTTGCGGCTTCCTCAAATGACTCGGGCTTATCTGGATTGGTTTGATTCTTAAACTTACGGCTTAACTCATCCACACGCTTAACGGTTTCGGTTCCTGGTTGAACTTCAACTCGATTCATCACAAAGCGAATTTTGCGATAATCGGGATCCTCCATCATGCGCATAATATGAAATCCATATTGAGTCTTAACCAATCCTAGTTGTCCTTTCTTCGCAGATAAACAAAAGTTCTTATACTCTTCAACGTATTGATTAGGATCCGCCCATCCATATGAACCACCTTTAGAGGCAGAACCTGGATCTGCTGAATAGTCTCCGGCTAGCTCGGCGATAGTCTTTCCAGCGGATACCATAGCGAATACTTTTTTCGCTTCGTTTTCAGCTTGGATACTATCTGTGATTTTGGTTCCATTAGGAAGGTCTCCAGAGAAAGGAATCAAAATATGCGATACATTTACGATCGGTAAGGTATCTTTCTTCTCGTCTACTTTTTGATAAACCGAGTACACTCCATCCTTATAAACCGGGCCTACTACTTTACCATTTTGAGCATCCCAAAGAGAGTCTTTCACTACAGCAGGCATTTCGTCATCGCCTAATGCAACTCGATTAATGTATGGAGTTGCGCCAAGGGTATCAGGATTCTCACTTTGACGCTGGTAACTCTGAGCAACACGCAAGGCGCGATTCTGAGCGTCAAGTGTATCATCGGCAGATGGCACAATATTGAATACTACATATTTAATATCTCTTGCTTCTTTTTCGTATTTGTGTTCTTCTTTGTGTAGATCTAAATATTCAGCAATCGCTTCATCTGTCACTTTCACATCACCATCTTTGAACTCAGCCGCATTTAAGGTTAATACCTTACCTTCTACGCTTTGGTTTGCTCCAGTATATTGGTAGGCTTGTTCTACCTTGGTTGTAAAGGCACGAGCTTTGGCTAAGTAAGAAGCAAAACGCATCTCCCCTTCATTGGCTGTTATACGATTAATATAATTAGCCAACTGCTTTTTCATTTGAGGATTCGTCTTTGCTTGACGGAAGATAGAAACTACCTTTTGCGGATCAAATTGGTTATCTGTTTGAAAAGCAGGATCACCTTTGATAGACTCATGAGGATTTTCTCCAACAAGCATTTCGTTAATATCTGCCTCAGAAAGAACAATACCGGCCTCGTCTATCTCCTTATTGATAAGATTATTTTTTAGGATATCAAACCAAGCCTTTTGGAATAACTGATCGCGTTTTTCTTCGTCAAGTTGATAATTGGGGTCTTTGTCCAATTCTTCTTTGAAATATTTGTCTGCTAGAGAACCTATTTCCGCCTCCCGGATTTTTTCTCCTGCAATCTCAGCGATCACGTCACGATCCTCGTCCGTGGGAGCATTTTGACCTTTACCGGTTAACCAATCACCAACGATGAATAACACCAAGGCTGCTCCGATAGCAATCGCTACCAAATTTGAATTTCGAAGTTTCTGTATAACTGCCATATCTCAGATAATGTGTGTATTTTAAAAGGAAAGCAAAAATAGGATTTCACAACGGATAAATCAACCGTATTTTAATGGAAAGATTCGAGCTCTTATTCGACCCAATATCTTTTTTTTACCATTAAGTTTTTCCGACGGAGAATAACGTTGTAAACACCCGAGGGAAGCGCTTGTTTGTTTACATAAACTTCAATAAAGTCGTCGCTACCAAAACCTTTATCTGTATCGGATAAAAACACCTTCTGAACCTTGGTGAATCTACCGGTTTTAATCTCAAACGTGCAGGAAGTTTCACCTGGCATTTGAATCATAAAAATGGCAGAATCGCTGTCATCGTTGGGATTTATGGCAATACAAGGAGCTGCCTTACTCCGTTTAGGATGTTTTTTATTCCATTGTGCCAATTGAATGACATTTTGATTTGTTTGAAAATCATAACCCGTAAAGACAGCACGCCCTCCTTGACCTTTATGGGTGTCAAAGCCAATGTAATCACCGTAAAACTTATCATTTCCAGTTAACGGAATCGGGACATTGGTTAAACAATGGTTGGGTGACACCCTTTGGTTCTTCAGTTCTGCGGTATACACTTGACAAAATTTACCTGTTTCACTATTACGCTTATCGTACCAGATCACCCGTGGGTAACCCGTATTTTGATCCATTTTCACAAACGGACAGAACTGTGACCGTTGACCATGGTCGTCATTGATCTTAATGGCCTGCGAAAAATGTTCTCTTTTGGGATGATAAACGTGATAATAAATATTAGCATCACCACGAGCATCTTCGGCAGCATAAATGACATACAACTTCCCTTTTTTGTCGTGAGTAACAAAAGGCATTCCATTCGTTCGCATCATTCCTTGCACTTGATCCATGCTCCAACCGCCTTTCATTGAAGATAAAACCTGATCTTTCCCCCAAGTTTCACCACCATCCCTACTGAGGTCATACCATAGCGTATCGTTTCGCGACCAAACGCAACAGAGCGTCCCATTTTGTAATATTCCGATGGTAGCTCCTTCTGCTGTTTGGTCACCATCTTTGGCATCCCCACTCACATCGCTAATCACCACGGGATCGGAGAAAGTTGCCCCATAATCTCTTGAAAAACAAAACCTAATTCTTGAAGAATCAATTGATTGCTCACTGCCATATTTGTCAAATTCGGTCCAAGAGAGATACACACTGTTCTTGAAGGGGCTTTCTATCCACTCATCAACGGCAATCCAAGGCTTATCCTGCATTTTACCATTCTTACCAATGGCTTTTGAGTGAAATTCCACCCCATTGGTGCTACGCTCAAATACAATGCAATCAAAGGATTCTGGATATGACTTCTTTGGATTCTTTGCCAAGTGGGCTAAGTACACAACGCCTGCCGATGTTACGTGAATCACAGGGTCTCCATAAAACCCTTGAGGTGGATTTACCTTTATATCTAACCACTGCTTTCCACCGTTAAGGCTGTGATAAACGTGATTATTGTTAAATGCTAACCAAATATTATCTGCATCGTTGGGGTCTATTGAAATACTAGGTTCATTACCAGGAATTGCGGGATCCCCAAAAGTTTTCACCTTGAATTGTCCGCATAAAAAAAGGGGGATAAGACACCACAGCGTTGCGATCAACCTCATCCCCCGAAATTAATTAAAATAATAGTTTAATCGGCAGCCTTCTCTGACAACCATCTTTCGGCATCTAAGGCCGCCATGCAACCACTACCGGCTGCAGTCACCGCTTGTCTGTATATCTTATCTTGTGCATCACCAGCACAGAATACGCCCTCTATATTGGTTTTGGACGTACCCTTCTCTGTAATGATATACCCTTGATCGTCCATATCAATGTAAGGCTTGAATATTTCCGTATTTGGCGTATGCCCAATAGCTACGAAAAACCCTTTGATCGGGATTTCACGTGTTTCATTGGTTTTATTATTCAATACACGCACTCCTTCAACTGCTTGTTCTCCCAAAATTTCATCGGTTTCAGTATTGTACAACACCTCGATATTAGGTGTAGTTAGTACACGATGTTGCATCGCTTTTGATGCACGAAATTCATCTCTCCGCACCAACATGTACACTTTATTACAAATCTTAGAAAGGTATGACGCCTCTTCGCAAGCCGTATCTCCTGCACCAACTATTGCAACGTCGGTACCGCGATAAAAGAATCCATCACAAACCGCACAAGCGCTGACACCACTGCCATTCAAACGCTCTTCTGATGGTAACCCTAACCATTTTGCGGATGCACCTGTAGAAATGATAACGGCCTGTGCTGATATCTCTTTGGTACCATCAACGATTACCTTTTGAGGACCACCAGGTGTAAACTCTACTGAGGTCACCATTCCAAAACGCACATCCGTTCCTAAACGAACCGCCTGTTTTTTGAAATTCTCCATCATCTCAGGGCCCATGATTCCATCAGGATAACCAGGGTAATTTTCAACATCTGTGGTAATCGTTAACTGACCACCAGGTTGTAGCCCTTCATATAATACAGGCTTCATATCAGCTCTTGCTGCATAAATTGCTGCTGTGTAACCGGCAGGGCCACTGCCAATAATTAGACACTCTACTTTTTCAATCGCTTCTGACATAATTTTCTACAAATGTATCCCTTTTAAATGCTAAAATCAGTGATCAACCTCACCTTTAGGCGATGGTTAATAATTCACGGTATTTAGGAAGGTTCCAATCTGAATCATCACAAATACGCTCAATTTCATCACTTACCTCTCTGATAGCATCAAATAATGGCTTCATCGTTGAATTGAAAGATAATGCTGCATTTTCAATTGATGAATTCGATATGGCCTTTTCACTTTCATCCATCAACTGCTTGTTCAACATTTGCGCACGATCAATTAACGAGCCAATTTCATTAACCAAATTTACTTGACTCTGCATATTAGAAAGGTCGATTCCCGCGGACTTCAAGTTTGCCAAGTTCTGTGCTATTCTGCTTTGATATCTTATGGCTGAAGGAATAACATGGGTTTGAACCAGTTCGCTAAGCACCTTTGATTCTATTTCAAGACTCAAAACATAGGACTCGTAACGTATCTCTGTTCTCGCTTCTAACTCTTTTTCCGAGAAGATGTTATTTTCGATAAACACTTCGCGGCTCTTTTCCGTTAGGTAAGATTGTAATGCCTCTGCGGTATTACGCACATTTGACAAGCCTCTTTTTTCGGCTTCTTTAACCCATTCGTCGCTGTATCCGTTACCTCCAAAAATGACGTTTTTACTACCTTTCAGGGTCTCTCTGAGGATTTGTTCAATGGCATCTTCTTTTCTCGACCCTGAATTTATTTTCTCATCGACAGATTTTTTAAACCTCACCAATTGATTCGCTACAATTGCATTCAATACAACCATCGGCGAGCTACAATTATCGCTACTACCTACCGCTCTAAACTCAAACTTGTTACCTGTGAAGGCAAATGGCGATGTTCTATTTCTATCGGTATTATCCAAAAGGATTTCTGGGATATTGGGAATATCTATAGTTCCTTGATCACCATGCTCTGCGTCTTTGATTTCTTTCTCAAAATCATCCAACACTCGGGTTAAAGTATCTCCAATAAAGACGCTCATTATAGCAGGTGGCGCCTCGTTTGCTCCTAATCGGTGATCATTCCCAGCAGTGGCAATACTAGCTCTCAACAAATCAGCATGTTCGTGAACGGCTGCAATAACGTTTATAAAAAAGGTTAAGAATTGCAGGTTCTCGTGAGGGCTTTTACCTGGTGAAAGCAAATTAACACCCGTGTTTGTGATTAAACTCCAGTTGTTGTGTTTACCGCTACCGTTAATACCCTGATATGGTTTCTCATGCAATAACACACGATATCCGTGGTGAGCCGCAACGGCACCCATCACATCCATTAACAAAGCGTTATGATCTACTGCTAGATTAAGCGACTCGTATTGAGGGGCGCACTCAAACTGAGCAGGTGCCACTTCGTTATGACGTGTTCTTAATGGAATCCCTAAACGATGGGCTTGCTGCTCAAAGTCATTCATAAACGCCTGCGCTGAGGTAGGGATTGATCCAAAATAATGATCATCCATTTGCTGCCCCTTCGCTGGAGCATGACCTAAGAGGGTCCTGCCAGCATACATTAAATCCGGACGCTGCATGTAGAGTTCTTCACGAACTAAAAAATATTCTTGCTCTACACCCAAAGAAACGGATACATCTGTAATATCAGTATCGAATAACTGACAAACATCAGATGCCGCTTTTCTAACAAAGTCTAATGTTTTTAATAACGGGGCTTTATAATCTAAAGCCTCACCCGTATATGAAACAAATATGGTTGGAATACACAGGGTGCGCACCCCCCCCTTTTCCAAAATAAACGCTGGAGAACTAGGATCCCAAGCAGTGTAACCCCTCGCTTCAAAAGTATTACGTATACCTCCATTCGGGAAAGAGCTAGCATCCGGCTCCTGCTGTGCTAGCGCTTCTCCACTAAATACTTCAATTCCAGAATCAACACCTGTTGGTTCAAAAAAGCTATCGTGTTTCTCTGCGGTACTTCCGCGCAATGGCTGGAACCAATGCGTGTAGTGGGTTGCTCCTTTATCAAGGGCCCATTTCTTCATACCCGAGGCAATCTCATCGGCAGCATCACGATTAATCGTGTGACCATCATGACTTGATTTATGGATCTCGTCAATGGAATGCTGCGGCAAATAACCTTGTTGCGCTTTGGGTCCAAAAACTAATTCTCCGTAATAAGCGGAAATTCCGCTAGGATGTTCCAATGATGTATCGATTGGTGCTGATGACATAATTTTTTTGTTTTGTTGGTACAAAAGTACGTTGGTAGAAAGGCAATCACGAATTGCACAAGGTTTTAATATACAGACAATACCCACATTGGTTTTTTGGTCTACATCCCGCAACAATACTAGATGCTTACAATAAGGGTCCCTGGGTTTTCAACGGGTAATTAACAGGTAAAAAAAAGAATAGATGAAAGTTCTTTTTTCTACGAGGAAAGAAACTCGTTAAATTCGCTCTCAAAATGGGGAATACAAGAATTGATAAATTCACCCCCGCAGGGCTACTCATTGCCCTGGGCATCATATATGGAGATATAGGAACATCGCCTTTATACGTTATGAATGCCATCGTTGGTGAAAAAGCGATTAGTGAAATATTGATTTTAGGCGGTATATCAGCTGTCTTCTGGACCTTGGTGATTCAAACTTCATTTAAGTATGTATTCTTAGTATTACAAGCCGATAATAAAGGAGAAGGTGGTGTATTTGCACTTTACGGCTTATTAAGAAGAAGATTCCCCTATTTGGTGATAGGCACCATGATTGGAGGCGCCATGTTATTGGCCGACAGTATTATTACACCACCAATATCCGTGTCTTCTGCTGTTGAAGGATTGCAATTCATTAATCCCAACAACGGTTATTCTGTAGATTGGTCCAATATTAAAACCCTTCCCATTGTGTTGGTCATTTTGTGCGGAATTTTCCTGTTTCAACGAGTGGGTACCGATTCCGTAGGGAAATTTTTTGGACCTGTCATGATGTTATGGTTTATCATGCTAGGGATATTAGGCGGTGCGCAGATTTTTACAAATCCCGATGTATTGAGAGCAATAAACCCCTATTGGTTATTCAAGTTTCTTACAGCTTCTCCTGATGCTTATCTATTGCTTAGTGCTGTCTTCTTGTGTACAACGGGTGCTGAGGCATTATACAGCGACTTGGGTCATTGTGGGCGCGAAAATATTCGCGTGTCTTGGGCCTTCGTTAAGATTGCATTACTACTAAACTATTTCGGACAGGGAGCTTGGCTATTAAGTAAAGAAGGACAAACCTTAGATGGTGCTCGTACTTTTTTTGGTATTATGCCAGAATGGTTCTTACCATTTGGAATTGGGATTGCCACACTTGCTGCCATCATTGCTTCTCAAGCCGTTATTACTGGAGCCTACACCCTGGCATCTGAAGCTATTCGCTTACACTTTTTACCAAAATTCACCATTAAATTCCCTAGTACCATCAAGGGACAGATTTATATCCCCGCGGTAAATACTGCCCTACTCATTGGTTGCATAAGCATCGCATTGATTTTCAAAAAGTCCGTAGCCATGGAAGCCGCATACGGATTAGCCATATCACTTAGTTTTTTGATGACCAGTATTCTATTGTTCTATTTCCTTCAGACGAAACGATGGAATATGGCTCTCATTTGGGTAATCATGTTGGTGCTATTTGCAATTGAATCGGCTTTCTTGATGGCAAACTTATCCAAACTGATGGAAGGTGGATGGGTTGTATTGCTGATCGGAGCTATCATGATTACGATCATGTATGTGAGTTTCCGTTCGGGTAAGATGAAACAACAAATGGTAGTTACCGAAAAGATCAGTAATTATCGAAATAAATTAAGGAGTCTAAGCCAGGACACCACCTTACCCAAGTTTGCAACTCACTTGGTATATCTCTCAAAAGCTCCGAAAGATGATGAAGCGGAATCAACCTTATTCTATTCCATCCTGCAAAAACGCCCTAAACGAGCTGATTTTTATTGGTTTGTAAATTTCGAGGTTACCGACGAACCCTACACCAAAGAATATAAGGTCACGGTTCTTGAAAAGAATGATATCTATAAAATCAGATTCCGATTAGGTTTTAGAGTCCAACCAAAACTATCGATATATCTAAAAATGGTCATCGATGAAATGCTCAAGAACAAGGAGATTGACCTCGATCCACATTATCATGGTTTTTCTGATGCACATACCATAGGCGATTTTCGCTTTGTACTTGTTGAAGAAGAAATGAGCAGTGAAAACGATACTCCATTTGTAGATCAGTTGGTTATGCAGGGATATGGTGTATTGAGGAAATTTGGAGGCACCCCTGAAAAGTGGTTTGGAATAGATGGTAGTGTGGTTACCAAGGAACTGATTCCTGTTGTTATCGCACCAACCACAGATATTCAATTAAAACGATTGAACTAATTTATGAACAAAAGAAATATTACGCTATTTACTTTAATTACCCTGATTGCATTTGGTTCAACCCTACAGGCGCAGGAATTCACATTAGAAGATTTTCACAATAGCAGTATACGACCACAAGCAAAAAACATTCACCGTTTCTCCCCGGATGGAGAAAGAATGTTAAAATCGGGTTTTTATAAAGACAGCTTAAGCGGGGGAGATGGGATACAATGGTACGTAACTGAAATCCTACCTGAAAGAGATTTTCAGCGCGGCGATACCTTATTTCATTCACGCTGGTTTGAAAAAGACATCCCGATGGGATCTTGGGAATTTTCAAAAAACATGGAGTTTCTTTTGGTCAAAAGCAACCGTCAAGCTATTTACCGACATAGTGCCTCCTATATGGCACATGTAGTATACCTGAATGATAAAAAATGCATAGATATCCCAGGGCGTTTGCGCTACCCTACCCTAAGTCCAAATAATGAAAACTTAGCCTATGTAAGAGACAATAACTTGTATGTTTACAACTTGGCAAAAGGTTTGGAAAAGAGTGTAACCAAGGATGGCAAATTCAATGAAATTATAAATGGTGCTGTAGATTGGGTATACGAAGAAGAGTTCTCCATGAGTCAAGGATTTGAATGGAGTCCGAGTGGACGATATATCGCGTATTATAAGTTTGATGAGCGTAAGGTTAAGGAATTCTCCATGGATGAGTTTCATGAACTGTATCCAAATCAGGTTAAATGGAAATACCCAAAAGCTGGCGAAGACAATTCACGTGTTGATGTGTTTGTTTATGATGTTGAGAAAAAGAGCAACCGTCAACTACCATTAGAGAGTCAAGAAGACCAATACATTCCACGCTTTCAATGGATGCAAACAGATAAGCATCTGAGCATCCAACGTTTAAATCGCTTACAAAACCAGTGGGAAGTGCTTATTTGGAATAGCAAAACTGACCATATGGAAGTGATTGTTGAAGAAGGCTCAGAAACGTATATTGATATCAACGATAAGTTTACGCTTATCCCTAACTCAACTAAGTTTCTCTATTTGAGCACACTCACAGGATACAATCATATTTATACCTGTGACTACATCAATAAAACTAACGAACCATTGACCAGTGGGGAATGGCAAGTAAACTCCATTGATGGGTTTAATCCAAAAAATGGATACGTATATTATCGGTCTACGGAAGGTTCGACGGTAGAAGATCATCTTTACATGATTAAACTCAATGGGAAAAAGAAGTCTTCTGTACTCGGGTATAAGGCTGGAACTGGGGATCAGTATATCATAGCATCCGAAGGAGCAAAATGGATTTATGCAATTGTGAGTAATCACAGCGAAAACCCTACTTATCGGGTTTGTTTATTGGGAAACCGTTATTTTGAAACTTGGGATGATACTGCTTTTTACAATGCGTACAAAGCCAAGAACCCAGGAAAAATTACGTTTGGAGAAATTCCTCTAGACTCAAGTAATTTCACCCTCAATTATTGGATGTTGAAACCCAACAATATGGATCCCGATAAAACCTATCCCCTTCTGATGTATTGTTATGGTGGACCAGGAAATAGCATTTGTCGCAACCGATACAACCGATACGGACAATGGTTCCAATACCTAGCGAGTAAAGGCTATGTGGTGGTTTGCGTAGATAACCGTGGAACGGGAAACAAAGGAAGTGAATTTCAAAAATGCACGTACAAACAATTGGGTAAAATAGAACAAGAAGATCAACGTTTTGCCGCGGAATATTTCGGTCGTTTACCCTTTATTGATAAAAGCCGAATCGGTATTTGGGGCTGGAGCTTTGGCGGATACTTAACCAGCCTATGCATGACCAAGAGTCCTGATATCTTTAAAATGGGGATAGCTGTGGCTCCTGTTACACATTGGAAATATTACGATAATATTTACACCGAGCGATATTTACAACGTCCGCAAGACAATCCTTCAGGGTACGACGATAACTCCCCCATCAACTTTGCCAAAAACATCAAAGGGAAATATCTTATAGTACACGGAACCGGTGATGATAACGTGCATTTTCAAAATACGGCCGAGATGATTAATGCCATGATCAAAGAAAACGTAAAATTCGATAGTGAAATTTACCCGAACCGCGCACACGGTATTGCTGATCGGGCGGCGCGCAGACACCTTTTTGATCGTTTAACCAAATTTGTATTAGAAAACCTTTAAATCCAACGCTTGTTAGATAAAGTATGTTACCAGAAATAGGAAAAAAAGCACCCGCCTTTAGCGCGAAGAATCAAA
>Ga0233451_10003377_pt1 | contig 13906 bp, 12 predicted proteins | sample 011ome_29_FD_183052 | JGI IMG/M metagenome (GOLD analysis project Ga0233451, IMG submission 183052) | Coastal salt marsh microbial communities from the Groves Creek Marsh, Skidaway Island, Georgia - 011504CT (spades assembly) | ecosystem: Environmental > Aquatic > Marine > Intertidal zone >...
TCACCCTCGCGGCAGTACCCGGCATCATCGCCGACGGCGCTGCGGCGTACCAGGCGCTCGGCATGGATCGCTCGCGCGGCACCCAGGTCTTCCAGCTCGCCGGCAACATCGCACGCGGCGGGATCGTCGAGATCGCCTTCGGCGTGACGCTCGGCGAGCTGGTCGAGGGCTACGGCGGAGGCACGCGGTCCGGGCGACCGCTTCGGGCAGTCCAGGTCGGCGGGCCACTCGGTGCCTACCTCCCCGCGGACACCCTCGACGTGCCCATGGACTACGAGGCACTCGCGGCCGCCGGCGGCCTGCTCGGCCACGGGGGCATCGTGGCCTTCGACGACACCGTGGACATGGCCGCCCAGGCCCGATTCGCCATGGAGTTCTGTGCGGCCGAGTCCTGCGGCAAATGCACGCCATGCCGCATCGGATCCACCCGTGGCGTGGAGGTCATCGACCGGATTTCGGCCGGGATCGACCGTGACCGCAATCTGGTCCTGCTCGAGGACCTGTGCACGACCATGACCGACGGATCGCTGTGCGCCATGGGCGGCTTGACGCCCCTGCCGGTGCGCAGCGCTCTGGCACACTTCCCTGAGGACTTCCACCGCACTCCCGAGGTGACGCCATGACCCTGCTCCACGAGCCCGACTACGGCACGCCGGCGTCCACCTCGCCCGAGAGCATCGATGTGGTCGTCGATGGCATCCCCGTCTCCGTGCCCGTGGGCACCTCCGTCATGCGCGCCGCGGCCGAGGCGGGGGTCGGCGTACCCAAGCTGTGCGCCACGGACTCGCTGCAGCCCTTCGGCTCCTGCCGCCTGTGCCTGGTCGAGATCGACGGCAAGAAGGGGACGCCCGCGTCCTGCACCACTCCCTGCGAGCCGGGCATGGTCGTGCGGACCCAGACTCCGCGGGTCGAGGAGCTCCGCCGCAATGTGATGGAGCTCTACATCTCCGACCATCCCCTCGATTGCCTCACCTGCCCCGCCAACGGCGACTGCGAACTGCAGGACATGGCGGGCGTCGTCGGCCTGCGCGAGGTGCGCTACGGCTACGAGGGCGAGAACCACCTCGACGGCCCCACGGACTCCTCCAACCCCTACTTCTCCTTCGATGAGTCCAAATGCATCGTGTGCAGCCGCTGCGTGCGCGCGTGCGACGAGATCCAGGGCACCCTCGCGCTCACCATCGTCGGGCGCGGCTTCGACTCCAAGGTGAGCCCGGGAGGCCGCAGCTTCTTCGACAGCGAGTGCGTCTCCTGCGGCGCATGCGTGCAGGCCTGCCCCACGGCCACGCTCGAGGAGAAGTCGGTCATCGACCTGGGCATGCCCACGCGCACGGTCCAGACCACGTGCGCCTACTGCGGCGTCGGCTGCTCCTTCAACGCTGAGCTGCGTGGCGACGAGCTCGTGCGCATGGTGCCGACCAAGGATGGTGGCGCTAACGAGGGCCACTCCTGCGTGAAGGGCCGCTTCGCGTGGGGCTACGCCACCCACACCGACCGTGTCCTCACCCCCTTGGTCCGCGCGTCGATCGACGAGCCTTGGCGAGAGGCGAGCTGGGAGGAGGCCATCTCCTACGCCGCCGACCGCATCCGCGACATCCAGTCCCGCCACGGCGTCGACAGCGTCGGCGGCATCACCTCCTCGCGCTGCACCAACGAGGAGGTCTTCGTCGTCCAGAAGATGATCCGAGCCGCCTTCGGCACCAACAACGTCGACACGTGCGCGCGCGTGTGCCACTCGCCCACCGGCTACGGCCTCAAGCAGACCTTCGGCACCTCGGCCGGCACCCAGGACTTCAAGTCCGTGGCCCAGGCCGACGTCATCATGGTCATCGGGGCCAACCCCACCGACGCGCATCCCGTCTTCGGTTCGCGCATGAAGCGGCGGCTGCGCGAGGGCGCACGCCTCATCGTGGTCGACCCGCGGCGCATCGACCTCGTCCGCTCGCCCCACATCGAGTCGGACTACCACCTGCAGCTCCAGCCCGGCACCAACGTCGCCGTGGTCAACGCGATGGGTCACGTCGTCGCCACCGAAGGCCTCATCCACCGGGACTTCGTCGCTGACCGCTGCGATCCGACGACGTTCGCCGCCTGGGAGGAGTTCATCCGCCAGCCGGAGAACTCCCCGGAGGCGGTCGAGGCCATCACGGGCGTGCCCGCCGAGGAGCTGCGCGCTGCCGCCCGGCTCTACGCCGCCGGCCCCAACGCCGCCATCTACTACGGCCTGGGCGTCACCGAGCACAGCCAGGGCTCGACCATGGTCATGGCCATGGCCAACCTCGCCATGGCGACGGGCAACATCGGCCGCGACGGTGTCGGCGTCAACCCGCTGCGCGGGCAGAACAACGTCCAGGGCTCATGCGACATGGGCTCCTTCCCCCATGAGTTCTCCGGCTACCGCCACGTGTCCGACGACGCGGTCCGCGAGCAGTTCGAGGCCCTGTGGGGCGCTGAGCTCCGCGGCGACCCCGGGATGCGCATCCCCAACATGCTCGACGCCGCGGTGATGGGCGAGTTCAAGGCGCTCTTCGTGCAGGGTGAGGACCTGGCGCAGTCCGACCCCAATACCCAGCACGTCCAGCGGGCCCTGGAGTCGATGGAGCTCGTCATCGTGCAGGACCTCTTCCTCAACGAGACCGCGCGCTACGCCCACGTCTTCCTCCCCGGGACGTCGTTCCTCGAGAAGGACGGCACCTTCACCAACGCGGAGCGCCGCATCAACCGCGTGCGCCCGGTGATGGCGAGCAAGACGGGCAAGCAGGAGTGGGAGGTCACCTGCGACCTCGCGACCGCTCTCGGCTATCCCATGCACTACGACTCGTCGAGCCAGATCATGGACGAGATCGCGGGCCTCACCCCGACGTTTGCGGGCGTGTCCTTCTCCCTGCTCGACGAGGTCGGCAGCGTGCAGTGGCCCTGCAACGCCGAGCACCCGCTGGGTACGCCGATCATGCACGTCGAGGGCTTCGTGCGCGGCAAGGGCGCCTTCCAGGTCACGCCCTTCGTCCCCACCGACGAGCGCACTACGCGGCGCTACCCGCTCGTGCTCACGACGGGGCGCATCCTCAGCCAGTACAACGTGGGCGCCCAGACGCGTCGCACGGCCAACGTCGCATGGCACGACGAGGATGTCCTGGACATCCACGAGTCCGATGCCGAGGCGCGCGGAATCGCCGACGGCAGCTGGGTGACGATCGCGAGCCGCGTGGGCACCACCGTGATGCGGGCCAACGTGACCGATCGCGTGCCCCCCGGCGTGGTCTACACGACGTTCCACTTCCCGGACAGCGGCGCCAACGTGATCACGACGGAGTACTCCGACTGGGCCACCAACTGCCCGGAGTACAAGGTCACCGCCGTCGAGGTCACCCCCACCTTGCGCGGCCCGGAGGCGAGCACTGTCGTCGCGGGTGCCGAGTCGGTCCACGCCTGACCGTGCGCATCGAGACGCTCACCCGGATGGCCGGGCAGATCGCGACCAACTGCGTCGGTCTCACCGACGAGCAGGCGGTCGCGCGCATCACGGAGCACCTGCGTTCCTTCTGGACGCCGGCCATGATCGATGAGCTCTCGGACTTCGATCGCGAGCACCCGGGGGATCTCGACCCCCGTGTCAGCACGGCATTGTCACGCCTGGCCGCGTGAACCTTCGGCAAACGCACCACGCCGCTCGCCGGGATCGACTTTGATGGGGGTCCACCCCCCGAACGGAAGGAACACCATGGCTGAGGACGACATCGAGGTCGGCGAGTCGATCGAGATCACCGAGCTCGTGGACGACAACGGCGACGTGATCGGCACGGTCGTGGACGACGTCATGGTCGTCACCAGCGAGGACGGCTCCATCGTCGAGGAGACCATCGAGGTCTTCGACGCCGACGGCAACCTCGTCGTCGAGGAGGATGTCGTGGATGTCTACGACGCCGACGGCAATCTGGTCGCCGAGGCGGGCGACATCATCATCGAGGAGTAGGCGTCACCGGATGGAGACGTAGTACTTGACGATCGTCTCCTCCACGTCCCAACGACCGTGCCATCCCTGAGGGAAGACGACGGTGCTGCCCTCGGAGATCTCAGTCACGGTGCCGTCGGCATCGGTCACCCGGGCGCGCCCGGCGAGGATGATCACCGACTCCTCGTCGGGCCGGTCGACCACGGTCCACCCGCCCGGGGTGCACTCCCACAGTCCGGTCTCGACATTGCCCCAGGTCTTGAGGATGCAGCCACGCGTCATCGGGGTGCCCGAGTCCGCGCCGGGCTTGAGGCCCCAGTCCTCGAGGCGGTCGTGAAGGGACTGCCACGTGCTGGCGACGACGGTGGGGTAGGTCATGGTTCCTCCCGGGGATGAGATGGCGAGTCTAGTGAGTGCGGGCCGCTAGAGTCGCTGGCATGAGACAGCGTCCCGTGATCGGTGTCGTACTCCTCGCGTGCTCCCTGGTCCTGGTCGCATGCGGGAGCGGGGAATCCTCCCAGGAGTCGTCAGCCTCGCCATCGATCCCCGCGGCCTTCGCCGATCGAGCGGCCAGCGGCGAGGATCTCGCCAACGCCTGGTTTGGACTGCTCTCGCTCACCGGTCGCGAGGCCGGCGACGCCGCCGAGTCGCCCGAGGAGGTGGAGGCGGGACGGCAGCTGGTCCAGCCCTATCTCGACCCGGCGTTCACGCTGGTGCGTGCGACGGGTCAGCGCTACAACGCCGGCACCTACGTGCCCCTGGATGTCGATGAGTTCGAGGTCTCCGACGTCGTCGTCACGGAGCCGCGCGAGGACATCCGGGTCGTGCGCTACTTCGTGAGCGAGCCGGGTGCCACCGCACCGGACTCCGGTGTCGTCATGGGCGACGGCAAGGCCCCGCGCATCTCGGTCTTCCGCTGGGACGAGGGACTGGGTCACTGGGTCCTGGTGAGCCATGCCAACTTCAACAGTCCCGTCGCCGCCATCTGCGACCGCACGCCCATCCCGGTCTCCGGCGAGTCTCCCGCGACCAGCCCCGAGGACGTGGCACTGGGGACGTCGCTGGTCGAGCAGTGGCGCGACATCACGATGGGCAAGCTGCCGCAAAAGGTCCGGCATCCGCAGGACCAGATCCAGCTCGCCGACGGACGCGGCTGGCCCACTCCGGATGGCAAGCCCATTGAGTGGGCTCCGGCCTCGGCCTACGACTTCGCCAACCTCGCGATCACGCGCAATGGCGATCTGATCGTGGCCTCCTACGACGCGATCGTGAGCGATATCGTCATGGAGGGCGACGAGTACCGCGACACGGCGTCGCCGCGACTGCTCACCTACCTGCAGAGCCCCGAGGGGAAGTGGGAGCTCATTGCGCTGGCGAACTTCACGGTCCCCGAGGACCTGCCGGCCGACCTGGATTGCGTGTCCCTGGGCTCCTGAGCCGGTGCTCGGGAACGGGCTGGCAGGATAGGGCGGCACGCCTCCGTAGCTCAGTGGTAGAGCAACCGCCTTGTAAGCGGTAGGTCGTCAGTTCAATCCTGACCGGGGGCTCTCAGGCCAGGGTGCAGGGCCAGGTGACGGTCGTCCGGGGCTCAGCAACCTCGGGGCCGTCCAGGTAGGTCTCCCACGGGGCGCCCGTCGGCCGATGACCGGAGCTGGTGAACCATGCCTCGATCGCCTGGTATGCCGCGGCGACCCCGTCATAGGCGCCCACGTGCGTGGTGCTCGCGGCCGTGCCGCCCGGGAGGGTGATCGTGTGCACGTCGCCGTCCAGGTCGAGATTGGCCGGGCAGGGGAAGCCTGCCTCCACGCGGAAGCCGCCGTCGACCATGTCGTAGCGGGCGAAGGGCTTGCCGTCGACGGCGACAGCCTCGCGGGCCAGCGCTCCGAGGACCCGCTCGAAGGCCTGGCCGATGAAGGCGCCGACCTCGTCCACCGTGCACGTCCCCGTGACCACCGCCGCATGCTGCGACTCGATCTCCACGGTGTGAATGTCGTACGTCATAGCGCACCTCCTGAGCCCAGACTACGCGGTGACGCGCGCCCGCTGACCGGGGCGGGCGATGGCCAGTGACAGCCCGGCGGCGACGAAGGCGAGGATTCCTGCGAGCCACCAGGCCGTGGCGTAGTCACCGGCGGTGACGCGGATCCACCCGGAGACGGCAGCGGCGATTGCGGCACCGACCATGTGCGCGGCGAAGACCCACCCGAAGACGATGGCCCCGCGCTCCACGCCGTAGATCTCCCGGCACAGGGTCACCGTCGGCGGAACCGTCGCGACCCAGTCCAGTCCGAAGAGCACCATCACGAGCAGGATCGGAGGCTCGATGTCGGGGCCGATGAGGATGGGCAGCGCGACGAGGGCGATGCCGCGGAGCCCGTAGTAGATCCCGAGCAGGAGGCGCGGATCGAAGCGGTCCGTGAGCCAGCCCGAGCCGACCGTCCCCACCACGTCGAAGAGGCCGACGATGACGAGGAGGCTCGCGGCGGTGGTCGCCGTGACGCCGTGATCGTGCATGGCCGGCACGAAGTGGCTGCTCACGATGCCGTTGGTGGTCCACCCGCAGATGGCGAAGGTGATGGCGAGGAGCCAGAAGGCGCGAGTGCGCGCCGCGTCGCGCAGGACGATGAGGGCACCCGCTGCCGCCCGCCATCCGCTGTGCGTGGTGTTGGACTCCGCGGGTGGCATGGTGTCTGCGCCGTACGGAGCCAGTCCGACGTCCGAGGGTCGATCGCGCATGACGAGCGCGACGAGCGGGATGAGTGCAGCACTGAGCACGGCCACGCCCAGGGAGGCGTAGCGCCACCCCTGGTGCTCGATGATGCGTGCGAGGATCGGCAGGAAGACGAGCTGGCCCGTCGCCCATGCCGCACCGAAGATGCCGACGACGAGGCCTCGCCGCTTCGTGAACCATCGATTGGCGACGAGGGCGCCGAAGACGAGTGCGGTGGAGCCGGTGCCGAGCCCGACGAGTACGCCCCACAGGAGCACGAGTTGCCATGAGGCGGACATCACCGCCGTGAGCCCGGTCCCCAGGGACAGCAGGGCCAGGGCGCCCACGGCGATCCGGCGTACGCCGAACCGCTCCATGAGGGCGGCCGCGAAGGGCGCGGTGACGCCGTAGACGACCAGGTTGACCGAGATCGCCAGTGACGTCACCGTCCGCGACCAGCCGAGATCCTCCTCGATCGGGACGATCATCACGCCCTGCGACGAGCGGAACGCCGCGGACGCGATGAGGACGAGGAAGGTGACCAGGGCCACCCACCACGCGCGGTGGACTCTCAGAAGAGTCCCACCACTGCACCGTCGACGAGGTCGATCTTCTCCGCGGAGGGCACCTTGGGCAGGCCCGGCATCGTCATGATGTCGCCGCAGATCACCACGACGAACTCCGCTCCGGCCGAGAGGCGCACCTCGCGCACGTCGAGGCTGTGGCCCGTCGGTGCCCCGCGCAGTGCAGCATCGGTCGAGAAGGAGTACTGGGTCTTGGCGATGCAGACCGGTAGGTGCCCGTATCCCGCATCCTGGAGATCCTTGATGTGACCGCGGACCTTGGAGCTCGCGGTGACTTCGTCGGCTCGGTAGACCCGCGTGGCGATGGCCTCGATCTTCTCCCACAGGGTGGCCTCGTCGGGGTAGACGAAGGTCACTTCGCTGGGCTGCTCGCACAGTTCGACGACCGCGCGGGCGAGATCCTCGGTGCCGGCGCCGCCGTCGGCCCAGTGCGTCGCGAGGACGACCTGGGCGCCGGCATCACTCACGAGGCGGCGCAGCAGGTCGACCTCGGCCTGGGTGTCGGAAGTGAAGTTGTTGATCGACACGACGACCGGGACGCCATAGACGTCTCGGACATTCTCGATGTGGCGACGGAGGTTGACGATGCCCTTCTCGAGTGCGCCGAGGTCCTCGTCGGTGATGGTCTTGAGGTCCGCTCCGCCGTGGTACTTCAGTGCTCGGATGGTCGCCACGATGACGGCGGCCGAGGGGCGCAGGCCCGACTTGCGGCACTTGATATCGATGAACTTCTCGGCGCCGAGATCCGCGCCGAAGCCGGCCTCGGTGACGACGTAGTCGGCGAGCTTGAGTGCACCCTTCGTCGCGATGACCGTGTTGCATCCATGCGCGATGTTGGCGAAGGGGCCTCCGTGGACGAAGGCGGGCGTGTGCTCGAGGGTCTGCACGAGGTTGGGCTGGAAGGCATCCTTGAGGAGCACTGTCATGGCGCCGTCGGCGTTGAGGTCGCGCGCGCGGATCGGCTCCTTGTGGCGCGTGTAGGCGACGATGATGTTGCCCAGTCGCTCCTGCAGGTCCTCGAGGGATGTGGCGAGGCAGAAGATCGCCATGACCTCGGAGGCGACGACGATGTCGAAGCCGTCTTCGCGCGGGTAGCCATTGGCATGGCCGCCCAGTCCGACGACGATGTCACGGAGGGCGCGATCGTTCATGTCCATGACGCGCTTCCACGTGATGCGCCGCACGTCGATGCCCAGCGCATTTCCGTGATGCACGTGGTTGTCGATGAGCGCGGCCAGGAGATTGTTGGCGAGGCCGATGGCGCTGAAATCACCGGTGAAGTGGAGGTTGATGTCCTCCATGGGGACGACCTGGGCGTATCCGCCGCCGGCGGCGCCGCCCTTCATCCCGAAGACCGGCCCGAGAGACGGCTCGCGCAGGCAGATCATCGCGTCCTTGCCGATGCGCCGCAGCCCGTCCCCGAGGCCCACGGTCGTCGTCGTCTTGCCCTCGCCGGCCGGCGTCGGGCTGATCGCGGTGACGAGGATGAGATGCGAGTCGGGCCGCTCGGGCAGCGAGTCGAGCCAGGCGTTGGAGACCTTGGCCTTGTAGTGGCCGTATGGCTCGAGGGCCTCCTCCGGGATGCCAAGGGTGGAGGCCACGTCCGAGATGCGGTCCATCTCGGTGGCCTGGGCGATCTCGATATCGGTAGGCACTGCTATCCCTTCGCTGCGCGGACGGCCTCGACCAGTGCCGGCATGACCGTCGCAGCGTCGCCGATGACGGCGTAGTCGGCGAAGGACATGATGGTCGCGTCGGGGTCGGTGTTGATGGCGATCATCGTCTTGGCGTTCTTGCATCCGGCGATGTGCTGCGTCGCGCCGCTGATGCCCACGGCGATGTAGAGGTCCGGTGCGACCTTGGTGCCGGTCTGGCCGACCTGCTCCGCGTGGGGGCGCCACCCGGCGGAGGTCACCACGCGTGAGCATCCGACCGCGCCGCCGAGCAGTGCGGCGAGCTCCTCGAGCGGGCCGAAGCCGCCCTCACCCACGCCACGTCCGCCGGAGACGACGACCTTGGCCTCGGCGAGGCTCACTCCGCCACCGCCTCCGCCGACGCGGTCGACGACGCGCACGGCGAGGTCGGCATCGGTGAGCTCCGGAGCGAACTCGACCACGGCGGCCGGACCGGAGCCCGTGACCGGCTCGGCGGCGAAGGCATGGAGTGCCGTGGATGCGATGAGCATGGGTGCGTGCACGCGTGCCTCCTCGAGCACGTTGCCCGCCCAGCGATTGCGCGTCACGGTCGAGACGCCATCGCCGAGAACGATCGCGGTGCAGTCCGCGGCGAACGGCTCGTCGAGGATGGCGGACGCGTGTGCGAGCACCTCGTTGCCGCGCGGCGAGCCGACGGCGAGGACAGCGGCCGGCGAGAGATGCCGTGCCATCTGGGCGACAGCGCGACCTGAGGCTGCGGGCGTGTAGTCGGTGAGGCGCGGGTCGACGGCGACGTGTGTCGTCTGGACCCCGAACTCGCCGAGGCGGGCGGCTGCCGTGACGGCCTCGGCGCCGACCATGACGGCCTGCACCTCGGAGTCCAGGCCGCGCGCGGCGGCGACGGCCTGGAGCGAGAACTCGTCCAGGACCCCGCGATCGTGATCGACATAGACGAGGATCATGTGAGCACTCCGATCTCCCTGAGGACTTCGACGATCTGGGGGGCGGCCTCCGCGCCGCTGCCGAGGACCTTGGCAGTGCTGGTCTCCTGAGGCGGCAGGGCGAGCTTGACCTTCTCCATGCGTGCGGGCCGTGACTCGGGAGTCACGGTGTCGAGTGGCTTCTTGCGCGCCTTGATGCGTCCGGGCACCGAGGGGTAGCGCGGGATGTTGACGCCGTCCTTCACTGCGATCACAGCGGGCAGGGCGACCTCGTAGACCTCGCGCTCGGAGCCGACGACGCGCTCGCATCGCGCGATTCCGCCCTGGACGCTCAGGCCCTTGACGTGGGTGACGATCGGCCACCCGAGCGCATGCGCGATGCGTACCCCCACCTGATAGCCCGATGCGTCCGCCGATTCGGTGCCGACGATGACGGCGTCGAAGTCGGTGGCATCGGCCGTGATCGCCGCGGCGAGGGCCGCGCCGGTCGCCTGGCCGTCCCAGTCCCCGCCGTCGGTCTCGAGCAGGACGCCGCGATCGACGCCCACGGCCATGACCTCGCGGATCTGCTCCGCCGAGTCGGCCGTGCCGAGCGAGAACGCCGTGACCGAGCCGTCGCCATCGGCGAGCTGGACGGCGGCTTCGACGGCGCACTCCTCGTGAGGGCTGAGGGTCCAGCCCATGGCGCTGCCACTCGTGTCGATTGCGGTCTCATCGGCGGTGAGGGTCCACCGGCCGGGTGACAGAGGGATGCGCTTGATGCAGACGGCGACGTTCACGACATGATCCGATCGTTGGCCGGGTCGAAGAGTGCGCCCGAGCCGGCCACGGTCACGGGGTACTGATCACCGAGGTACTCCACGAGCAGGTGCGTGCCGGGAGCGGAGTATTCGGCGGGCAGGTACGTCATGAGGATGTGCTTGCCGACCGAGGGTCCGGAGCCGGCCGAGGTGACGTACGAGCGGCGACCGTGCGCGTCGGTGATCGGCTGACCGTCCTTGGTGAGGATGGGCTCGCCGCCGAGCATGTAGCGCTTCTCGCCCGTGGACGACGTGTGATCGTCGACGGTGAGCAGGCACAGCGTCGCCGCCGGCGCCTCCTCGCGGTGACGCAGGTGCGCCTCCTTGCCGATGAAGTCGGCGTCCTTGATCTTCTTGGGCGCCATGCCCGCCTCGACGACGCTGAAGTCGCCCTCGAGCTCGGGACCGTAGGCCCGGTACCCCTTCTCGAGGCGACCCGTCGTGCCGTAGACGCCGATGCCCACGGGGATCAGGCCATGGTCCTGGCCCGCGGCCCAGATCGCGTCCCACACCGCCAGTCCGTCGGACATGGGGACGTAGAGCTCCCAGCCGAGGTCGCCGACGTAGGAGATCCGCGAAGCGAGCACGGTCTTGCCCGCGATGGTGATCTCGCGGCAGGTGCCGAAGGGGAATGCCTCATTGCTCATGTCGGCATCGGTGACGGCGGACAGGATCGCGCGCGAGTTCGGGCCCCAGACGCCGACGGTGGAGATGTCGTCGGTGAGGTTGGTGAACGTCGCACCCTCGGCGGCGTTGTCCTTGAACCACTTGAGGTCGCTCATCCCATGGGCACCGCCCGTGACCACCCGGAAGTGGTCGTCGCCGAGGCGCATCACCGTGAGGTCGGAGCGGAATCCGCCGTTGGGGGCGAGCACCGGGGTGTAGACGACCTTGCCCACCGCGACGTCCATCTGGCGCATGCACACGCGCTGGACGGTCGCGAGCGCGCCGGGGCCGGTGATGTCGAAGAGGGCGAAGGCCGTGAGGTCCACGAGGCCCGCGGTCTCGCGCATCTGCAGGTGCTCGGCGTTGATGATGGGCGACCACCAGCGGGACTCCCACTCGGCGGTGCGCGGCATCACGGCATCGCCGTACTTCTCGACGAGTCCGGCATTGGACTCGTACCAGAAGGGACGCTCCCACTGGACCGTCTCATAGAAGACGGCGCCCAGGTCCTTCTCGCGCTCGTAGTAGGGCGACAGGCGCACCTCGCGGTTGGATGCCCACTGCTCCGCCGGGTGCACGATGCCGTAGGTCTTGTTGAAGCCCTCGGACGTGCGGTCCTTGATGTGCTTCGTCGTGGTCTGGCCGGGGTAGAAGCGCGCGATATCCGAGGCATGCAGATCGATCTCGGGCTGGCCCAGGACCATCCACTCCGCCATCTCGCGTCCGACCCCCGGACCCTCCTTGACCCACACGGCCGCCGCGGACCACAGGCCCTTGACCTCGGGGGTCTCACCGAGGATCGGCATGCCGTCGGGGGTCAGCGAGAGCAGGCCGTTGATGGCGTACTTCTCTTGCGCACCCTCATCCCCGACGATCTCGGGCATGAGCTCGAGGGCGTGCTCGTCCTGGTCGGCGAAGTCATCCGGGGTGAAGGGGAACTCGGTCGGGGAGAGCGCCGCCTCGGCGTTCGAGGGGATGTCCTCGGCGTCGTAGAGGATCGGGCGGTGGGCGTAGGAGCCGATCTCCAGGCCCGTGCCGTGCTGGCGCTCGTACATGTTGGTGTCCATGTCGCGGACGATGGGGTACTCCAGATCGCCCTTGGCGTCGGCAAACATGGCGACGGGGCCAATGTCCTTCATCTGGTGGACGGCCGGGGTGAGCGGGATCTGCGCGCCGGCCATCGCGGCGATCTGGCGGCTCCAGCACCCGCATGCGATGACGACGTACTCAGCCTCGATGGTGCCCTGGTCGGTGACGACGGCCTTGATGCGGCCGTCGGTCACGGTGAGGTCCTCGACCTCGACGTTGGCGAAGGACTGCAGAGCGCCCATCTCGATGGCCTTCTCGCGCATGAGCGTGCCGGCGCGCAGGGAGTCGCACACGCCGACGCCCTTGGTGTAGAAGCCGCCCAGGATGACGGTCTCGTCGATGAAGGGGACCATCTCCTTGACCTCATCGGGCGTGAGCAGGCTCATGTCCTCGATGCCCCAGGACTTGCCCGAGGTGATGCGGCGCGTGAGCTCCTGCATGCGCTCCGGGGTGCGGGCGACCTCGATGCCCCCGGACTCGAAGAAGGTGTCGAGCTCCTTGTACTGCTTGAGGCTGTCGAGCGTGAGCTGCGCCATCTCCTTGTTGTGGTCGACGAGGAAGATGAAGTTGGAGGCGTGGCCGGTCGAGCCACCGGGGTTGGGCAGCGGGCCCTTGTCGATCTGGACGATGTCGCGCCACCCCAGACGCGCCAGGTGGTAGGCCACGGAGTTGCCCACGATGCCGGCGCCGATGACGACGCACTTGGCCTTGCTCGGCAGACTGCTCATCTTCTCCCTCTCGGTGGTGCGTGTTAGGTGGTGCGAATCAAATGGCCCGGCGTACCTCGGCCTCGAAGCCGTGGACGTGGGAGGACATGACCTCGGCGGCGCGATCGGCGTCGCCATCGCGGATCGCGAGGAGGAGATCCCGGTGCTCGGCGACCGCGTCCTCGAGGTGCACGACGCGGTCGAGGGCAAGGAACCAGATGCGCAGGGCGTGCATGTAGTGCTGGTCGCACACCGCCTGCAGGAAGTCGTTGTGCGCGCAGCGGTAGACGTGATGGTGGATCCGCTGGTCGAGCTCGATGAGGGCGCGCATGTCCGGCGCCGCGGCAATAGCGTCGATGTCGGCTAGGAGCGCGTCGATGACGAGGAGGTCGTCCTCGGTACGCCGCTCGGCGGCCAGGCGCGCCGCGAAGGGCTCGGTCTCCTCACGCACCTCGGACAGCGACGCGAGATCGCGCGGATCGAGGGCGGCGACGAACATCCCGCGCCGGGGGTAGACCTCCACCAGGCGCTCGTGGGCCAGGGTGCGCAGGGCCTCGCGGATGGGGGTGCGGCCCAGGCCCAGGCGCTGCTGGAGCTCGGGCTCGCTCAGCACGGATCCGGGGGGGAGCTCGAGCGTGACGATGAGGCCCCGGATCTCCCGGTAGGCCAGGTCCGCCTGCGACTCCCCACCCCGGAAGTCGGGCTGGACGAGGACGGCGGGGGCACTCACGGGGATAGATATATCAGTCCGGAGGCCAGTTGTACATCAGATTCCCCAGGCTCGGGCCCAGGCGGCCGGGGG
>Ga0233451_10003386_pt1 | contig 13886 bp, 9 predicted proteins | sample 011ome_29_FD_183052 | JGI IMG/M metagenome (GOLD analysis project Ga0233451, IMG submission 183052) | Coastal salt marsh microbial communities from the Groves Creek Marsh, Skidaway Island, Georgia - 011504CT (spades assembly) | ecosystem: Environmental > Aquatic > Marine > Intertidal zone > Salt...
GTTGTTGTTGTTTTCAAAGCAGACCTCTCTCTCTTCAACCTCTCTCCTTTTGTTTCGTGTGGGGGAAAACAACAGAGCGTTGACACACTTAATAAAGAGGAAGCGAAAAAGCTCGAACACAAAAGCAGAGGAGTGAAAAAGCACGAACACCGAAACTGCTCTGAATCTGCGCTCTTTTCTCTCTTCTGTTGTTTTCTCTTCTGTGCTTTTTCGACCAAAACCGTACGAGATTATTCCATCCGAAGTCCGTGGAGATCTCCTCAGTCTCTCAACAAAGGTCCGCCTTTCCCCACTATTACTATATAAAAGACAAACACTTACGACTAAGATGGCGTTTACGAAAGCCTTTTACGAGCAAGCGTTCGAGCGCAACTTGAAAGCGCAAACAACGTCGAGTGAACCACCTGTCACGCCTGCGATGCAGATGACGCGGACGCAAAGAGCGACCGCGCAGTTCACCGCGCACAGTAAGAAAGAAGTGGTGAGTACACTCGAGAGTAGAGTTTTTGAAAAAATCCAAATGTGATTGATGTCGCGCGGAACGTGTGCGCGCGCGATCACGCGCGATGTGAAACGAGACGAGGACGAGACGTGTGCGTTTGGACGAAACGTGTATTCTTGAACGCGAAATCGTCGATCGAATCGAGAAAGAAATGTCGCGGCGCGCTCACTTCCTCGAACGCTTTTCTCAAAAGCGCGATGAGATTATTGAGCACACACCGACGTTTCAGGGCCGCCAAAAGATGATTAAATGTGTGCGCTCTTCTCGAAAAGATCTCGCCGCGTTGGAAAGAGATCGAACGAAAGAGAGAGAGCGCGATCGACGTCTCTTTTCCTTCCGCCAAAGTCCTCTTTCGCACTCCCGAAAGTTGGGGTTTCCGAGGCGTGCGAGAGATCGCCGGCGAGAAGAAGAACATCATCATCATCCGAAAGCGATCGGATCTCTTTTTTTTCTTTTTTTTTCTCTCTGACTGCTCGGTTTTGACTCAATTTTTCTCTCTCTCAATACCACAAACGTATGTGTAATATAAACAGGATCCGCTGGGTTTCTTCAAAGATTTAGCGGCTGGCGGCGTCTCCGGTTCGATCGCGAAAACCGCAACGGCACCGATCGAACGCGTCAAGCTTTTGATCCAAACGCAAGACGCGAACCCGAGAATCATTTCCGGGGAAATCCCGAGGTACACGGGTATCGTGAATTGCTTCACGAGAGTCTCCGCGGAGCAAGGCGTGGGGTCGTTTTGGAGAGGGAACACGGCCAATATTGTCCGTTATTTCCCGACGCAAGCGTTTAACTTTGCGTTCAAGGATACGATTAAGGCTTTGTTTCCGTCGTATTCGCCGAAGGAGGCGTTCTGGTCGTTTTTCGCGGTCAACATGGCGTCTGGCGGTTTGGCCGGCGCGGGGTCTTTGTTGATTGTGTACCCGCTTGATTTCGCTCGTACGCGTTTGGCCGCCGATGTTGGCACGAACAAGGATCGTGAGTTCACTGGTTTGGTCGATTGCATTGGCAAAACTGCCAAGGCTGGCGGTGTTAGTGCTTTATACAAGGGCTTTGGCGTTTCCGTCCAAGGTATCGTCGTGTACAGAGGTTCGTACTTCGGTCTCTACGATACCGGGAAGGGTGCCTTGTTGACCAGGGATTCTTCCATGATTGCGAAGTTCGTCGTCGCGCAAGTCGCCACGAACGCCGCGGGTGTCTTGTCCTATCCGTTTGATACCGTTCGTAGACGTTTGATGATGACCTCCGGTAAGAAGGGCAACGCCGCCGGTCCGACGTACACCGGCACTCTGGATGCGTTTGTTAAGATTTACCAAGCCGAAGGCGCGGGCGCGTTCTTCAAGGGTGCGTTCTCGAACATCTTGAGAGGTGTCGGTGGTGCGATGGTTTTGGTCATGTACGACGAAATCAAAGCCATCATCAACCCGAACTAACCAGAGTATTATTTTAACAACAACAACGACGACTACTACTACCACCAACTTGCTATAATTAGAACGGAGAGAGAAAGAGAGAGAGAGAGAGAGAGACAAATAAATAATGTAATAAATCCTGTGTTGATGTCTTTCATTATAAATTGTTCTTTACATGCGCGCGTGTCTCCCCTATTTATCGCTACTACTATCTTTTTCCTTTAAAAAACTATCATCACACACTTAACGCCCGAACACCATTTCCATCGCGACATCCTCACCGTCTCTGTTTTTCAAATTATCCGCGAAAGCGCTCGTCTCGGTTTGCGTAAAACTATCGTTCGACAAATAAGCCACGTCCGTGATATACGACGGTACGGATGCGAGGCCTAAATCGAGAACGAGTTTCCAGGTCACTTCGTGCATTTTCGTTCGTCCTGGTTCCATTGTAGCTTTCGTTACAATCCCGCACGCGTAGTTGCTCGCGGAAACGGTTTTACCTTTTGGCATGCGCACTCTCACGAATCGCTCGTTTAAATCAAATCGTTCGGTAATGCTTCCCGAATCTTTGTTCGTCGCGCCGAGGACGAACAAGATGTCTGTTCTCGAAACGAGCTTTTCCGAACACGCTCTGTGGACGTCCAGTCGAGAGTTTATGTCTTTATTCTTCTCGGGCTCAGCGGCGTCGGCGTCGACGTCTTGTAGCTCCTCCTCAATCGGTGACGGAGTGTTTCGCGATACAAGTTTGGTTCTTTCGTCTAACTTTTCATACGTACCGTCTTCGTCATCACCACCAACAAAGCCTGTTCCTCCGAAATCGTCGTCGTCGCCGTCTAAAATTCTATTCGTGTTCTCAAATTTTTCTTCTTCTTCCTCCTCCTCTTTGTCATCATTTTGATACAGATGATCGTACTCGTTTGCCGTTGGCGGTGGTAACGGCGTTTTATCAACAAACGGAGCGGGATGGCTATCGCTTTGAGTACGAACAACAAATCCGGTATCTTCGCTACTTCGTTGACTTCTGAAATCGTAACTCGTCGCGCTCGTCCGGGCGGCCACTTTCTTCGCGCTCAACAACGAATCATACTCCTCCGTCGTCCGTTCTAAAGTTCCAATCGTCTCTAAAACCGCCTTCTCGAATAAAATTTCTTCGCATTTCGCCACTTCTTCGTCGCCATTCGCGCCCGTGCCTTTCTGCCACAAAAACACGCATCTTTGTGGATGCTCGATGCATTCAAACGCTACCGTCGGAAATGTGTTCCTCATTCTTCTCACTGCGAGGCCCCTTGCACCGATAAAAAACGACAGCGCTTCTGCAGCGTAAACGACAGCAAGTTTTCTCTCTACGTTATTGTTACCTCTGCGACCGACGAGCTTCACGCTCGATCTTTCGCATTCCCCGGGTTGACTCGTCGCCGGGTCAAACTCGAGAAACTCAACCGCGTCGAAATCTCGCGTAAAAACACCACCACCAGACACCTCCGCTCGAATCAAACGTCGTCTCTCTTCTTCGCGAACGACGTCTACTCCTCCCGCTACTACTAGGTTTTCCGAAAGCGATAAGAGCGGACCGGGACCGTCTCGTTTCCTCTTCGTACCGTATCCGCTTCCGTCGTCGCTCCCACCAACGTTCCCGCCAATAGCGTACCCTTCCGGAGCGCTCTTCTTCGTCTTCTTCTTCGTCTGAATCGTCGTCTTCGCCTCTTCCTCCTCTTTTTTCTTAAACACCTCCTCCACGGTCCTCGGGAGTCCTTTCAACGCTTCCGGTCTGTTCGGCGCATCGAACGCTCTCGCGTAAATATTTTCCCCTTCAAACTGAATTCCACTTTGGATTTTCCTCTCGAACGCTCGAAACCTTTGCGCTCTCGTCGTCGTTCTCGGGAGTTGCACGAACGCGGCGGAGCACCCGTGCACGTCCACTTCGTCTAAAATTTTAACCACATATTTCCCCGTCTCTTCTTTTACTTCTTCATTATCTTCGTCGTCGTCGTCTTGGACGAGAAAACGCACCAGTGACAAGACTTCCCCGGGGGAGACTTTTCGCGGGTACCCGAACACGAGGAGTTGTCGCTCGCGCAAGGAAAGACAAGGAGATTTATTATTTGTTTTGGTGGTAATTCGAGGAGGAAGGGAACGTCATGCGTGCGTGAGACCACGCCTCTCGCGAACGACAAAACGACGAGAGAAGAAGAGATGTAGTAATGCGTTTGTGAATGTAAAAAACTGGCGAATTGAAAAGCGTTACGCTCTGCTGGATGGAGCACAACGTTCTCGCGAGCGAAAGCGCGCTCGACGCGCGACTCCCGGTCCGGTACCGAACCGCCCCAAAAAAGATGCACGAGGAAAGGAAACCTCCCCACGGGCGAGCTGAGGATGCAAAGCGCGAGAAATTCTGTCGTAACGCGGAGAATACACCTAATTGATGACTACGACTATTGCTACTATTGTCAATTTTGGTGTTCAGAAAGAAAAGGAAACCAACCTTTCTTTTTATCTGTAATCATGCCATACACGCCGTCGGTTTTTTCTTCTTCTTTTTCGCCGACTCCGCCGGCGACGTTAAAGTCGAAAGGGTCTTCGTCGTTTGGCGTCGTTTGATGCGGCGCTATTTGAGTCTCGAGGACGGTTGCGAGTCCGTCCAGGTAGTTTCCGATGCCCCGCAAGTTTACCGGCGTGGTGACGGAATCGAGCGTCTGCGAGGCGGTCTCCTCTAATAAATAACCGCACTCGATTTTGTTCAGCCTATTGATGGCGGCTTTCATCGCGCAAAATCCAAGGACCGGGACTTTGACTTCCACCGCGCACGTTTCCTCGTTCGTGGAAGGATCGACGGAGCAATCCTCTTTATGGAGTAAAGTATCCTCGCACTCGTGTAAGTTCTCGAACGCAGGGGTGGACGTACATTTCGATGGGTCGAATGGGGGAGTCGGCGACATGGGCGGCGACGGCAACGGCGGCGAAGGCGGAGGGTGTTCGTTGAGAGTGGACCACATTCCCGGCGGGCCTTCGAATTGTTGGCAGTGCGGGCAGCCGTATTTAATCAACCACGCGTCCGCACCGGTAAACATGTCCCAAGAGGCGTGGTTGGTTTGGTTCTCGCTGACTACTGAAGAACCCATCGTCGATGCCGTTGTTTTCGTTTTCGTCGTCGGCGTCGTCGATAACGGCAAATTCATCATCACCCACCCTCGAATGTCTTTATCGAACGCCTTGGCGTTTTTGAACATGCGGTGCGACGATTGAACGTTTTCAACGTTCCATTTGCTAATATCGCCGTTGAAAGACACCGCGTTTCGAAACATGTTGTCCATTCGAGTCACCGAACTGACGTCCCAATTGCTAATACCGACGTCTTTGAACGATTCTCGATTCTCAAACGCGGACGACATGTCCGTCACTTGGGACACGTCCCACAAGTGAATGGCGCCGTGCGACCCTTTCTCGCAATTCCCTCCGGGCGCTAAACGCAAACACTCTTCTATGCTCTCTAAAAACTCCTCCTGTTTCACGCACGCCGTGCACGAACACTCGTTCGGGACGCTCGAATCGTTCGGACATGAAAACTTCTTGTACCAATCCGTCGCGTTTTTAAACATATTCGCGCTGTTCGCCACTTTCCCGGTATCCCACCCTAAAATGTTCTTGTTAAAACTCGCCGCGAATTGAAACATGCCGTGCATGTTCGTCACCGAACTCGTGTCCCACCGGTCAATTTTTCTCGTAAACTTTGTCGCGTTATAAAACATACCGCTCATATCTTGCACGTTCCCGGTTTGCCATTCTCTCACGTCGCCGTTAAACTCATGGCAGTTGAAAAACATCCAGTGCATAGAAGTCACTCCGCTCGTATCCCACCCGCTCAACGACTCCGAGGGGTTAAACTCCCAGCGATTTTCGAACGCTTTATCCATGTTCGTCACTAAACTCACGTTCCATTCCGAAATCGAAGCACCGTGAGTGCTTCTCGATCCGTAATCGATGCATCGACCGTCCTTCGGCGCTTCGCTCAGGCACGATCCAACCGCCGCGTAAAACGTAAAATCAGTCAGTGGTTTTCTTTGCTCTGCAAACGTTGGAATCAGTTCCACGGAATACGGCACGTAACTGTTCGCGCTCGCGCTCAAACCGCTCGAACTGCTTCCGAGCATTGAAAGCGCTCTCGTTTTCGTCGTCGCAGTATTATCATTCGTCAGAACAACCCCGAGCGCGCTCGCAACGCTGAGGACGAACAACAGGAGGAAAAAGGTTGAGATTTTCCCCAAAACGTTCTTGTTGTCGTCCTCATCACAATCAAGCGACGACGACCCATGTTCAACCGTTTGTGTCCTCGCGGTCGTCGTTTTGAACAACAGCTGTTCGCGCTCGCCATCGCGATGACGACGAGGATGACGCGATGTCGATGCTGCTGCCGACATTATTAATCAGAATTAGAGAAAATTTGTGCCGCGGATTCGTAAAGAAAGAAAAGAAGCTGAGATTTGCGCTTTCGCCGCGCGAAGGGAGGAATACAGTAAACGTACGCGAGAGAGTTTAGCATTCGGTACGACATGAACAGTGTATAAATAATAATAACAATCCTCCTCTATTTCTCTCTCTCTCTCTCTCTAAACGTAATATGTGTATATATAAACTAATAATATCTCAAACTAAAAATAACACTTTCCCGCTCTTTCACTCTTGTACATTTTTCTTTTACGCGTTACGCGCCTTCCATGCTCGCCTCGTCCGCGATTTCAGCCGCGATGTCGTCGATGGAAATTTCGGAAATCACGGATGATGTTGTTGGTTTCTTCGCTTGGGTTGGCTTCTTCGTCGCGGAGGCGACTTTAGGAGTCGTAGCGGTGGGAAGATCCGGGATGGCGATACCTCTCGCTAACTTTTCCGCTTGTAAGTTCTTTTCGAGTTCTTCGCGGCCCATCGAAGCTTCGATGGAGTCTAATCGTTTTTCGAGGTTCTTCGCTTCTTCGTTGATTGGAGTCATTTTGATGTTGTTGTTTGATTGCTGTTGTTTGAGTTGTTGTTTTGGTTGTTGCTGTTGCTGCTTTTGCTGCTGCTGCTGCTTTTGCTGTTGCTGCCTGACGTCGTTCATCACTTTCGTCGCCGCGTTCACTTGGTCCGCTGCGATTTTGCTTTGCACGTTGGCTTTTTTGACATCCGCGGCGTTTTTCGCATCTTGCACTTTCTTCTCCGCGGCGGCAACTTTAGTTTCGGCAGCTTTCTTCGCTTCTTCCGCATTCTTCTTTTCCGCGAGCTCTTGCTCGGGCGTTTTACGCTCGGTGGCGACTAAGCGCATCATGCCGTCCGGTTTCTTTTCGTAGACGCCGTCTGGTCGAACCGGCGCCGCCTTGGCAGTCACGACGGTTGGTGTTTTGGTAGCAGCAGCAGCAGCAGGCTTGACAGTCGTCGCGGCCGCGACCACAACAGGCTTCGCTTGTTGTTGTTGCGCAGCAGATGGCTTAGATACCGCAGCTGGCTTGGCTTGCGCGACAGCCGCCGGTTTGGCGACTTGCGCGACAGGCGTCGGTTTCGGCACGTTCACGTTCTTCAACGTGCTACTGTGCGCGCGATGGTGCTTCATGGCCAGCTTGGCCGCTTTTCTCGCCGACTTTGTCGGTTTCATCGGCAATTCACCCAAATACGCCGCATCGCACGCGTCGACGTACGTGTCCGGATCGTCCTCCTTGGCGCACGTGTGGAACAATTCATCCATGAAGAAGTGTCCATCTCCAGAGTCTAAGTGGTAATCGTGCCAGATAGATTGTGCTTGACCGTTCAAAGTGGTCATGTACACACCCATCGGCGATTTCGGCACTTGCAAGTACGAACCGACACCCTTGGCGGCACCGTCGGCGGACGCCACGCACTGCGCCTTTGCGGACGCGTCGTAATCCCACTCCACAAAGGTGGTTTCGAGCCCACCCGGTCCTTCGTAACACGTCGGCGTTTCATCCTCGGAGGAGACTTCGCCGTTCGTATCGAACGTATCAAAGCCAACGTAGGCGTCTTGTTGCATGGCTAACATCGGGCCGGTGCACAAGTCGCCGACGCACACGGCGGTGACGAACTCGTCCAAACGTACCGAAGTGCCGAGTTGCAAGGATCCGACGACGGAGGACGTGATATCTTCCGGATCGGCTTGAATCGTAGATCCTAAGAACTCTACCGCGGCGGTATTGTTGGAAACCTTAATTTTGTAGCGCACGTCACCCTTGACGTGGAAGTTGATTTCACCCGGCACGTCTGCTTTGAAGTAATACGGCATGCGGAACCTCGCCGCTAAGTTGGTCTTCATGTACACGCCCGGCACGCCCAAGGAGATCATCTCTTCTTTGTTAATCACCGGTGGTCCAGTATCCGTCAAATCGAATAAATCGCCGTGTTTGAACATGGTGTTCGCGGCTTTGAAGGACGCTTTGAAGTTGATAGACGTCGCCAATTCAGCTTCGTAATCGACGTTTCTCGTGTTCTTCAACGCGTTCGTAAAGGACATTCTCGCAGATTCCATGGCTTCGTTGTAATTATCCACGTTCAAAAGAGATCTGGAGGAGTGTTTCTTCTCAGCCTCGGATTTTTTCTTCTGGGTGAACGCTTTGTCTTGCAACGGGTCCTTTTGAAACTGCGCGCGCAAGTTGTTGATCTTCAACATGATGCGTTCCTCGACCAACGAAGCGTGGTCAACGGAACCGCCCATGTTCGCTTCGCGTTGGATAATATCCGCCGCACCTCTCAAATCTACGGTTGGAATTTGCGTCGTCGTTCTTAAGTACGTCTTTGGCTTCGTTTTCTCTTCTAAACTGCTGCTCAACAAACTTCGTCCGACCACCGTCTTCTTCTTCGCGGCGCCGGCCAAACCTTCCTCGGTAAACGCTTTAATCTTTTCGATAGAATCTTTCGATTGCGACGCTTCATTTTTACCCATTCTAGACGATCTTCCCATTTGGTTGTTGTTCCCGCACGTCGCGTCGTTGACTTGCGCCAACGATTTGGTTATGATTGGTTTGAAGTACGTCCGGTACGTGTCCACGATACCTCGCGCGACTTCCATCGGAATCTCAAACTTATTCATCGTGATGCACGAAACGAATTCCGGGGACAACAATTGCGCTCGGAACATCGACGGGCGATACTCAGAAGCGTGCAACTTTTGCGGCCATTCCATTTCGAATTGACCGGACATTTCGTGGTGCGGGAACGTATCCACCGGGACAGAGAAGCACGTTTCTCTGCCGCCCAAGGTGGCAATCAACGCTTGCTCGCCCAACTGGTGCGCTGAGCGACCCAACGGGGCAATCTCGTGACCTTTGCTGTTCTTGTCCGCGACCCCGGGCTCGCCTCGCAACAGTTTACGAATAGAGTCTCTGAACACGTGTTCGTTATCCGGATCGAAAATGTCCAACATTTCTTCAGCGCCGATTAACGACGGAGAAGAAGATGAACCACCCAACGAGGCCGTAGCAGATGCTGCGAATCTCGAGTTGAACGCTTCCGCTAAAACGTTCGGATCGGTCGGGAACATTCTAGACATCGTAAAGTTCGCGACGGCGTCAATCTTCGCCGGCAATTCCGTGCACAAGTTTTCCAACGACTGCGCCAAGTGCGCCGACGGTGTCTGGTCCACTTGACACTGAATTTTGTGCAACGCGGATTGCATGGAACAATACCCCAACACCGGGACTTTCACGTCTTCGCACTTCTCCTCGCCTAATTGAGGCGTCGCCTTGGCGTCGGCGTTGTTGTTGTTATTGTTGTTATTTTCGCTCACTTTACTCGTGCACTTCTTCACAACAACTTCGTCCGTGCACGAATCTTCGTTAAACGCTTCGCTCGCGCACAACGGCGGTGGCATCGGATGCGGTGGCGGCGGTGGTGACGGCACGTCCGGACTCATCGGCGGCGGCGCTGGACTCGGCGGCGGCGGAGGATTCGGCATCTGCGGCGGAAACGGATACGCCGGAGGCGGCGGCGATCCCCAAAACTCGCATATGTACTTCGCGTTGCTGTGACAGTAATACCCGTTCCCGATGTGTTCCCAGTGCCAATCTTGTTTGTTCTTCTTTCCGAGAGAGGCCATGGCGACTCGAGCGCGCGCCAGTTTCGAAGGCTGAAAATTTTGCTCCTTTCTCTCCGTGAAAACCGCGGCCTCATCTCCGAGCTGATGATGTAATCTCGCGGGAGAAGAAGACGAAGACCCCGCCGACACGCCGGCGACGCACATCGCGCCAACCACTGCGATCGCGACGTATTTCTTCCTTCCTGTCGTTCTGGTCTTCTCCGAGGATCTCACTTCCGATGATGCGATCATAACTTCGTGTTCTTGTCCCTCGTCGGGCGATCGTTCCCCGCGCTGCGCACGCGATGAAGATGAAAATCTTCTTCTTTCGTCGTCGTCTTCGAAAGAAGGAAGCGACCCGTACGCCATTTTGTTGTTCTCCCTCACTCTCTCGTTCTTCTCTCTCTCTCTCGAGAACGACCCGCAAAGATGCGCGCGCGTTTGATGTGTGTGTGTGTGCGTTTGTATCGAAACGCAATGTGACGCGAAACGCACCTGCCGCGGGTATATAAATTTGTGTTTAGGGTTTAAGTACGTAAAGGGTTACTCTTTTTTGCGCGTCTCAGTGCGTAAGGGGGACTCAAAAAGCAGGCGCTGAGTGCCTAAAGGGTACTCTTGAGTGCCTAAAGGGTACTCTTTTTTGAGCTTCACACGACCACAAAAAGCAGCTCTTCTTAAAGCGTAGACTCTCTCTGGATAATCTTTATTAGTGTAATAAAGACTGCGCAACAAAAGGAAAACGAACGCGTTCACTTCTTTCGAAGAGAACGAGAACGAATTACGCGCTCTGTAAGGAGGCGCTTCTTTTATTCTATTCTGCGAGGAGACCTTTCTTTGCGGCGAGTATTTATATATATATTTGATATATACGTAAAGCAAACACGGAATGAATCGAGACCGCGACGCTTCCCGGTCGGCGTTAGCATCATCATCTTCTTCATCTTCTTCTTCTTTCGCGACGATGGGTGCAGCAGCGGCACACTCCGCGAACGAGAAGGACGACGGAGGCATATTCTCTCAAATGAAAAAAACATTGGACGGTTCGAGGATGGTCGCCGCCGGTGGCGGCGCCGGGGTCATCGCGAGAACTGCCTCGGCGCCTTTAGATAGAATCAAGCTGTTGTTTCAAGTGCAAGCGATGGCGTCGTCCGGGATCGAAGGCACCGCGTACACCGGAGTCGGGCAAGCGTTCAAGAAAATATACAAAGAGGAAGGGATTTTATCGTTTTGGAAAGGGAACGGGGTGAACGTCATTCGGGTCGCACCGTATGCCGCGGCGCAGTTGACGTCGAACGATTTTTACAAGAGCAAGTTGCAAGACGAAAACGGCAAGTTAGGGGTGAAGGAAAGACTTCTCGCCGGGGCGATGGCGGGGATGACCGGGACCGCGCTGACGCATCCGTTGGATACGATTAGGTTACGATTAGCTTTACCGAATCATCCGTATAAAGGGATGGTGAATGCATTTTCGGTGGTGTATAGAACGGAAGGCGTGAGAGCGCTGTATAAAGGTTTGATCCCGACGTTGGCCGGGATCGCGCCGTACGCGGCGTGTAACTTTGCCAGTTACGACGTGGCGAAGAAGATGTACTACGGGGACGGGGCGAACATCAAGCAAGATCCAATGGCGAATTTGGTCATCGGTGGAGCCTCGGGAACGTTTAGCGCGACGGTGTGTTACCCGTTGGATACCATTCGAAGACGGATGCAAATGAAAGGTAAAACGTACAACGGGATGGCGGACGCGATGACGACGATCATGCGAGACGAAGGCGCGAGAGGGTTTTTTAGAGGGTGGACGGCAAACACGATGAAAGTCGTGCCGCAAAATAGCATCCGTTTCGTCGCGTACGAGTTGTTGAAGACGTTGTTAGGGTGCGAACAAACGAAAATTTAAATAAATTATACCATCGTCGATCGAAAGGATACTAAATATTGTTATATTATTACACGTAACACTGGTAGAGTCACCTAAATCTCTCTCTACTATTGCTGCTTTGAACAACTCTATTACTACTTGTATTTCCTACTTTCTACTCTAAACTACTCTTTCTCATCTCTCAACGCGTACCGTTCGTCTCTTTCCACCCAACCGCGCTCGCGCATCGGCCACACTTTCGCGAACACGCGACCTCGCAACATCTCCATCGGTACCGCACCGTAATCTCTCGAATCCGTCGAGTTCCCTTCGTTATCCCCTTGCAACCACACGTGTCCATCCGGAACCGTCACGTACTCTTTGTTTTTCTTTGTCTTTTTGTTGATCTCGTCCCACTTCCGATAGCCGCTCCACCCTTCGCCGTCCAAGAACAACTCCTCCGAGTCCTCTCTCCTCTGTCGATGATTCGAAACGTCGCTCGCGCTCGCTTTCTTTTCCACTCTCTCACCTCCCACGGCGACGACGCGTTTACACACCATGTGTTTCGGATTCGTCGGCGACCGAGAGACGACCACGTCGCCTTTCCCGACATCGATTCGTCTGTCCACGAGAACGATATCCCCGAAGCGGTTAAACGTCGGCAACATGCTCGGACCGACGCACGCGGTCACTTCGAAGACGTTTTCGTTGAACACGTGCGCCAGAGAGACGATTTGAATCGCGTGTTTCAGAGAGGAGAGGAAAGACCCGGTTTTGGTCGCAAACGCGGTGGTGGTCATCTTTATCGTGTGGTTCTCTATCTCACGCGCAAATGTGTGCGTTTTGTGTCGTTTTTCGGGAACTTTGTGAAATGTGATGTAAAACGCGAGACACGCGAAAGCGCGAGTAAAAGTTCGTTTGATTCGTTGAGTATGTGATGTATATGTATGTGTTTACAGAGGACTGTGAAAGAGAGCTAATGTTGAGTGCGCATGTGGTACTTTAAACCACTATCATGACGATAACTCTTCTCGCAAAGATGGCACTCGTACGGCCTCTCGTTCGTGTGAATACGCTTGTGCCTTTTCAAATTACTAGCTTGCGTAAAACTCTTCTCGCACACATCACATTCGTACGGTTTCTCGTTCGTGTGAATGCGCGTGTGGTATTTTAAACCATTAGAATCACTGAAACGCTTCTCGCACACATCACATTCATACGGTTTGTCTTTCGTGTGAGTACGCATGTGTCTGGCCAACTTGGATGGATATTGAAACACCTTCTCGCAAACATCGCACTCGTGCCCTCTCTTTCTCTTCGTTCCTTTCCTAACAGTTATCTCTTCTTCGTCTTCTTCGTCTTCGTCCTCTTCTCCTTCTTCTTCTTCTTTTTGTATCTGATGATGATTCGCCTCGTTGAAATCATCATCCTCGTCAGGAATCCTCGAACACAACACCAAAGGTTCTTCTTCTCTCGCCACCTTCAAAACCGTCCTCGCGTTCACCGCTCTTTTCGGATGTGGATTCTTTCTTCGTCTGCTGCTCATCAGTAGTATTCTTTCGTGACGTTTCGTTTTGAGATATTGTTCTTCACGCGCGCGCTTTCGATTTGTCTCTAAAAAAAATTGAGACGTTTTTCAGGAATGAGATTTGCTTTCTTTTTCGTTTGACCAAAACTGTTTGCTTTGCACAACAATTAAATTTTATCCATCGTATCTTTCCTTCTCGGTGAGTTTTCCCTCATTTTAAGAACACGTATTACTTCTCTCTCTGAACGCTCTCTCTCTCGTTTTAAAAAAGCATCAAATGGGGGTCGGTCTCGCCCGCATTTCCTCCTCCTCCTCTGCGTGTATTTCGCGTCGTTCGTCCGAACAAAGTTCTTCTTCGTGCTGTTCTTCATCGTGGAAGAAAAAGATGGGGAAAATTTTCATCGAAAAACGGAGACGTTTTTCATCTTCGATATCCGTTTCGACGACGACGAGGATGATGATTGAAGGAATGGAAAATTTGACCACCTCAGACATCCATCAACACGCGTCCCATATTTTCGACGTCGCCACCGGCG
>Ga0233451_10003395_pt1 | contig 13861 bp, 12 predicted proteins | sample 011ome_29_FD_183052 | JGI IMG/M metagenome (GOLD analysis project Ga0233451, IMG submission 183052) | Coastal salt marsh microbial communities from the Groves Creek Marsh, Skidaway Island, Georgia - 011504CT (spades assembly) | ecosystem: Environmental > Aquatic > Marine > Intertidal zone >...
TTGTTACTAATAATCATGTGACAGAAGGTTGCGACAAGCTAGAAGTTAAAAATAAAGACTACAAGTCAAGTGCTAAATTATTAGATACAGACTCTACAACTGATTTATCAATCTTAGTAACAGGTAAGCCTAATAACAGCTTCTTATACCTTAGAAACCGCAAGCCTGTAGTAACAGGCGAGCAATCTTTAGCATTGGGCTATCCATTCTCTTCAACGCTAGGATCAGAACTTAAAGTGACAAGTGGTAATATTGCAGCACTCACAGGCTTTAAAAACAATATTGCAGAGCTTCAACTCACCTCACCAGTACAGCCAGGCAACTCAGGTGGCCCGCTACTTGATGATAATGGCAACGTCATTGGTGTTATCGTATCAAGATTAGAAACGTCTGCAGAAATTACAGGAAGTAGAGCCGCACAAAACGTAAACTTTGCCATTAAGTCAAATATGGCAAAAATCTTTATGGATCTGAACATGGTTGATTACCAAGTTAGAAAGGCCAATGGCTCTAAAGCTGTGAGTCAAATTGTAAGCGATACAACAGAAGCGATAGTTCAAGTTATTTGCAAGGAAAAAGAGTGAGATTAACTTAGTATGAAAAATATTAACCTACCCCCTTTAGCAAGTTCGTTGACTGAATCAATAAGAGATATTGGCTACTCTTTAAATACCGCAATAGCTGATATTGTTGACAATAGTATTTCAGCTAAGGCTAAAAATATTAATATATATTCAGATGAGAGTGGTGATGTTAAGTTTGCTATTGTTGATGATGGAGAGGGTCTGACGGAGGAAGTTTTAATTAATGCCATGCGACTAGGTAGTCAAAATCCACTAAAAAAGAGAGGATCTAAAGATCTTGGTAGGTTTGGATTAGGTTTGAAAACCGCCTCATTTTCACAGTGTAGAAAATTAAGTGTAGTCTCCTCAATAAATAATATTAGAGTTGGCGTCCAATGGGATCTTGACTATGTTTCGAAAACAAATAAGTGGGAATTAAATATATTAGATTCACATGAAATATCAGGTCTATATCGAATAGATCATCTTAGTAAGAATGGAACGATCGTAGTTTGGGAAAATTGTGACCGCATTATTGATCCAACTGCAAAAGATTCAGCTGCGTATTATGAAAAATTAGAACTTTTGGAAAAACATCTTCAGCTAATTTTTCACAGATTTAAATTTTTAAAAATTAGTATTAATGATAAGAAAATCTCATATTTTGACCCGTTTTCGGAAAAATCTATTGCAACTCAGCATTTATCAGAAGAGACTGTAATAGTTAATGGTAATAATGTTCTAATTCAACCTTTTATCCTTCCACATCATTTGAAAATTTCTAAAGAAGACTACGAGTACAATGCAGGCGAAGGTGGATATCTTAGGAATCAGGGCTTCTATATATATCGAAATAAAAGATTGATAGTGCATGGCACTTGGTTGAGGATCAAGCCTAGAGCTGAGCTGGCAAAATTAACCAGAATTAGAATCGACTTACCCAATAATATGGATCATGAATGGAAAATTGATGCCAAAAAATCCCAAGCTATTCCGCCTCAAATAATTAGAGAGAAGCTTAAAACTATAGTTGACAAATGTATTGGAAAATCTAATCAAGTATATACACACAAAGGTAAAGTAAAGGCTAGTATTAAAGTCCCTTATTGGAAGAAGGTTTCCGCACGAGGTGGTATCAGTTACCAGGTGAATGAAGATCATCCAGATTTAAGAGATTTTACCCTTAGTTTGGATAGCGTTCAAATGGATGAATTTCGGTCAATTTTAAAAGATATCGGTGATTTTTTCCCGATCACTTCTTTATATGCTGATTACGGCTCGAATCCAAGAGAGTTTGATAATCAAGTGATTGATGGTGAAATAGAGGAGAAAATGATTAGAGATATTGACAAATTTAGAGATGATTTTAAAAAAGAAGATTTTATTGAAAAATATAAAAAAACAGAACCGTATTGTTTTTATACAAAATCCTTATCCAGCTTTATAGATGAAAATTATGAATAACATGAAAGAGGTAGTTGAAATAGTTAGAGTTAGGTTGTTTGATAAATTTTATTCAAATAATCTTAGACCTGGCAAAGATCAAATAAAGTCTTGGATAGATAAAACTATCGCTTTTCTTGAAATTGAAATTAGTATAGAGCAAGAAAATACAATTATTCGAGACCTACTCAAGGAGTCAAAAAATAAAGTATCAGGCTATGAGGCTATAACTAATGAAAAAAGTAAGCCGTGGTTGCATACTAGAGAGAGGTGCGATCAATACTCTAGACTTTATAAGTTACATTTATTGGAACAGGGAAAGATGCCCCCAGTTAGTATTAATGAAATTTTTGATGAATCTGATTATATTTTAGACCTCCTAGCAAACCCTTTGTCACGTAATGGCTTTAAAAAGAAAGGTCTTGTTATTGGAAACGTTCAATCTGGGAAGACAGCAAACTATCTGGGCTTAATTAGTAGGGCTGCTGATTTTGGCTATAAGTTAATTATTTTATTGTCTGGAATACATAGTAACTTGAGAATGCAAACACAAGCTAGGGTTAACGAAGGTTTTGTTGGGTATGATCAGCTGTTGAGAAAAAAAATGGGAGTTGGGCTTTTGGAGGGTTACCAAGATATTTCCAAACCTGTTTCTTTTACGAATTGTGAGTCAGATTTTGACAAACATTTGTCTGAATCTATTAATTTTAATCCCAACAACTCAAATAGTCCTGTTATTTTAGTTTTAAAGAAAAATCATAATACATTAAATAGCGTCATTAATTGGTTAAAGGGTGATGCAGACAGGGGTGTTTATCAAAACGACTATCCGTTATTACTTATAGACGATGAAGCGGATAACGCTTCGGTCAATTATAAAGATGAAGATGATTCTCCAACAACGATAAATGGACAAATTAGACAAATATTAGGACTTTTTAATAAGAGTGCTTATGTTGGCTATACCGCAACACCATTCGCCAATATATTTATAAACCCAGAATCTTCGGGTAATTTTGAGCATGACGATCTTTTTCCCGAGGATTTTATTGTATCCCTTAAGCCTCCTCCAAATTATATTGGTCCAAAGCAATTCTTTATGGATGAATCTGAAAAATATATTTCAAAGGTTTTGGATAATGAGCAATGCATACCGGTTAAGTCACCTAAAGATTGGAGGGCAAAATGTATACCTAGTTCTATGAAGAGATCTATTGAACACTTCCTTTTGACTATAGCAATAAAAGAATATAGAAAAATTGGACAAGTCCATACATCGATGTTAATTAATATTAGCCACAAGAAATCTTTACAAGCAGAAGTATACTCAATGGTATCTGAATATTTAGACTCACTTAGAAATGTTATTAGATATGAACATCTAAAAGGTTATGAATACTTAAAAAACAAAAAAGAATTAAAAAACCTGCATCAAATTTGGGTGGAGGATTTTAATTCAGAGGGTGATTTTTCAGATTTATTGGCAACACTAGTTTCAAAAGATAGAGCTATAAAAGTCAATTTGATAAATTCAGATTCAGATGATGGGCTAGATTATGAGCATTATCCAAATGGATTGCATGTAATCGCAATTGGAGGATATTCCTTATCTAGAGGATTTACACTTGAGGGTTTAACAACTAGTTATATTTTGAGAAACTCTAAAATGTCAGATACAATTCTACAAATGGGAAGATGGTTTGGGTATCGCGATGGTTTTGATGATATATGCAGGATTTTCATAACCCCAAGATCTTATGCATGGTACGCCCATATTGCAGAAGTAATTGAAGAGCTTAAAGATGAAATTAGTGTGCTTAGGCGTCATAATTTAACACCTAAAGAGTATGGGCTGAAAATTAAAAATCATCCTAGCACATTAGAGATTACCGCTAAAAATAAAATGAGATCCGGCCAAAGTGTTGTTGTTAGTGCAGATTTCTCCGCTACATTATTCCAAAGTAGTGTTTTATCTGGTGATGCTAGAGTAGTTCAGAAAAATATAAAGACAGTAAAAGAATGGCTAAAAGAATTAGGCGTTCTTGTAAAAATTGATTCAGGCTATCTATGGAGAAATGTTTCAAACGAAAAAATATTAAAATTTGTTTCGGATTTTGAAGTGCATGATTCTTACCTTAGCGGAAAACTTGTTAAGGACTATATTGAATCTGGAAAATCTAAAGAATTAAAACACTGGGATGTTTATTTACCAGATGCAGGTGATGGAGAGAGGTATTTAGTTAACAATGATATTACTGTAAAAAAACAAAAAAGGACGCTCGATATCGCCAAGGATGAAACTCTTTCATTTGAAGGTGGCGGTGGCAGAATTATACGATTTTTTGATGAAAAAATCGGATTAAATAAATTTGAGTTGACAATGGCGAATGCATCTCAGTCTAGTGCAGGAATTAAAGAGACAGCTAGATATTACAGAGAGTATCGATCAAAACCATTGTTAGTTCTAAAATTATTTACGATCATACCAAATAAAGGTAATATTGATATAGATACCATTCCCGCTTTCGGAATTAGCTTTCCTAAAAATAAAGAGCATCGATCTATTGAATATATGGCAACAAAAACTTGGATTAAAAATAACTTTAAAGAATAGATAGGGGTATTTATGGGTGAATTAAGAGAGTATTTTGATCAGTGGATGTTGTCAATTAACAATTTAGCCGAAGCTAACTTAACATTTTCTGAAGAGATATTTTTTGATGAGTGTATGAAAGTTCTTATTGAGGATGGGCATTCGTATGAATTTGAAGAGGATGCAGAAGGCTTTTCCAATGGTGGTTATCAATATACGCCTTTTAAGAAGCAAGGTTTAAGGCTCGATGGGTATGAATATTTGAATGACCGTTCATTATTAACTCTATATATTTGTGAATATTCTCAGGAAGAGTCGATTCAAAAATTAAATCAATCTGCTATTGATCAATTATTAAAAAATACAAAACGTTTTTTTGAAAAATCATTTAATATTAAATTTGTTGAATCCTTGGAGGAGACTGATGATGGATATGAGGCTTCTGATTTCATTCTAGAAAATCAAAAAGAAATTAAACAGGTGAAAGTTGTAATTGTTACAAATAAAGAGTTAAGCTCTAAAGTGAAAAATATTGAAACAGACGAGAGTGATTTTTTTTCAGGGATATCGACATCTTTAGATATTTGGGATATTAGACGTTTTTATGATAATGAAAGAACGCATGGCGCTACTGAAGCAATCGAAATTGATTTAATTAAAGATTTTGGTTATTCTATTCCTGCTTTACCAGCACATATTGAATCATCTCAATATAAGTCATTCTTATGCGTTTTGCCTGGGAGTATGCTAGCAGGTTTGTATCAAAAATATGGAGCTAGATTGCTTGAGGCAAATGTCAGATCTTTTTTACAATTTAGAGGTAAAGTTAATAGTGGAATGAGAGTAACTCTTCAAAAAGAACCTGAAATGTTTTTTGCTTATAATAATGGAATTACTGCAACATCTGAAAAATGTGAACTAGATAAAAATAATAATATTGTTTTTATTAAAAATTTACAAATTGTTAATGGTGGGCAAACAACAGCGTCGCTTTTTTCTAGTAAATCAGACCTATCTAAGGTTTTTATACAAACAAAGTTATCGATAGTTGATAGTAATATTGCAGAAGGAATTGTCCCTAATATTTCAAGGTATGCCAATACTCAAAATAAAATTAGCGACTCAGATTTCTTTTCTAATCATCCGTTTCATAGGAAAATGCAAGATGGATCAAGAAGAATTCTTGCTCCAATGTTACAAGGATCTGTAAGACAAACTAAATGGTTTTATGAGCGTGCAAGAGGGCAGTATCAAGATGAATTGGGCAAGAGAACAGCCTCTGAAAAAAAAGCATTTTTACTTGAATATCCAAAATCTCAAATGCTTACTAAAACAGACCTTGCAAAAACAGCCATTATTTTTGAAGGCAGTCCTCATCACGCTGTCAAGGGCGCTCAAATTGCCTTTAAACATTTTGCTGCAAATGTTCAAAAAGAATGGGAGGGTCACAATAACAAATTTAACGATACATTTTATAAAGTGATTATTTCTAAACAAATCATGTTTAAGGAATGTAGATTGCTTGTTATGGATAAGGTATCTGGCAACTCTATTCAGCCGATTATTGCGTATAGTCTTTATATGTTAAATACGCTATCCAATAAAGTATCACATGGTATAGATTTTGAAAAAATATGGGATAAACAAAAATTAGACAATATAACGATTTCTCAACTAGGTGAAGTTGTTAATTATGTAAATAATTTTTTTGAACGTCAAACTGCAGGTGTTGATGGAAGGAGTACGCTTTCTTTTTCTAAAAGCAAAGGTTGTATGGCATCTTTTAATGGCAAGATTAATGAACTTAATGAGGGTTATTTAAGTAATGATTATAAGAATATTTTAAGATTTGATGATCAAGATACAGGGGTTAATGAGGGCAATCTTGATAGTGAGGTTGAATTGTTAAAAAAGTTTGCATTGATTAGGTTAAATATCTGGAGTGATATGATTTCTTTTGCTGGGTCAAATGGAGAATTTGTAGATAAAGAAATTTCATTATTAGAAGTATTTCCAAATTACCTTAGAGGCGGAAGGCAGCCAACATTTAAGCAATTAAAAGCCATTGATAAAATTCTAAAGAGGTTAGAATCTGAAGGGTATATTACGTAAATTATAGTAACCTGTTAATCTTGGGTATAAAAAACCACGTTTAAGATTATTTTTTTTAGAAATAGAGGTAAAAAGTTTACCTTAACCTTAATTGTACTACCATCATAGGTGTCGATCATTTTTACTGTGTCGCATTAGGGTTTGGTGTATAAAATTTCAAGGTATAAGCGGAATTAAAACTCAAAATTTAAGTATCATTATTTCACTAGTTTATAAATATTATTTGCAATTATATGTCTAATTTCCTTGAAGCTATTCTCAATATTTGTTCAAATCCAATAACAGAATTAAAATCTCACTATTCTGCTAGAAATAAAATGAACAATATGGGTGATGCTCTTGAAATGTATATTCAAGATGCATTCTGTAATTCAATAAATGAAAAAAGTGTTGAAATTAGAAGTAAAAATATTAATGAAACCTTTTCATATTTAGGTAACCAGAACAATCCACCAGATATGATTCTAAAAAACGGGGACGCTATAGAGGTTAAAAAAATCCAATCAATAGGTTCGCAAATAGCTTTGAATAGCTCTTATCCTAAAGATAAGCTATACAACTCAGATAGCAGAATTACAGAGTCTTGCAAAAATTGCGAAGAAGGTGGGTGGAGTGTAAAGGATTTAATATATACAATAGGCTTTACATCTGATGATACACTCAAACATTTATGGTTAGTTTATGGGGATTGCTACGCTGCAGAAGAGAGTATTTATACAAGAATAAGCAGTAAAATAAAAAGTGGCATTAGTGAGATATCTGATGTGGAATTTCAGACTACGAATGAGCTGGGAAGGGTTAATAAAGTTGATCCATTAGGCATAACCTACTTAAGAATTAGAGGTATGTGGGGTATACAAAACCCAAAAAATGTTTACTCTGATCTTTATAAGATTCCAGTAGACTCTGTTTTTAGCTTATCAGCTCTAATTACAGAAAATAAGTATAATTCATTTCCTGTAGAAAGTAGATTGACCCTAGAGAGCGACAATTCAATTATTGTGGCCGATGTAAATATCAAGGATCCTAATAATCCTGCTGAGCTAATCAAAACTAAACTTATAACGTACACTCAATTATGAAAATTGCATCTTTCTTCTCAGGGGCTGGAGGCCTCGATTTAGGCTTTGAAAAGGCTGGGTTTGACATTATATGGGCTAATGAGTTTGATAAAGATATATGGGATACGTTTGAATTAAATTTTCCTAAAACAAAATTGGATAAACGCTCTATTGTTGACATACCTTCTAATGAAGTGCCAGAATGTGATGGAATTATTGGCGGTCCTCCTTGTCAAAGTTGGAGTGAGGCAGGAAAACTTAGAGGTATTAAAGACAAAAGGGGGCAGCTATTTTATGAATTTATTCGCATACTAAAAGATAAGCAACCCAAGTTTTTCCTTGCAGAGAATGTATCTGGAATGCTTGCAAAAAGACATTCAGAAGCTCTTGAGAATATTAAAGAGCTTTTGCAAGAGTGTGGCTATACCTTGACTTTTAAAAAGCTTAACGCTTATGATTTTGATGTTCCGCAAGATAGGAAAAGAGTTTTTTTTATTGGGTATAGAAATGACTTAAAAAAGAAGTTTGAATTTCCTTCTTCCACTAGATCAAAGCTTACATTAAAAGATGCTATATATGATATAAAAAACTGCGCATTAGTTGCAAAGGATAAAAATCATTCAAATTATGATAAGTGTGCTTTGGATAATCATGAATATACTCACGGCAGCTATTCATCAATGTATATGTCTAGAAATAGAGTAAGAGAATGGAATGAGCCATCTTTTACTATTCAGGCTGGCGGAAGGCACGCTCCAATACATCCTCAAGCTCCAAAAATGGAGCATGTGAAGAAAGATAAAAAACGCTTTATTCCTGGCAAGGAACATCTTTATAGAAGATTAAGTGTAAGAGAGTGTGCAAGAGTTCAAACATTTCCAGATACACATAAGTTTGTATATAAAAGTGTTTTACATGGTTACAAAATGGTGGGTAATGCAGTGCCTGTGAATTTAGCTAATCATTTAGCTTTAAAGATATATATAGATTTAAAATAAATTAACGGAAACCTGAGCCCTACTCCTTTAATTGACAAATTCCTATAAAAATTCCTACCGAAAACATACAATTACCTGCAATTAAAATAAGCCAATGACCATCAAGAGTGTTTATTACTGACGACTCTGTCACAATGATGAGGCTTTAGATTAGCAGATCAAGAGTTTCTTGATTTATATTAGAACGATAAAAGCTGTTAAACTCTTCACCTTCATCACTTCTAAAAAAATCATGCACAACATATTCATCTGTATTTTTTATATGAATCCAGGTGTAGCATGATGGGGAAGTTATAGGCAATGGATGCATATCATACTCGTTATCCTCATACGCACTCATTACACTTACTTCACTCTCTAATCTTCGCTTAACAGCCTCAAAACCAAGTTTCACAAGTCTCTGGTTGTCATACTTGCGCTGTGTTTCCATAAGAAGCTCAATATTTGTACCTGTGTCAATATTAAATGGAGGGTAACTTCTTTCTCTATCAATCAATACCATGTATTTCACAATGTTTAGATAAGATTGTGATTTATCATGCTCATCCATAGATACAAAATCTGACATTAGGTCATCCTTATATCTCATATAGTGTGGACACTCATTAATTACATCAAAGTCTGCAATTTGAGGGTATTCTTTCCAAAAAAATGCAATCTCAATATTAAAATCTGAATCACTCATTTTTTCAACTTTCTTCTCATATTGTTGTGCCTTTCGGTCCAAGTTAAGAAGTGTTTCAGGCTTTAAAATATTGTTGGCATACTCTCTACGTAGAACTCCTAAATAAATGAAGTGAGAGTTGTAAATACTTTGTTGGTCTAGTTTTGATAATCTTTTTAGTGAGGTTATTTCATCTTTATAATAACTCCTAATCAAGTAGATAATGATTGTAAATATAAATACGCAGATTGTTAAAACAATTCCTAATTCCATAATTTAGTTTCTCACAAGTAGCATTAACATAGCATGATAAGTCTTTATAACTTATTGTTGTCATGACTCTTAATTTTTTTGCATAAATTGAATAAAGTCATCCACACCTGAGGATTTACTTCTGCAATCTAATCCAAAAATTATTGGATTATCCTCTATATGGCTAATATACGAGCCTTGCCAATCATTTTTATAATATCTTTGCAAACGAAAAGATTTATCTATCCACCCAAAGTTCCATTGAGCGAAATACTTTGCATCAATACTATCATTAGTAATTTTAATTACTTGATATTGGTCATAAAGATGGCGAACAACCTCTACCTTGTCTTTGGAAATCCACGCCCTAATCCAATCATAATTGCTGTTTAATGATATGAAATGCTCTAAATCAATCAGACCAAATGACTTTTGGTCATCAAGTTTAGCACTGTATAAAATTCTTCTATCCGTAAAGTCTATAAGAATATCAATGTTTTTGCCTTTCAGCGTTGAGTAATCTGTAGAAGGCTTTCCATCGTTCATTGCAATCAACGCAGTTGATTTGATGTTGCATTGCATTTTAATGTTTGCAGCATAAGCAATACTAGATAAGAAAAATGTTAAAAAAATTACAAGAATTTCATATTTCTTCTTCCAAAAATTCTTCAGTGTTTTTTGCATTTTCCATAATATTGACTAGGTATTAAATCACCCCATAACAGCGTATGCCTACTATGGACAGATTTGTTGTTATTGGCAATCGTAGTTGTCTGAACGGCGCCCGTTGATAAAAACTCTAAGAATGTCATACCTTTACTTCCTTTTATAACGCCGACCTCTGAAAGGCCGTTGTTGCCCACCATAAACGCATCTTCAGTTACCGTGTCATATCTAAATTCTAAATTAAACTCATTAGACTTACTAAGACCCTCTTCATTACTGTAATTTGGATAACTACAATAATGTGACAGAACTTCTGCATTTGCGCCAAATGACATAACAGTTAGAGTTAATAGCAATTGTTGAATTTTATATTTCATTTGATAATTATATATCTAAATCTGTCTATTTATGGACTACAATTATCACTCTTATGAAGATATTTTTTGCACTATTTTTTTATTTGCTTATTCCTAGCTCGGTATTAGCTTTAACACTCGCCCCTAATAAACCAATAGAACCTGAACTTAAGGAAATTTCAAAACATTCAGTCACTGTATTAGCAGACGTATCGCCTGATAAAAAAACTGAGGTACTATTGATTAAGTCGCTAAAAACTCTAGAAGATGGTGAATTACCTATGCAGGTTTTAAAAATAATCACTCCTGATAAAACATGGTTTATTAAATCAGGTGATTGGAGCAACTTCAAAAAGATTGATTTTTTAAATGACCATTACCTTTTTTTAACAGAAGGAAATTTAATGACTGAGGCATCTAGAGTTATCAACCTGTCAACACAACAATCTTATTACCTTGGCAAGGGAACGTTTGAAATACTCGATAAAAACTTGATTAAACTTTATGGTCAAAAACACTACTTCCCTGCCCCTGAGTGGGGTGCATTTTGGGTAGATATGATTGTTGACACCCAAGGCAATGTTATCGAAGTATTACCTCCGAATTCTAAACATTCAGGAAAGTGTGTACCATTAAATTTAATCCTTGACCAAGATGAAAAGCATCCAAAATTAAAACAATCTATGGAGGAATGTGTTTATGTCGAAAGATAAACACATATCAGCTATAACCCCTGAAATACAAGAACAACGCAGAATAATGTCACGTATGACTCCTGAAGAAAAGAAGGTGCATATATGCGAGCGTTACAACAAAAAAGCAAAGCCACAGTTATTAGAATTGATGGATTTTTGTCAAAGTGACCATAGAATATTTCCACACAATTGGGGTAAGATTTACAGCGATTATGTGCAATTTTCAAATAGACGTACCTTTACTAAATACCCGCCATTTAAAGTTCCACTAATACTTGGCGCTTCAGGTGCGCCAGACATAGAAAAAAGACAAAGGCTTTTAACGCAAATATATTGGTGTTACAAAAATTTGTTTATGGGCTCAATGTACAACAGCATCATGAAAAACTCTGAAAAAGATTGGGAATTTGGACACTATCAAGAAGATAAGATATCATTAGAAGTAATTAAAAAAGAATACGCTAGTTGGCTTGGTGTTAAATATTACCCTGAGCACGATATTTATAATCATTGCGCCAATTATCATAAAGAGCAAAAAAAAATCGACGCAAGGCAGAGAAAAATTGAAAGAGCTGAAGAAATACACAATGAAGGAAATCACATTCTTGATGATGAAGGTATCACATCAATAGAGGGGATGTAATAGTGCCATCAACAAAAGTCAACATTTTCACAATTAACATCTTGTCGCTTGCTTTTTTGGCGTCTATATTCATTCAAAAATCACATGTGGGATACCCTTGGCATAGTCTTGGAATGCTTGTATTTAAAGCCTGTCTTACTGCAACTGCAATAATTTCGTCGTATCATGTTGGAAAGGTTTTATTTGAAACCAGCAATAGTCAAATCTTAAGTGTAGGCTTTATATTTACATCAGTTGAGTTTATTATATTTTCATTGTTTATAGTTGGCTACAATTCAATTATTAGAGAGTTTAGCTATCCCTCGTTTTTTATTAAAATCACGGTATTTGTAATTATATTTTTAATCGTCCCAATATTTGCAGCAAAGCCTGTCAACTTCCTTTTAAGGTTAGTAAATGGCAAAAAAGTATGACAACAATTGTTAACTATTTAGGTAAGTGTCCACATTGCTTACAGGCTAGCGTAACCTCATCCATAGCCTCAACTAGTTCATTTTGCATAGCAGGTGAAGAGGATGTTGGTGAGCCTTTACTTGTTATGTGTAATAAATGCTTATCTCTTTCATGGCGAACAGAAATAGAAATAACAACTGAAGATGTCAGTGATACAGATGATTGGTGGACTGAAGGCTCAGTAAATAAATACAAAAAAGTTTTAAAAGATAATCAAGTCAATGGTAAGAAGTTAACCAAAACTCAGAAGCAGCATTTAGAGCAACTAGTATCATCTCGAGAAAGGTGGAGAAGACAAGACGTTTTAGATGACCGAGCAAAGGGATGTTTACGTGGTATGGAATATGCAGACATTCATGGTGGGACAAGCAGCATGGCTCTTCTTGTATTCCAAAGTCTCATTGAAAACAAAAATATCGGCAAAGATAAGATTGATTATGATGATATAGGAAGACGTTATTTAGAGTGGTACAACAATAATGCTATTGATACAGGCGTTGTTAATGCTATGGTATTTGACTTAGTGAACGAAGGTGTTTCATTTAATGAGGCAAGCATACAAGTGGATAAGAAATTACACGGCATGACAGCAAGCTCTAGGCCTGCTTGTCGCGCCTTGCCAATAACAGTCTACTTAGCAGGGGCGATTAACAAAAATCCTGACAAATGGCAATATTCAGGCTCAGCTAAGATTTTTGAAAACTTTATTGAGCGAGAGACTAGATTAACGCATAAGCATTTGCATGCAAGTCAAATATCTAAAGCTGTCAATATGATTTGCATGCGCCTCATGCTAGATTACTCACTCGATGAATCAATTAAAGCAGGTGGAGACTATACCACTCCAAAAACCAGAGTAAATCTTGGCTTGACATATAAGCCAATAGAGATTACTAGAAAAGATTTAAAAAATACGGGCTATGCTGATGATGCCTTAATTGCAGCAATTTGGTTTATTCGTAATACCGATTCATTTGAAGAGGCTGTTAAAGAGTCTATCAAGCTAAAGGGTAAGTCTAGCTACTGCTCGGTATTAGTTGGAGCCATAGGTGGTGCTTTATACGGATACTTTGATATTGAAAATACTGTTGGAAAAAATAGTATATTTGAATACTTTCATACTGAATACCTAACCTAAATATTATGACAACAAATAGATACATAATGCTACTCATAAGTATATCTGCATACTTGTCCATTTCTCTTTTCATGTTTTTCATATTGGTTCCTGCGCAAGAATTGAAAGGAACGGCATACCTCATACCATTTGTACTTATATTTACAGCATTCCCATTGATGGCAATTAGCATTTCATCTTATCTACTTGGTCGGGCTATTTTTACATCTGATAAAGCAACAGTT
>Ga0233451_10003398_pt1 | contig 13854 bp, 6 predicted proteins | sample 011ome_29_FD_183052 | JGI IMG/M metagenome (GOLD analysis project Ga0233451, IMG submission 183052) | Coastal salt marsh microbial communities from the Groves Creek Marsh, Skidaway Island, Georgia - 011504CT (spades assembly) | ecosystem: Environmental > Aquatic > Marine > Intertidal zone > Salt...
TAAACCCTAAACCCTTTAGGGGAGTTCCGGATTAGGGGATTGCAAATTGGGTTATATTTAAGAAATATATCAAATGAAAATTTAGGGACTTCATCGATGTTCGGTTTCAAAGCCGTACGCGCTTCACATCACGTGTTTCATTGTGCATTAATTCTGTGTCTACATTATCTACATTATATATAGCTATTCTTATTGTTGTTGTTTTCACGCGGCCCCCATCAAAACCGTAGCGACTTTAATGCCACCAAACTTCGCCTGTCGATAGACGTTGCCCCAACCGTTGACGCGTTTCATGTACGAGTACGCGACGGTTATTCGGATTTTGTTACCACCGCACGCATAATACGGATCGGCGATGACCGTCGGGTAGTGGAAGTGAACACCCGATTTTCCGGGTTCGATTTCTTTCAGCTTCGAGAAACGTTTGCCGTCGCCCGAAGAAACGGCTAACGAAAGTTTCTTGCGACCGGAAGAGGCGTCGTTAAAGGCTAACGCGATGACGTGTTTCAAACTTTGCTTTGCTTTCGATGATGTCGACGATAATTCGCTGATGCCGCTGTTGCTGACGATTATCGTTTTACCACTCGTGCCGTTGACGTAATAACTGAAGTCTATCAGACTCGATTTACTGTCTGGATTTTTCAAATCAGTTCGTTTTCTCGGCGAAGTCCACGTAAATCCACCATTCGCCGACGTCGATTGCATCAAAAATCCGCTTTTTGATCTCCACAGTTGTAAAATTGAACTCCCGTTCTCCGTTACCGCCACGGTGCCCTCGATCACTCTACCGTGTCTTGGGTGTACTTTCCCGTGCGAATGCCACGTATGTCCTTCGTCCTTAGAAATTAACACTCCGCTGATGGTTGGATGACCCGAACGACACCCTTTCGCGCTCGAGGCTTCCCCCCAGTACGGTAAAATCCAGTGTTTTGATTTCGGATGTACGACTAACTTGTTCGCGATGACTTTCGGGTTGCCGCTCTCGCTTTCGCTCGTTATCAACGTTTTAGGCTTCGTCCAGGAAATCCCGTCTATGGAAGAAACAGCGTTGATGTTTCCACCAGGCGACCATCGATTTTCCGGCGACATCAATCGCAAACATTTCACCGACTCGCTAAAAAATAACCACAACACGTTCTCTTTCTCGTCTAAATGGAGAACCGGTGCCCAAACGGCATTCTTTTTATCTTTCTTTACGTTCAACTCTATGCCGTCCTTAGGCATCCATTTGTTGAGATCGTCCGAAAAAACTGCCCTCAAGTGCATATCCGCGGTACCCTCGATTCCTTTTGAACACTGCCACACTAAAATCCATCGATAAAAGCTTCCTTTTGGTAACGGCGAGAGCATCGCCATGTGCGAATACCCGATGCCGTTCGAGTTTGCGTTTTTGAACGCGTCAGAGATTGTGAATTGAGTTTTACACGACGACGACGACGCGGTGTTCGAATCTTGAAACTCATCATCGTCGTCGGTAAAAATGTCGTACACTCTCGATGGAGACTTATCCGGTAACATTTTGGCGTGTCCGTTTATTGTTTTCAATATCTCTTTTTGCTTCGCTCTTCTCTTATTTTTGGACGAAGAAGAAGAAGAAGAAAAAGCTGAGGTGCGGATTTCTTCTACCGCCTCTTCTTCTTCTCTGTGAGTATATCCGCGTTTTGATTCGCCGTAATCATCAGTGTTATCGTTCTCATCCGCGAATTCTCTTCTTACGTTTGCTTTCGCTCCGCTGCCAACATTCTGAATACCAGTAGCACTCGTTGTTGTCGTTGTTATTGATGTTGTTGTTGTTGTTGCAACATCCACGCTTGTATATAACACAAATCCAGCGATAGCGAGCAATAAGCAGCACTTTATCGCGTTACTCTTCTTCGGCTTCATTTCATCTCTTTGCTTTCCATCGTCGTCATACTGTATTTATTACCGGTATCTTCTATTCTTCTCTACGACTAATACTACGTACTAATTTATTGCGTGTGTCGGTCTCTCTTTTTTTTTCTCTTGAAATTTCTTCTGGGGCCGTCATTGTTTTTTTTACGACCAACAGCTTGGAATATTCTCTTTCACACAGAACACACAAGAACACACGACGGGTAAAGGGTACACACACACAGAACACAGATTAAAGACGAAATAAAAATGTTGTCGTTCTTGCACCCGTACGTGGCGGTTATCATCGATTTTATCGAGTCCATCGATGACTTTATGGAGAAAAACGGAGGCGAGTTTAACTCTTACGTTTTATCGATCATGTTGATCGTGATTGGATACGCGAAATTCATTCAGAAAGCGAAGAAAGCGAAAGGGTTGAACCAAAAAACGCAAGGGAAGTTGGAATTATTCGCCGGGGTGAACTTATTGTTGCCGTCGAAAATGCAAACCGAAATCGGATGCGCGATTGTATTCTTCGTCTTGGGACAACAGATTTTCACGAAGACGAAAGAGGCAAAGGCGGAAGTGCTGATGAGCTTTTTCGCGAAACAGATATTCCGAGAGACGTGGATGAGAAATGACAATCGCACGAGTTTGACTTTCTTACCGAACAACGTGAACGAATACGGACCGGTAAACGTGATGTATTTCGCGATTTTCATCGGGATGATATCGGGCGCGTATTTACTCGCCAAGGCGCCGGCGACGCAAGGTTCCGGAGCCGAGAAGTTAGCCGAGGAGATTCTGAAAGAGGTAGAAAAGAGACAGGAGAGTAAAAAGACGAAATAGTGAGTGATATCGATTGATTGTATGTGTAGATAGTTTTTTGATTGTTACTAAACGAGCGATGTTTCTCTTTTTTACGAGCTCATATCGCTCAAGGATCCTTTCCTCTTCATCGCGGCGTCGCTGGCGATGCGTTTTAAATTCTTCTCTTGCGTCTTGCCCGACTTCTCAACCAGTCGCGAGAAGTCGCCGGTCGCGTTCTTTAACAACGTCTGCGGGTCGTCGTATTCGGTCACTTTTCCACTATCCAAGAATAATATTTTATCCGAATCCATGATCGTGTTCAATCTGTGCGCGATAGTCAACGTCGTGCACTCGCTGAACGCCTCTCTGACGGTTTTTTGAATCAACGCGTCCGAATCCATATCAACCGAAGCAGTCGCTTCGTCCATCATGAGCACGCGAGAGTTTCTTAACAACGCTCTTCCCATGCACAATAACTGCCGCTGTCCTAAAGAAAAGTTGCTCCCATTGTCGATGACTTCCATGTCCAACTGTTTCGCCGCCGAGTCAATGGTGTTTTTCAATCCAACTTTTTCAATCACCGACCAAACTTCCTCGTCGGTGTGTTCTTCGAACGGATCCAAGTTGGTCCTGACCGTCCCGGCAAACATAAACGGATCTTGCGGAATCATGGCCATTTTTGAGCGCAAGTCTCTCAAACCTAACGTGGACACGTCCACGCCGTCTAATAACACTTTCGACCCTGGTTGTGGTTCGACGATGCGAAATAAGGCGACAAACATGGACGATTTCCCGCTTCCCGTTCGACCACAGATGCCAATTTTTTGACCCGGTAAAACCGTGAAGGAGATCTTGTTCAACACCAACGGCAAGTTTTCTCGGTACTTCATGCTCAAGTCGACAATTTCGAGTTTGCCTTTAGCCGGCCAGTTTTCCGGTATTCCCGTCGCCACGTCTGGCTCCGTCGAGTGTTTCTTCTCCAACGGTAAATCCAAGTATTGGACGACGCGTTCGACTGCATTCATTTGCGTTTCGAGTTGCGAAGCCATGTTCGTGCCGTGCTCCATGTATTTCGTCACGTCCAAAGCGTACACTAAGGTTAAACCAGCGATGCCGGCTTCGACTTTCCCTTGAATCACTAAAAAGGACGCTAATAAGACGATGCCGGTGCCAATAAATCGTAAGCGCATATTCAACCAGCACGCAGCCATGCGTTGCGAGATGAAAGCGTCTGCGTTTTTCTGAGCTTTCAAATCAGCTTCCAAAATGAAATGCGCTTGCGCTCTGTACGCTCTAATCGTTTCAACGCCTAAAACAGCCTCGCCCAATCCGCTATAAATGGGCGATCGCGTGATGGATTCGATGCGTTGCAACTCTCTACAGGCGGGAATGTAAAATCTTTGCACAGAAATGTAAATCAAGAAGATTGGCGGCAACGCAATCATAAACCACAAGGTTGCCGCACAAATGATGGCCAAAGTCGTGATGATGTTTGATATGCATCCTAAGAACTGAACGACAATACCAGGTAACACAGAATCGATAGTTTCTGTATCTCGAGAGAATCGATTAATGATTCGTCCAGACGGTGTCGTGTCGAAGAAACTCATCGGCATTTTCAAAACTCTCCCGAGGAGTTTGTTGTGTAAATTCTTCGCCGCTCTCACGCAGAAGAAATACAATACGATCGATCGGAAGAAGATGGCGATGCCGTTGACGAGGAAGATGGCGAAATAAATGCCGAGGTATTGTTTCGAGTTCCACCCGAATTTATTCTCCGCCCACCACGAGAGCCAATAATCCAGAAACGCTTTGGTTCCGTATTCGGCGCCGAAGAGACAGAAGACGAACAAGGCGGAAAACTTCGTTCCAGTCGCGCGGAAGAACTCCATGTAGACTTTTAACGAGACATTACCAATCGAGCGCTCTTCTTCTTTACCAATCATGTCGTCGGTTATGATTTTCGCTTTCGCCGGCGCTTTTTGCTCTCCTTGCGCCGCGGAAATGTCCATAGATTTTCTTTTCTCGTCGACAGATTTACGCGCATCGCCGTCCAAACTCGCGCGACTGCTCTCCTCTTGATCTAATCCGTGATGTTTCATTAGCTTTGAAAAGTCTAAACCTTTGCTCATCAACGATTTGTACGTTCCTATTTCCTGGACTTTACCTTCCTCCAAGACGACGATTCGATCCGCTTGCGGAAGGTATTGCAATGCGTTCGTCACCAAAACTCGCGTTTTGTTCTTCAAACTTCCTCTGATGACGTCTTTAAACAAAGCCGCGCCGACGTGGTTATCCACCGCCGATAAAGGATCGTCAAACAAATAGACGTCTGATTCTGCGTACAGCGCTCTCGCGATGGAGATGCGTTGTTTTTGACCGCCGGACAACGTTACGCCTCGTTCTCCAATCATAGTCAAATCCCCAGCTGGGAGTAAATCTAAATCGTCCATGAGTTGCGAACGTTTTAAAGTATCTTCGTACAACTTTGAATCGTACGGTTTCCCGAACAAAATGTTGTTACGAACGGAGGTGTTCAAAATCCACGCCGTTTGCGCGACGAACGAAGACGTGCCGGAGAGCTTGATTTCACCCGATTTCAGCGTGATGAATTTATTCAGAGCGGACAACAAGGTCGATTTACCACAACCCACTGGGCCGATAATCATGGTTAAACTTCCAGGTTCGATGTTGACGGAGACGTTCGTCATGCCAAACGGTTCTTGTTGCGGCGAATTTTCGAGCTCTTCCTTCTCTTTCGCCGCTTTCTCTTCGTCCAGCTTTTTCTGTTCTTTCTTCGACACGCGCTTTGGTTTCTTTGTCGGTTTCTTCTTCGTTTGAATGGGACCGTCCTCTCCGCTCGCCGTCGTCGCTGGCGCGCCGCTTTTAGAAGGTGGAGCTCCTCCTCCTTGACCGGGCTTATTTTCTTCCTCCTTCAGTTTCTTCGGCAACGTCGGCCAGCAAAAAGACGCGTCGTTCAAAACGACTCGCCCGGGGTCCGACCCGTCAATCTCCACGTCCAAACTTTCGTCTTGGTCCAAGAACGAGCCTAAACGTTGTATCGCGTTCAACGCGTTCAACAGCGAGGTCAACAAAAACGGCACTAAAACGAGCGGAAATCTCAAGGTGTTGAACAACGCCAACGCCGTGTACGCCGTTGGCGCGGTAATCTCATTTCCTGCCAAAGAGAACGACCCGAACGAACACACGGCAATGAAAATTGGAGTGGAAAACAACGCGACGCCAAACAACGCGCTGATTTTTTGCGCTCTCCACACTAAATTAATCTCTTCCTCTCGAATTTTCTCTGCTTGCCCTTTAAATGTCTTTTCCCAGGCGTAATATTTGATCACCTTCATCCCGCTCACGACTTCACTCAAGATGTTCACTCGTTTGTCCGCACACTGAACAACCAAGCGTCTCAGCGCGAACAACTTCTTTGCCACGGTCGCGGTGAAAGGCGCGGCGATTAAAATACACGCAAACCCAACAAACGCGGACCATTCGATGACATCGTACAAAAGCGTAAACGAAGCGACGATAAAAATCGGCGCCGCCCACAAGTTGTGAATCATAGAGAACAAGTCTTGCAACTTATTCACGTCGTTGGACATTAGCGTGACAATTTTCCCGGTACTTTCCGCCTGTAAACCTTTCGGCGACAACTTTAAGACTTTCCTGTACAACGCCACCATCAGCGTATTCCTCACGGCGACGCCGACTTTTTGCAACGCGAATTCCTGATGCGCGGCGCAAAAGTTGCTAAAAATGCTCGCCCCGGTTAAAATCCCGGCAAACATGTACAACTCGTTCGTCGTCGAGCACATATCGTCGACGGATTGTCCATCTTGTAAGAACCCCGAGTTGGCGGCGTAAAAATTTCTGCACTGAATGCCTTTCACAATCTCCCTCAGTAACAAAGGTCCTGCAAAAATCGCTCCTTGCGCAATCGCGAACAAAAATCCAGTCCACACGAACGTAAACTTGTGTCTTCGGAGTAAAACCCTGATTAAATTCTTGTCGTTCTTCCCTCTCAAACGTTTCTCTTCTTCCCACTCGTTCTGAAAGTTTTCGTGCAGAAAAGAAGACTCTAACTCGGGCAAGTGCGCTAAATCTTCCAACTCTAAGCGTCGAATTTGGCCGACGGAGATGAGTTTGGTGACTTGCGCGAAGAAGAATTTATGAAACGGAGAGTTCTTGACGGACCAATCGATGATTGGAATTCCAATGTCCACTTTTTTACTATTCTTCTTCTCGTTGTTGTTCTCTTCTCTGGTCATGTTGGTGTTGTTCATTTCGTTCTTCTTCTCGTCGTCGTCTTCACCCTTTGATGGTTGAGGTGACGACGACGACGTCATTTTTATCTTTTTCTTATTTATACGACGACGACGACCTTGATAGTAGTACAAGTAGTCGTCCTAAACGCAAAACAGAGAGACAGAGAGACTTTTGTTCGTCTGTTGTTGTTCTTAGAAACACTTTTATTACGCGCCGGAAAAGGGGGGGTTACGCGGTTTCCTTTTTATGACTTGTGGTGTACTTGTTTCACGTGTGTATAATCAATCTAAAATCTCTATCTAAAACGTGTGACGACACAGACACTTTTTGGCAGTTTTTTATGGTCCTCAATCAAAGACGAATACAAAAAAACAGAGATGATTGAAAAGATTTGTGGTGGTGTTCACATCATTCCATACTACAACTAATTTTAATACTACGCGCGAACTACTCTGCTATCGTCTGCCTCCTCCAATTCTCAGCCGAGCGCTTTCGTCCTCCTCAGCTCGAAAGCGTAACTGCCATTTGACGTAGTTAATCAATAGAGGAATAAACACAAACAGAAGCGCGTACGCGTTCAACTCGTCGTGATGATTACCACTACTACTACTACTGAGAGAATTGTAATCAAATTCAGGCGAGAACACTAAGCTTGCACCTCGAACGAACGCGGCGATGCCGACGGAAACAAGCGCGATTTTGAACGAAAACGCAAACTCGTCGTCCTTCTCGAAGAGGAGACCGAGTCGTTCGACGTCCCATATTTCAATTTGAGCCTTTTCCTTCCGCGTTTCCGTCGTCTCCCCGTTTTCTTTATCATCATCTTCTTCTTCTTTTGTGGAGAGTAAAACGTCCAACCTCGGCTCTTCGTTTGCCAACACTTTCGCCGCGTAAAGTAAACTGATATTTCCACCCATCGTAAACGCACCTTGCAACGCAACCAACCATTCTAAACTCGGATCGTTGTTGAAGAAATGTTGCGTGACTGCGCATATCCCGCTCGCGTGTAAAGGCAACATCGCCAGCGTTAACAGTTTCCACCCTCTGTGCTGCGTTCGCGTGCCGTAGTCCCAGACGAAACCCATGGCGACGAGCCATTCGACCAAGGAAAAAACGTGAACGCCCCACGTGGGAACCGATAAAGCGTTACTGGGAGGCGCTTGGACGTTGAGTAAACTCGTGAACGAGCTGTCGAATTCTTGAGCGTAATCGCGCCAGTTTTGAATGGTGAGCGTTACGCTTGCCATGAACTTTACGGAGGTTTCCGACGTCGCCTGGAAATCAATCGAGGATAAATCAATCAACCGGTCATCCAAAGCCATCAAGATGCCCGTGGACAAAAGAATAACGCCAGCGACGGCTTCTACAGCCGCGCCCGGTCGTCCAATATCTGCAGCCGTTAGTTGCGTTGTTGTTGTTGTTGTTGTTGTTGTTGATGATGATGATGTCGATGTGGTTAAATCGAAATCGTCCCGAAACGCTAACAGTATCCGTAAATTCGTCAATGAAATCGCAGACTGAATCAAAAAATGTAACGAGTCTATGTTCGACAACACCGTGTCGTATCTCTCTTTAGTGTACACCTCCGCCGGTATTGAAATCAACACAAACACCAATAAAGTCGCGAAGGCGTATCTTTGTTCGCTCGTTGCCGTCTCCGCTCGCCAAAGATTTTTAAGGAACAAGAGATACGGTACGACGCTCAAGGCGAAAAGAGGCGAAGCGATGGCGATGGCCGTCGACCGTTCGTCCAAGATGGCGTTTTGAAGCATAGAGATGATGGGATCTAAACTGTTCGTCGTTGTTGTTGTTGTTGTTGTTATTATTATTGGAGAAATCATCGATTGGAGTTGCGTGCTCTTCTTCCTTCTTCTGCTTCTTCTTTTCATCGTTTTGTTAAAACCATCATCAACAGAGAAAGATGATGATAATGACGATGATACCATTATTGTTCGTGCTCTTCGTCTCCTCGTTCTGCTCTCCTTGTTCATATTCCTTCGCGCATCGTTGTTAAACGTTTCGTTCTTTTTGCTTTTGGAAGAAGTAAATGATGATGAATTTTTTGACGTTGTTGTGTTGGTATTCTTTCTGGCGCTCGTCGTCCGAATCGTCGTCGACATCATCATCGTCCTTCTCCTCGTTCTCCTCTTCCTTCTCGTCGTCGTTCAATATATATCGTTACGCGCAGATACTATAATAATAGTCATCATCATTCGTGTTGAACAAAATATATTTTATTCGTAATTTGATGAATAAAAAATGAAGCAAAAAGTGAATTTTTGTATCGAGAGAAAAAAGAGAAGAAAAGTGCTGCTTTTCCGTGACTTCGAACAAAAAAATTACTCAATTCTTTCACACACGCCAAAACTTCCCCTTTGACTAGCTCTTCCTCTGTTCATGAACTCATCATCATCATCATTATCATCATAACTATTGGATAATAAAAGAAGATAGAGTATTGAAGTTCACGGGGATCGATGATGCGGAAGAAGTTCAGCGGATTTTCGTCGGTTATAAATATATCGAGAGAAGAGAAGAGAAAAAGAAAAAGAAGTCAAGATTTATCCGTCCAAAAATTCTTTCCTCTCCTCTTCTTGTTCTTCTTGTCCTTGTTCTTGTTCTTCTTTGATGGCGTTGATGGCGTTCGCGCCACAGAAAAAGAAGAACAGGACAACGACGAGCTCTTGCGAAAGTGGTTGCATTCGTTGCAGTTGAAAATCCCAAACGAAAGCTTTTCCACGTTCGACGATAAAATCGTTGTATCTCTAACGGAAATCGAGTGTGAAAACTTCACGACCAAAGACGTAAAGTCTTGGTTTTCATCCTCCTCAAATTCGGTTGGTATTCTTGATGACAATGATAATGATAACGATAATGGTAAACCGTCTTTGCACGCGCACGTGATTGATTTTGGCGCGAGTTGCAGCGGAGTTTGGACGGTTTCGACGACATCAAATACCAAAGGAGTAGGAGGAAAAGTCAACGCGGAAGTCACGGAAGGCAATTTGCAAGTTGACGCTGAGTTTGTTGATAGAGAGCCAGATGATAGCCAAAATACGAACGACGACGACGACGATAACAGTAACAACAAGAAATATAAGCTTCCAAAGACGGTTCGATTTCCGAAATGTTCCATGCAAATGGAGGTTGATGGTTTACATTTTGCGCCATCGTCTAGAACCGATGAGATTGCAAAGCTATTGAACAAAGCTGCGCCGGAAATTGCGAAAGCGATGCAGAGTATGTTCGCAAAAGTCGCGTGCGAGAAAATTCAAAGCGTCGAGAAAGACTCGAAAACGCTCGCTTTTTTCGAAAGTGTCCACAACTACATCGAAAAGAACTTTTTAGCAGAGGTAAAAACACCTGACTCATCGAATTCAAGCTCATCATCGAGTGATATCGATGATCGCGACAATGACAACGACAGTAATGAAATCTTCAACTGGGACGATTCAACGTTAATCCGCGTGTTGAACTTCATCAGCTCAGAGTACATCGGTACGAGCGGCCCGCGGAGTCTCAATCAGTTCATAAAATGGTTTTCAAATCACACGGGGATCTTATTCGTACCTCGCGAGAAATTAGTCGATAAAGAAACGGGCGAACCTTATTTCGTGTTATCGAAAACTTACGACGTCAATCAGGGAGAGGATGTTTCGTTATTACGGTCGATATCGTTTGCGATAACGGAAGTTGAATTCGTTGGACTCGATACCGCGGATATATTATACGGACCCGTAGCGGGTGGGCATTACGTCACAAAGGCAGCGGTTACTAGTAACGTCTCATCATCTTCATCGTCGTCGTTATTAGGTTTCTCGGTGGGGTGGAATCAAACGCGTATAGTGATGAAGGGTCGGCTGGAAATCGTTCCCGCAGCTCGAGACTCAATTTCTTCGACAAACCAAAACAACAACTGGATCGAAAACGTCACATTATCTCTCGAAATAGACGATATGGAAATTGGAATGGATGTCGACTTACGCGTCGTTGAGAAAAAATGGCAATTGTTGACGCAAGAGCAGTTCAAAAATATGGCTTGTTTGTTTGGTATCGTTGAAAAGTTTGACATCGAGCGATTGTTATGGGACGGCAAGATTGGTCGGTTGAAAATAATCGATAGCGATACAAATATTAGTAGTAGTGATAGCAGTAGCAGCAGCAGCAGCAGTAGCGATGAGAACAACTTAGAGGTTGATCTGCAATCAGCGATTTCTAACCTCTCCGAGTTGATTACGACTTCTTATCAAAACGTAGTTTCCGTGATTGCAGCCGGCGAGTTCAAAGCTGTTCTAGAACCGTTATTGAACGCGCTCATACTGGAGAAGTTCTACGAGATTAGTAGACAGGAGTGTCCAAAACAGAACGTAAAATCTTTGGAGTTGATTAAAACCGCGAATACGGTTGTATCGATATTCTTCTTTATTCTTGGTTTGAGTTGTATCGCACTCGCGTTATTGACATACTTCGTCGTTCCAGCCTCGTTCATACGAAAACTCAATCGTCAAGCTATGAAGAAGCTGAAAGCGCGGGAGATGCACGATCCATTCGATGATGATGACATCGATGGTGATGGCACAATCGTTTTTGCACATGAGTCAGATGAAGATACGAGCAGCAACGACGACGACGACGACGAAGCGTTACTTAATGATACTACTGGTAGTTCGAAGCACAAACAGGAGCAGCAGAAAAAGGAGGATAGTAATAAGAAAACGCATAGTAGAAATCGTTCAGGATCGGCAATTCTAGCTTCATTATTGACCACAAACGAGTCGTCAGATTCGTACTCGGACGGCGACGCGTTTGCGAATAATGATGATGATGATGATGATGGTGATAATGATGAACGAGAAGAAGAGCGACGGAAACGCAGAAGCCAACGCGAGGAATACACCATGCGCTTTCCGGAAACCGCCTGGCGAACACACACATCGAGAGGGAAGAAGGCAGATGAAATGCGAAGCACGCAAAGAAACAAGTCTTCGAGGTACAAGAAGCTTTTTTCGATGGAAGATTCGTTATCGAAATCGACACCAGTAAACTCTCGATGGTCGTTGCGATTATTGTTTATCGCCAACGTTCTTTTGTTTTTGAGTGCGAATATGGATTCGGGGGCATCAGTGTCGCTGTTTGCGACGCTGACGACGCCAGTCATTGATTCTGCGTCTACTATTCCTTCTTCGGAGCGGTCGTCGCCGCCTTCTTTGAACGACGCGCTTCTCAGCGCCATCAAAGGCGGACGAAAGAGTTTATTGTATGCTAATACTTCATCGTCGAGTACTACCAACGACAATAATCCGCAGCAGCAGCAACCACAAAGACAAAAGTATAACGTCATTCAAGCCTCGCGTGAGGATCTCTTCAACTTCTCCTTAGTCGGCACCGTCAGAGACATGTGGCACGCTAAAGTGTACGCTATTGCGATTTGCATTGTTCTCTTTTCTGGCGTCTGGCCGTACGTGAAACTGTTGTCGATGTTTGTTTTATGGGAAATCAGCGGCAAGAACGTTAAAGCATCAACCAGAGGCAAATGTTTAAAGTTTGTCGATCGACTCGGTAAATGGAGCTTGTTTGATTCGTTCGTGATGACAATGTTTATGGTTGGTTTTCGATTCCATTTACACGTGACTGAAGATGATGATGATTACGACGACGCATCTAAAAAGTTGTCACCGTCATCGTTTGGAGATTTGGACGTCGTCGTTACTCCAAAACGATCGTTTTACGTCTTTCTCTTCGCGACCGTTCTCTCCTTGGTTCTGGGACACGTAACTCTTTTTCTTCACCGCAAATCGGTTCGATCAAAAACTGAAGTTGACGATACCGCGACGCCTTTGTGGCGAAGAGACGTGAACAGACCGTCGGTCTTGTTACGAACGAAAATGGCGGCGGCACAAGCCGTCGGTGTTTTTCTCTTGTTAGTAGCCGCGATTGTTTTTCTCGCCGTTGGTGTGAACATACCGTCCATCAAGTTTGATTTCTTGGGAATTGCAGGATACGCGCTCGGGTCGAGCGAAAAGACTCGATCGTATTCGTTGGTCAAGTTGGCTGAAGCTTTACCGCACGCGAGCATCGATAAATACGCGGGTGGATCTGCGACAATGACATCAAGCGAGACCATAACCATCTTCTTCCAACACGTAGGCCCGCGCTTCATACAATCGACGTTATATGTCTTTGCGGTCGTCGCGCCTTTAGCGCAACTATTGATCTTATGTTTCCTTTGGATTTGGCCTTTGACTCCTCGAATGCAACGAAGAGTACAAACGATGGCTGAAATTTTCAGCGCTTGGTCCTCTTTAGACGTCGTTTTATTCGCCGTCGTTGCCGCTATGCTTCAAATCAAACAATTCGCCAATTTTGTCGTCGGTGGGGGATGTCTAAAGTTCAACACCATGTTAGCCTCAATAGGAGGCACCGGTCAAACGAGCGATTCGTCTTCGAACGCCGACAGACAACAAATCGATGACGATTGCTTCGATTTAGACACGTACTTCGAACCCGGGTGTTGGCTTTTAGTGTCGAGCGCAATGATGGCAAATTTTGTTGGCATATGGGTCATGAAAAGGTGCGATCAATCCGTCGCCAGTAACGCCTTGCGCTTGCGAACGTCCTTGTTGAGAGGCTTAAAACGCGACGACGACGACGACCAGGACGAGGAGGACGATGACGATGACGATGACGATGATAGCGAAGAATTAAGTTTATAAGTTTAGATGTAGATGATAGTAAATACTAATGAAGTTATATACGACGACGGACGCGAGTCGTCCATCATCCATTTTTCTAACAACCACATACACGCACCCATACGCATAGGTTCGCAACTCATCATCTTCTCTTGGTGCTCATCAAAAAAAAAAAAGGACGTCATCAAATGGTGAAGTT
>Ga0233451_10003412_pt1 | contig 13812 bp, 9 predicted proteins | sample 011ome_29_FD_183052 | JGI IMG/M metagenome (GOLD analysis project Ga0233451, IMG submission 183052) | Coastal salt marsh microbial communities from the Groves Creek Marsh, Skidaway Island, Georgia - 011504CT (spades assembly) | ecosystem: Environmental > Aquatic > Marine > Intertidal zone > Salt...
TTGGAGTATTTTTTTTACTTCTCTGGTAGAAACATCCTCTCCAGAATCAGTAGAAAGTGATTCGGAGAAAAACGATTTTAACAAAAAGGTTCCGAACGGTGTTTGGATATATTTGGAGTTGGTCACCCTTGATACCGTAGAAATATCAAGCTCCACAATTTCAGCAATGTCTTTTAGGATCATGGGCTTTAATTTGGTTTCATCCCCTGTCAAAAAATATTCCTTTTGGTAGTTCAAGATGGCCTCCATGGTGCTCATCATTGTATGCTGCCGTTGCTTAATGGCATCTATAAACCAAGAAGCCGCATCCAATTTTTGTTTAATAAACATGATTGCCTCTTTGTCTTTCTTTGTCTTCTTACTTTTGTCGTAAGTTTCGAGCATGTTGTGATACGTTCTACTGACATTCAGCTGGGGAGCATTTCGCGCATTCAATGTTAAATTTAGCTCTTCGTCTTCTTCGGTGAGAATATAATCTGGAATAATATGTTGAGCAGGTACAGAACTCTCCTTGATAGAACCTGCCGGTTTAGGGTTCAATTTGGTTACCAACTCAATGGTTTCTTTCAGTCTCTCTTCACTAAAGTTGAGTCTTTCTAATATTTTAGCGTAGTGCTTTTTTGTAAAGGCATCAAATTGATGCTCAATCAAATTAATGGCGTCTGCCAACAATCCCGGATCTTCCTCATGAAGCATTTGTTTTCGCTCTAGCTGGATGAGCAAACATTCTTTGAGGTCTCTTGCTCCCACTCCCGCAGGATCTAAATCTTGTACTTCATACAGTACTTCCTCTATCTCGTCTTCCTCTGCCATGATATTAAACATAAATGCCAAGTCATCTGAAATATTGATAAGCTCCCTTCTGAGGTACCCAGACTCATCTAAGTTCCCAATAATATTTTGAGCAATGATCAGTTTCCTCTCGTCCCTTAGCCTGAGAGAAATTTGGTTTGTTAATCGTTCTTGAAACGTTTTTCCTCCCGAAATAGGAATGTTTGTTTCTTGTTCTGGATCGGCATAGTTATTTGATTTGGTAGAATAGTGAGATTCACTATCTAGGTAATCACTTACATCAAAATCGTCTCGCGAATCTGTTAAATCTTCTCCATATTCATCCTCTCCATACTCGTCTTCTTCCTTTTCGAGCCCTTCTTCAAGTGCCGGATTTTCCTCTATTTCGTCTTTTATTCGTTGCTCCAGTTCAACAGTAGGAACCTGCAGCAATTTCATCAATTGAATTTGCTGAGGCGATAGCTTTTGTGATAGCTTTTGTGATAAATACTGTTTTAACATTATCGATTTCTTTTCAAATTTTTTTCTCCTTGATAGCCTCTCCCAAACTTCTCGGCAAAAGCCACGGAAGTGATTATTTTCTTTGGCTGTCACCCATCTCTCTAGTTATTCAAGTGAGAAAGTTTGTTGTTGCACTACCTACTTTGTTTAAAAATAATAAAAGTTTCGTTTAGAAAATCTCTTATTCAACAGTTACCAAATAATTGTTCTTCTTTCCTTTTTGCAACAAAATGTACTTTCCTCCTATCAAGTCGTCTTCTGAGAGTACTTTGGTGTCGGTTACTTTTTCTTTGTTTACACTTATCGAGTTTTGTTTCAGTTCTCTGCGCGCTTCCCCGTTCGATTTTAAAAAACCTCCTTTTTCTGCCAGAGCCGCTACAATATCAATGCCATCCGCCAACTCTGATTGGGCAAAAGTGGCTTGTGGCACTCCTTCAAAAATATCTTGAATCAAATTAGCCGACAGCGATTTCAATCCATCTACCGCTTCTTGTCCTTTTTTAAATAATATTTCTGATGCTTTCACTGCATTTTCATATTCCTCTAGGGAGTGAACTCTTATTGTAATGTCTTCTGCTAGCGCTTTTTGAAGTTTTCTTTCGTGAGGAGCTTCTATATGTGCTGCTACCAGCTTATTTATTTCTTCTTTGCCAAACAGAGTAAAAATTTTGATGTATTTTTCTGCGTCTTCGTCACTTGTATTGAGCCAAAACTGGTAAAATTTGTAAGGCGAAGTTTTTTCGGGATCCATCCAAATGTTTCCACTTTCGGTTTTACCAAATTTGCCCCCATCGGCTTTGGTTATCAAGGGGCAAGTAACGGCAAATGCTTTTCCTCCCCCAATTCTTCTAATTAATTCGGTACCCGTTACGATGTTTCCCCACTGGTCGCTTCCTCCCATTTGTATGGTACAGTTTTTTTCTCTGAAAAGATGTAAAAAATCATACCCTTGCACCAACTGGTAGGTAAACTCCGTAAAAGACATTCCGTCACTGTCTTCGCCTGTAATTCTCTTTTTTACCGAGTCCTTTGCCATCATGTAATTTACAGTGATATGCTTTCCTACATCCCGAATAAATCCGAGAAACGAAAAATCTTTCATCCAGTCGTAATTGTTTACCAACTCGGCTGCATTCTTTTCGTTGGATTCAAAATCCAAAAATTTCTTTAGCTGTTTTTTTAGACCTTCTTCATTTTTACGAAGTGTTTTTTCGTCCAGCAAATTTCTTTCAGCTGATTTTCCGCTTGGATCTCCAATCATTCCGGTAGCTCCACCTACTAGCGCTATTGGCTTGTGGCCAGCTACTTGCAAGTGTTTTAGCATCATTACCGAAACCAAGTGCCCAATGTGTAGCGAATCGGCCGTGGGGTCAATTCCGACGTAAGCTGCCCGCATTTCTTCTTTTAAGTGCTCTTCCATCCCGGGCATGCTGTCGTGCAACATCCCTCTCCAAGTTAATTCTTCAATTAAATTCATTATTCAACCCTTTTTTTGGTTGGTTAAAATTAGGGATAAAATTGTTTTTTTTCGGGCAATATCAAGAGTAATTATGAACTACTCCTAGATTTCCATCAAAGTAGAATCAGTATCATCCGAAATAGTATCCAGCACAGGAAATTGTATATTATCTAAAATAGGCTTTACAGAATCTACATAGTTTAAATAGGCAGGAATGTAAGCGCTGTCCATGGGTTTGGCAGTATTGAACTTTTGTTTCCTAGAATCTACTTGTTTGCCGTCTTTCCAAAATCGGTAACACACGTGGTTTCCTGTAGACGAACCTGTACTACCCACGTACCCAATAATCTCACCTTGTTTTACGTATTTCCCTACCTTAATTCCCTTAGCAATACGAGACATGTGAAGATACTGAGTTGAGTACTGTTTGTTGTGTTTTACTTTTACAAAATTTCCATTTCCTCTTCCATATCCCGCTCGAGATATAGTTCCATCTGCTGTCGTCCAGATAGGAGTTCCGTATGGTGCGGCATAGTCTGTACCCAGGTGAGGTTTTATTCTGCCGTACATTCTTAAATACCTTTTGAGGTTATATCCCGAACTCATTCTGGAATACTTCAGCGGAGCAGACAAAAACATGCTTTTCATTGTTTTTGCTTCTTCTGTATAAAAGCTATAACTGGAGTCGATAGAGTAACCAAAAGCATAAAAATCCGTATTCTTGTGGTTAAACAAAATTGCTTTTACTTTTCCTATTCCGATAGGCTCGCCTTCTACGGTTTTTTCTTCGTAAATAATTTTGAGTTTGTCGTCTATCTGTAAGTGAAAAAAATCGATAGACCACGAGTAAATACTTGCAATTTCATCCACAAGTGGATAGGTAATCGTGGGATTTTGAGTCTGCCTGTCTACGGCAAAGGATAGGTTTCCACCTTTACGGATTCGAGCACTTACTTCCCTGTCGGTTATTTTTACCTTTTTTCTTTTGGCATGTACCGCTACGGTATCGTTAAAATCAAATACAAAATACTCTACTGCATTTTTTACGTAAATCGCATATTGTAAATTGTTTACCGTGTCGTTATCTTTTCTACAAAGTATGTAGTATTCTCTATTTGGAGAGATATAGTTTAACTCAAGACTGTCTTTTGAAATAAGATAGGCTTCATTAATATCTGCCTGAGACACATCATATTGTGCAAAAAGGTGACTCAAGGTCCAGTCTTGTTCTACCAATCCTTCTTGAACATCGTAGTTATTAAAATCGAACCCAAACCTCATGTCTGGAACAATTACTTCTTCTTCGTCTGGAAATTCTTGTTTTTGGGGCTTTTCTCCATTGCACGACCACAACGAAACGCTAGCCAACAGCGCTAGGGCAATAAAAGGGTTTTTCATTTAATTCTGTTCTTCTATATTTTTCTTAGTTAATTGATTGGTAAGCTTCTAGTCCACATCTCAAAAAATCGGCATAAAATGCTGCTCCTCCTCCTTTTTTGATATCCGCATAACTGATAGGGTTGTTCAGCAACCTGCCATCATCCGACAACAAGATGTATCGCGGCTGCGCATTGTTTTTGAACACAATTGTTTCGAATGTGAACCATTTGTCCCCTACCGTTTTAATCTTTTTCTTTTTGATTTTACCGTTGTCATACTTAATGTCTACCTCTCCTTGCTCTTCGGTTGGTAGTTCAATGTCTTCATCTACGTACAACGAAACTAGAATAAATTCTTCCGAAATAAGTTTCATTACCTCTGGCTCTGGCCAAATGTTTTCTTCTACTTCTCGGCAGTTTACACAAGCCCAACCTGTAAAATCTATTAGCATGGGTTTTCCCTGTTCTTCGGCCGCTTTTCTGCCTTCTTCGTAGTCTTTGTAAGCATGGAACATTTCTCCACCAAAGAAACTATAATGCATTGGGGGTGGAAACCCACTCACCAGTTTCCTATTTGCATTTTCTCCTCCCGAAAGTCCAGGAATTAAATACACCACAAATGCCAAAATCGTAAGGGCAAATGAAACTCTAAAGAAAGATAGTTTTGTTTTTCCGTGGTCATGAGGAAACTTGATGAGCCCAAATAGGTAGGCCACCAATCCGAGGCTAATTAATATCCAAAGCGCAAAGAAGACTTCTCTTTTTATTAATCCCCATTGCATCACTAAATCTGCATTGGACAAGAATTTTATTGCCAACGCCAATTCCAGGAATCCAAGAACTACTTTTACTGAGTTTAACCAACCTCCCGAAGAAGGTAATTTTTTCATTAAACTCGGAAAAGCTGCAAAAATCGCAAATGGCAAACCAAGTGCTAATCCGAATCCTGCTAAAGCCACTGTGAGCGGCAATGGTCCATCCTTTAACACTCCTGCCAATACGGAACCCAAAATTGGGCCAGTACAAGAAAAAGAAACCAGTGCCAAAGTCAATGCCATCAATGCTATTCCAATGATTCCTCCCACGTTGGAAGCAGAATCCACTTTGTTGCTCCATTTGGAAGGTAAAGTAAGTTCGTAATACCCTAAGAAGGAAAATGCGAAGAATACAAATACCGCAAAAAAGATTAAATTGAGAAGAGGGTTTGTTGCTATTCCGTTCAATACCTGCGGATCTGCATCGGTAAACCAAAATGGCAAACTAAGCGAAGTGTATATCAAAAATATGAACAGTCCATAAAGGGCTGCTTTCCCAAATCCTCCTTTGGAATCTTGACCACCCTTGGTAAAAAAACTAACTGTCAAAGGTATCATTGGATACACACAAGGAGTTAGGATAGCAAACAAACCTCCTCCAATTCCTAACAAAAATAACAGCCACAATCCTTTTTTCTCCTCGCTGTTGGCAGATTCACCTCCACAATCGGCTACCGGATTATTTAAGTCAAAATTCTCCATAGCTGGCAAGATCTCAAGCGCACTGGAAACGGATGAACCTGAAGCACTGTCTTTCACAATATTTCCTGTGGCTGCGTCTATTTTTATTTCTTCGTAGGTTGGAGGAAGGCAATGGCTCGTATCGCATAACATGTAGGACAATTCTACCGTAAAAGTCTCTACCCCCTCTTTCACGGTAACTTGTTGGGAGAAAGTAACTTCGTTCTCATAGTAACGGCTGTCGGCATCATTTACCTCCTCGTATACTTCATGAATCACTCCTGTCTCCTTCATCTCGCCCTTCATCTGCCCAATCGTATCGGCAACATAAAGTTCGGTTGGAATTATCATATCGCTTACCTGCTTATTGGCGTAAATGTGCCAGTGTTTGTCCAAGATAGCGGTTGCGGTAATCTCAAATACTCGGTCATTCAGTTTTTTTGAAGAAAACGTCCATTGAGCCGGATCTTCAATTCCTCCGCCTTGCGAAGAATTTTCTTGAGTACTTATATCCTTGCCCTCTACTAATTTCAATTCTGGTACCGAAGTTTCTTCGTTTGTAGCCTCCTTATTTAATTGAAACCTGTGAACGGCATCGCTTGGCGGCAAGCACATAGATTCGTTGCACACCATAAAATAGACGCTTCCCTCAATATCGAACGGCTTGTCTGTTTTGAGCTTTACCTTTTGTTTGAGAACTGCCTTTGTTTTGAAAAAAGTCAGATTCATTTCAAAATTTGGATCGTACTCTTTGTACGTTTTTGATTCAGTGGTTTTCCCCACCAATTCGTAGTTAGAATTAGGTACAAAAGTGACTTCCGTAGCAACCGGACCGTCATCGCTTTCTAACGTTTGAGAATATACATGCCATCCTTTCTCAATCGTGGCAGTAAATATCAAAGTGGCCTCTTTTCCGTTTTGTTCCACCGAGTATTCCCAATCTACAGGATCATATACTTGCGAAAATCCTGCCAATACAGCAAAAGCCAAAATGATGAGTGTGGTAATGAATTTTTTCATGTGCTATTTTTTGAGAGTAGTAAAGTTAGTTTTTTTGCCAATTTTACCCGACTTAATAGCCAGAAAAAATTATTCTATCTCAAATCCTACTTTTTTCTTCTTTTCTTCTTCTCCCTTTAGTTTGTCCAACCAAGATTTTTTCTTTTTCGATTTGTCTTCCTTTTTATCCTTTATTTCAGATTTTTTCGTTACTTCTTCAGATTTTGTGTCTTCTTCCCACTCTACCTCAAATTTTGGTTTTGGCTTGGGTTTTGCGTGCGATTTTTGAGCCGAGCTATCGTTTTTGAACAAACCGAATTCCTCTTTCAATATTCCTTTTACATTGTTTTTTTCCTCGATACGTTTTTCTTCTTTGAAGTTTTTTCTACCCTCTTTGTCCAATTTAAAAATAGGTTCATCGATAGTTCCGGTCATTAATAAAAAGAGACGAGCACCGGTTCCATCGTCTAAAATGTAGCCGTATTCTGTGTCTTTCTTTTTTGTTAAAATATCCTTGAGCCTCAGGTTAATTCCATAATGAATGTCAAAATCAAAACTCTGAGAACCATAGAGCCCAATATCCATAGCTGAAGTACGAATATTCATGGAAGGAATCCGTATCATTCTGTCTTTTATTTCTAAGGTATTGCTAAATTCCGAAAACTTAACGTGTTTTAATTTTTGGGATAACTCATCCACTTTTACCACACTTCTCGCAATCGAATTGGACCTTAGGTAATCGCCAATCTCCTGAAATAATTCAAGGTTTTTTAATTCTCCTTCCGAAATTGAATACTCAGCGTTTACAACCAGCGAGTTCAACTCCATTTCTAGGTGTTTTGTTAATTCAGATTGAACAAAAACTACCGCGTTTGCTCTTCCTGATAAGTGCTCGCTCCGCACTACAGATTGTTCAAAATTATTAAACCTAAACAACAAATCGCTCATATCAATTTGACCCAAAACGATGTTAGATTGTAATAGAAATCCATCGTCTTGAGAGGTTAAGCTACCAGACAAGTTAACGTTTCCTTTATTTGATTGAAAGACCAAATTATCTGATTTGATCTCATTTTGATTCAAGGTAACGGATCCCGAAACTTGAGTTAATTGATGTTTTTGATACATCAATTTCTCCACCGAAACCCTCAATGTTGCTTCTATATTTTTCGGGAATACGACTCCAGAAGTATCATTTCCTGCTTCCACTTCTTGCTTCTGGTTTCCTATCAACTCATCTAATTCTAAAAACTCAGATTGAACGTAAATATTTGCCTCCAACGACTGATTATTAAACAAATAGGGGATAAAATTGGAAAACTGAGTGCTAATCGATAAATCTGAATTTCCGTACTTTCCGGTGAGTTGAGCGTTTGATTTAAATCGGTTGAAAGTTATGTTTCCTGTAAACTCTTGATAGTAAGACAGGTTGTTTGATAATTTCATCGATGCGTTTTGTAGGCTGGCTGTTCCCAAAAACTCAGTCACCGATAAATTACCCTCTTTATACCTTCCTCTAAATTCATTGTCGATTGAAATATTTCCTCCCATGGACTCAATGGTGGGTATGTTGAGAAATTTTGCTAATTTTTCCAACTCAAGATTTCCAGTAATCTTTGTCATGATTGTTTGAATAGAAGTTCCCAAGAGCTTTCCTGTGAGAGAAAAATTTCCTCCACTCAACGTTCCACTTCCTTCAGTCAGCTCTATTTTTTGAGAATAAGGGGATAGTTCATACAATCCTATCAACTTGAGATTCTCTAGTTTTACGTTCGAATTTGTTTCAGTAACCGTTCCTTTTTGAATGGTAAAATCGGCCTTTATTCGCGGAGTTTCCTCTTTCTTGTTAGAGGTAATTTCTATATTTCCATCTACAAAGCCATCTGTTTTGTATACCTTTAATTTTTCGCTTACCTCATTGGGCATGAGTGAGAATACCTCCGAAATTTCCACATTGCTCGCTAAAGCATTCACGGTGTTTTTATGGTTTACTACATCAAACAAAGCGTCTACATTGAGCGACATCTCTCCCACTGTTAGTCTGCCGTCCGTCAATGCAACCTTTTCTTTCTCAAAGAGTGCTTTCTCTATCGAAACCGAACTTCTTTTATCTTTAAATAAAACTGTACTGTCATTTTGTAGAGCGGAAATCCAGAGATCCGACTCAATGGAAACCACCGAAGAGTCTACTCCAAAGTCGCCCTCAAATTGAGCTTCATTAATGACTAATTTGGCCAAGTTGAGAGTTTTTTTGTTTTCATAGTTGACTTCAACCTGATGAAAATTGACTTCTTTTAGGCTAAAAGTCAAAGTGCTTTTTGAAGAGTCGGGTTGCTCCCCTTGCTTCCAAAAAATATAGTTCTCATCTCCTTCAGCTGTTACTTTTAAATTTGCCTGAGCATCGTCTAGATCTATTTCATTTACCTCATAGTTACCGGAAAACAGTGAGCCTAAACCAAATTCAAGAGAAAAATTTTCTGCAAACAAAATGGTGTCCTTTTGATTCTCATCCTCAATCAATAAATCAGCAAAATTTAGACTAGCATTGGGAAATTTCTTAAAGAAAGAAAACGAAACGTTCTCTTCCTTAATCTTCAGTTTCGCTTTCAAGTAACCATTAACCTCGTCTATTGCATATTTCTTTATTTCATTTTCATACACTTTCGCCAAAATAAAACCCGTCAGGATTGTCAGTAAAAGAGTCGCGATAAGTACATAAAATACTCTCTTTACTTTTCTGAATCGTGGTCTAGGTTTTGGTTCTATTGCAAGTTGGTTTTCCATTATTTTTTTTGCCTTCTTTGGCTAATTTACGCTTGTGTTAAACGCAAATCTAATGGAATAATTGTTCGGTTTGGAGTCGGCTTGGAGTAAGATATTAAGGATGTTTTTTTAACAACACTATTCCTCTTCCCGTCTCAAGTCTTGGAGAATTTTGAGTGCCTGTTCAAAATCTGTTTCATTCACTTGTAATTTGATGTTGGGTCTAAACCCATCGGCATAAACAGTAAAAGTATTTTCGTTTTGGATGTAGGACTGTATCCCTTCCAACTCCAATGCAGCCTTATCGATGTATGATTCATGCAAATGAAAGTAAATTCCTACGGTTTTCATTGTTGTGTTTGTTGTTACATAAAACCGAGGTCTAGCTGAGCTTCTTCACTCATCATATCTTTGGTCCAAGTGGGGTCAAACACTACTTGAACTTTGGCTGATTTTACTGCCTCTATGCCTTTTATTTTATCTTCCACCTCAACCGGTAGAGTTTCCGCAACAGGACAAGAAGGTGACGTAAGGGTCATATCAACCTCTACATTGCATTCTTTGTCGATTCTAACATCATAAATCAATCCTAGCTCATAGATATCAACTGGGATTTCAGGGTCAAAAATTGTTTTAATTACCGCGATAATTGTGTCTTCTAGTTCCTTTTTTTTCATCGTTTTATGCAGTTTGTTGCATCAATAAAGCGTACACTTTCATTTGTTTTATCATGCTTACAAGGCCATTTGATCTTGTAGGAGACAAATGTTCTTTTAATCCTATTTCGTCTATAAAACCAAGCTCTGCTTTTACAATTTCTTTAGGATCTTGGTTGTTCAATACTCTAATAAGCAAGGCTATTATTCCTTTTGTGATGATGGCATCACTATCGGCAGAGTAGGAAATATTTTCTCCTTCTTTTTCCGCATGAAGCCACACTCTAGATTGACAGCCTTTTATAATGTTCTCGTCAGTTTTTTGGGTTTCCGAAATTATCGGCAATTCTTTTCCCAATTCGATGATATGCTCATACTTCTCCATCCAATCATCAAACATTGAAAACTCCTCTAAAATTTCGTTTTCTATTTCTGAAATACTCATCTTCTTATTTATTTTGATTCAAAATTAGTCAAAATACTCTTGTCTTGCAATCATTCTTATTTGAGATTGTGCCAATCATCAGGGAGAAAAAAAATGAATGAAAAATAAAATGTAAAAAATAGCATCATTTGTTATGCAAGCATAACATTTTTTGTTTATATTCGTTCAACAAACAATATGAAACCAGAAGAAACCATAGATTTTAATATTCGCTCCACGTGGCACAAGATAGCACGAATGTATAATGTTCAGGCTGCCCAGCACGGTGTGAGTATGGCTACAGGAATGGTCTTGCTAAATATCGACATCAAAGAAGGAACACCATCTACTAGCTTGGGGCCGAAAATGGGAATGGAGTCACGGAGTTTAACAAGAACTCTCAAAAATTTAGAAGAAGAAAAAGTAATTTATCGAGAAGTAGACAAAGAGGATAAACGAAAAGTTCGAATATTTTTGACCGAACTAGGCAAAGAAAAACGAGAAATTTCAAAAGAAAAAGTGATTCAATTTAACAATCATCTGAGACAAAATTTAAAAAAGAAAGAACTAGATACATTTTTCAAAGTATTGGGCGACATCAATGAATTAATTGATGAAAACCACATTTTTCTTTCTGGTGATCACTAATTTTTTTCGCGACAGCGATTAATATAATTTATAGTTAGAATATGAAAAGAAACATCAAACGAGTAGCAGTAATAGGGTCTGGAGTAATGGGGTCACGAATTGCGTGTCATTTTGCCAATGTAGGACTGGATGTGTTACTCTTGGACATTGTGCCAAACGAAGCAAAAGAATCCAAAGACAAGCAAGCACGGGACAAAATTGTAAACGATGCCTTGACTTCGGCATTGAAATCCAACCCTTCGCCCATTTACAGCAAATCTTACACTAGCAGAATTACCACAGGAAACCTAGAAGATGACATTCATTTGGTGTCCAAAGCCGATTGGATCATCGAGGTGGTGGTAGAAAGGCTCGACATCAAACAAATTGTGTTTGGCAACATCGAAAAACACAGAAAGCCCGGGACAATTATTTCTTCCAACACTTCTGGAATACCTATCCAGATGATGCTAGAAGGAAGAAGCGAAGATTTCCAGAAACACTTTTTGGGAACTCACTTTTTTAATCCTCCCAGGTATTTAAAATTGTTGGAAATTATTCCTACCCCAAAAACTGACCCAGCTGTGGTGGATTTTTTGATGAATTACAGCTCAAAAATATTAGGGAAAACAACCGTTCTTGCCAAAGATACTCCTGCATTTATTGCAAATAGGGTTGGGGTATTTTCTATTCAAGCGTTATTCCATACCGTTGAAGAAATGGGACTCACGGTAGGCGAAGTAGATAAATTGACTGGCCCGGTAATGGGAAGACCAAAATCTGCTACTTTCCGTACCTGTGATGTGGTGGGATTGGACACCTTGGTGCACGTAGCCAACGGGGTGCGCGAAAACTGCCCAAATGACGAAAGAAAAGAGTTGTTTACGATTCCTGGCTACATTTCTAAGATGTTAGAAAACGGCTGGCTAGGAAGTAAATCTGGACAAGGTTTTTATAAAAAAGTGAAAAACGAAGACGGCAAGAGCGAAATTCTTGAACTAAACCTGAAAACTTTAGAATATCAAACTAAATCAAAAGCCAAGTTTCCAACCTTAGAAATGGTGAAATCCATAGATAATTTGAGAGACAGGACCAAAATGTTGTACAATGGAATGGACAAAGCGGGTGAATTTTACAAAAAATCATTCAACGGAGTGTTCCAGTATGCATCGAACAGAATTCCAGAAATATCAGACGAATTGTACCGTATTGATGATGGAATGAAAGCAGGTTTTGGTTGGGAACTTGGTCCTTTTGAAACGTGGGATGCTGTAGGAGTAAAAGCCGCACTCACACACATGGAACAAGCCAACATGAAACCCGCCCAGTGGGTGTACGACATGATTGAGGCTAGAAATGAATCGTTTTATAAAGTAGAAAATGGAACTCGCTTGTATTATGATATTCCTAGTAAATCGTACAAAGTAATTCCTGGAACCGAACACTTAATTTTATTAGAAAACCTAAGAGAAACCAACACCGTATGGAAAAATGCGGGAGTTCATATTATTGATTTGGGTGATGGAGTATTGAATGTAGAGTTCCATACCAAAATGAATACAATTGGTAGTGAAATCTTGCAAGGATTGAACAAAGCCATTGATTTGGCGGAGACTGATCCACAATGGAAAGGAATTGTGATTGCGAACGAAGGTCAAAACTTCTCGGCTGGTGCCAATATAGGAATGATATTCATGATGGCGATTGAGCAAGATTGGGATGAATTAAATTTCTCTATCAAAGCTTTCCAAAATACCATGATGAGATTGAGATATTCATCCATCCCGGTGGTGGCTGCTCCTCACGGAATGGCACTTGGAGGTGGTTGCGAAATTTGCCTACATGCCGACAAAGTAATTGCCAATGCCGAAACCTATATGGGATTGGTAGAGTTTGGAGTAGGATTGATCCCTGGCGGTGGCGGAACCAAAGAGTTTGTTGTTCGATTGAATGATGAATTGAAAGACGGAGACATCAGAACCAATCAATTGAGAAATAGATTCTTGACCATTGGTCAGGCCAAAGTTTCTACCTCAGGTCAGGAAGCGTTTGAGTTGGGGTATTTGAGAGAAGGAACGGACGAAGTAATTGTGAGCAGAGCCCACCAAATTGGGTATGCAAAACAGCAAGTATTATTGATGGATGCCAAAGGTTATGTAGAAAAACCACAAAGAACCGACATTGAAGTACTAGGAAACGAAGGAATAGGAATCGTATATGTGGGAGCTCACTCCATGAAAGCAGGAAATTACATTTCTGATCATGATCAGCTGATTTCTGAGAAACTAGGAACAGTAATGTGCGGAGGCGAATTATCAAAAAGAACCAAAGTGACTGAACAATATTTACTGGATCTGGAAAGAAAAACATTCTTGGAATTGTGCATGCAAGAAAAGACCCTGAAGAGGATAGAGAGTATTTTGAAAACAGGGAAGGTGTTGAGAAACTAAGGTTTCTCTTGGATGTTGGGATATTCAGATTTTAGGATATTCAGACTCTGATGACGAAAATAGATGAAAATGAACGAATTATTAAAAAACAAATAAAATGCATAATTATAGGGAACTTAAAATTTGGCATAAAGCAATTGAATTGTCTGCAGAAATTTATAAGCTAGTTGCTGATTTTCCAAGTGATGAAAAGTTTGGAATAGTTTCTCAATTGAGAAGAGCTTCCGTTTCTGTTCCTTCAAATATAGCAGAAGGTTCGAGAAGAA
>Ga0233451_10003420_pt1 | contig 13795 bp, 9 predicted proteins | sample 011ome_29_FD_183052 | JGI IMG/M metagenome (GOLD analysis project Ga0233451, IMG submission 183052) | Coastal salt marsh microbial communities from the Groves Creek Marsh, Skidaway Island, Georgia - 011504CT (spades assembly) | ecosystem: Environmental > Aquatic > Marine > Intertidal zone > Salt...
ATATCAACGATCGCCGGAATGTCGCTGCTGAAATTGTAGAGGTTGGTGGTGGTGCCGCCGGCGTCGGTGGTAAGGTAGTTGCCGCTCAGGGCCCAAGTAAAACTCAAGGAATCTGTCGTGCTGGTGTTCTCCCATACGCCCATGCCCCCTAAGACGAAGGCGAACAGGTCCTTTTTTCCGTCGCAATTATAATCTCTAAACAAGCCCCAATATTCCACGGCAGGGAGTTCTTCCGCGTATTGTGGTGCAGGAATCCATTGGTTGTTTTCCGCCAAGAAGGTGATCCATCGATTGCCTTGGCGGTCGAAAATGGCCAAATCTTCGGTGCCGTCTAGGTTGAGGTCGATGCGCGACCACTGGGGCAAATCGGCTCCGCCCATAAAAGCGTAATCCACCGTATCACTGCCGCTCATCACCGTGGGGCCCACGGTCCAATCAAAGCTCAAGCGATTTGTGTAGGACTGGGCAGAGGTGTCTGTTCCGGCGAGGAGTAGGGCGCCTACAAGGGCGATTTTGGTCATGAGGTTGTACATATGGCTAAGATAGTGAGGTCTTCCGAGAAAAACTGTTAGGTTAGGCACGGTGACTTGCCTATATTTGCGCGTTATTGAAAAATAGAAATAATCCAACGAAGGATGCAGAACAAAGGATTAATTACCGCTTTCGCGATCGCTCTAGGGCTGGCTTCACTCTACCAGCTTTCTTTTTCATGGGTTGCGAACGGCGTGGAAAGTGATGCGGAGGCTTTTTCCGCTGGGGATGCTAAGGTTAAATCAGCCTATTTAGATAGCATGATGTCGCAGGAGGTATACCCACTATTGGGATACACCTACGCTGAAGTCAAGAAGAACGAAATGAACCTAGGTCTCGACCTTAAAGTGGTATGAACGTAATCTTGGAGGTAAGCGTAAAAGACGTGCTTAAAGGTCAAGTGGCAAATGCCCAAGACCCGCTATTCCAACAGACACTTGCCAATACTGACGCCGCGCAGAGTGAAGGACAGAACAACTATTTGAACACATTCTTTGCAGAATTTGATGCATTGGTGGCAGAAACAGGTGGCGGTCGCATGTTGAGCGACGCGAGCTTGTTCGGTACCCCAGAAATGACAGAGAAAGTTGGATTTAACGCTTCAAACGAAGCTATTCAAGCTGAGATTCGTCGTGATGTTGAAGCTGCCATTGCCAACGTATTTACGGTACTTCGTGCACGTATTGACCAGTTCGGAACGACTCAGCCAAACATTCAGCGTTTGGAAGGAACGGGCCGCATCTTGGTAGAATTGCCAGGGGTTAAGGATCCTGCTCGTGTGAAGAAACTATTGCAGAGCACTGCGGAGTTGCAGTTCTGGAACATGTACGAGGGTAGCGAGGTATTGCCATTCTTGGTGGCTGCAAACGAGAAGTTGCGCGACATCGTAGAGGCAGAAAAGCCAGCTACTGAAGAAGCACCGGCACTTGATCTAAGTGATTTGAACATCGAAGGCGATGCCGATAGCACAGTAGCCGAAGAAGAGGTTGCAGATTCAACAGATGTGATGAACACCAACAACCCACTGTTCGAAGTATTCCGTCCATGGGTTAGTGAGACAGGTATGGCGCTTGAAGGTCCACGTGTAGGTTATGCGTTGATCCGCGATACAGCCAAAGTGAACGCTTTGTTGGCTCGTCCAGAGATTGCTCAGTTGATGAACACAGAATTACGCGGTGCGAAATTCTTGTGGAACAACAAGCCAGAGCCAGAATCAGATATCATCATGTTGTTGGCCATCAAAGGCAACCGTGATAATGCGCCAGAATTAGACGGTGGTGTCATCGTAGATGCTCGCCCAGATTTGGACGAATACAACCGCAACATCGTGACCATGGCCATGAACGGCTCTGGTGCTCAGAAGTGGCAACGTCTTACCGCCGAAGCAGCGGCTCAAACGCCAAAGCGTTCAGTAGCGGTAGTATTGGATAACTACGTATACTCTTACCCGCAGGTTCAAAATGAAATCGCGGGCGGTCGTACGCAGATCACTGGTAACTTCTCTCAAGAAGAAGCTTCGGATTTGGCAAACATTCTACGTGCAGGTAAGCTAGATGCTCCAGCGCGTATTATTCAGGCTGATGTAGTAGGTCCTTCTTTGGGTAAGGAAGCTATTTCAGATTCGATCAACTCATTCGCCATCGCCCTATTGTTGGTGTTGGTCTACATGTACTTCTACTACAGCGGTGCAGGTTTGGTGGCTAACTTGGCCTTGTTCGTAAACATGTTCTTCATCTTCGGATTGTTGGCAAGTTTCCGTGCAGTATTGACCCTACCTGGTATGGCCGGTATCGTATTGACCATCGGTATGGCGGTGGATGCAAACGTGATCATCTTCGAGCGTATCCGTGAGGAATTGCGCTTGGGTAAAGGGTTGCGTGCTGCCATTGTAGATGGATATAAGAATTCAAACAGCGCCATCATTGATGCGAACGTAACTACCTTGATCGTAGGGATTATCCTGTTTGCTTTTGGTACGGGTCCAATTCGTGGATTCGCCACTACCTTGATCATTGGTATTTTGACTTCATTGTTCTCTGCCTTGTTCATTTCACGTTTGGTATTCGAGCGTCGTTTGGACAAGAAGAAAGAGGTTGCCTTCTCTACGAAGACCACAGCGAATTGGTACACCAACATCAACTTTGACTTCTTGCGCAAGCGTAAAGTCGCCTATGGTGTGAGTGCCGTTGTGATCGCTATTGGATTGTTCTCACTCTTCACCAAAGGATTGAACCTCGGTGTTGATTTCGAAGGTGGACGTTCATTCCAGGTGCGTTTCGACCAGCCAGTAGAAGTAAGTGATGTTGCTGCTTCATTGAGCGAGCAATTCGTAGATGCTGATGGCAATAGCTTTACTCCAGTAGTGAAAACTCTCGGTGATGCAAACCAAGTAATCATTACGACCAACTACCGTATCGGTGAAACCGGAACAGCAGTGGATGAGGATATCGAAAGCAAATTATACGCTGGTGTGAATGGCTACTTCGTAGAGGGTATTGCTCGTGAGGACTTCTTCACTGACGATACAGAAGAAGCTATCGGTTTGGTTGGATCTCGTGTGGTAGGACCTACCATTGCAGATGATATTAAGACTGGTGCGGTATATAGCATTATCTTCTCATTGATTGTAGTATTCCTTTACATCTTGGGTCGTTTCCGCAAGTGGCAGTTCTCTTTGGGTGCTGTAGTTGCCTTGGTACACGATGTATTGTTCGTGATGGGTATCTTCTCTTTGTTGGACGGTGTATTGCCTTTCCAACTAGAAGTAGATCAAGCATTCATCGCAGCGATCTTGACGGTAATTGGGTACTCGTTGAACGATACAGTGGTTGTATTTGACCGTATTCGTGAAAACATGGGATCTCGTAAGGCTAACTTCCTTGATGGAGTAAATAAATCTCTCAATCAGACGTTGAGCCGTACGTTCAACACCTCGTTGACGACCTTCTTCGTTCTTCTTGTGATCTTCCTCTTCGGTGGTGAGGTCATCCGCGGATTTATGTTTGCACTATTGTTGGGTGTCCTAGTGGGTACCTACAGCTCGCTCTTCATCGCTACACCGGTGATGTTCGACTCAATGAAGAAGGACAAGGAGTAGGTTCGATTTTTTTTGAAATACCAAAGCCCCGCTACGTGAGTAGCGGGGCTTTTTTTGATGTATTTTCGTGCTATGATTCAAACTTTCCTCTTGTTCAATATAAGTGGCGGCGAATTCATCATTATCGCCTTCATCTTCTTGCTGCTCTTTGGTCCGAATCAGATTCCGACCATGGCACGCTCTGCCGCGAAGATCATCAAGCAAGTGCGCAATGCCACGAATGATATCAAACGCGAGATTTTGGACAGCTCTGAGGACCATGGTCTAACCGAAGTCAAGAAAACAGTGCAGGAGGGAAGGGATGCCTTCAAGGAGGTTACCGATACCATTAAAAGAGGAACCAAGCTTTGATTATTGTTCAGTTGCTTTTAGGTTTCGGACTGTTGCTCGCCGGTGGTGAACTCTTAGTTCGTGGTAGCGTTGGCCTTGCCCTAAAGCTCCAGGTGTCCCGAGTAGTCATCGGTCTCACTCTCGTCGCTTTTGCCACCAGCGCCCCTGAACTTCTGGTGAGCGTCGTGGCTGCTATGGACGGGCGTAGTGATATTGCCCTCGGCAATGTTATCGGATCTAACATCGCCAATATTGGTCTTATTCTTGGACTCACTGCCATTGTGTTTAAAATGGAAGCCGTGCAGCTTACCTATAGAAAGGATTGGATTTTCCTTCTTTTGGCCAACCTGCTCCTTGGGCTCTTTCTTTGGTTAGGTGGACTCGAGTTTTGGCAGGGCCTCATTTTTGTGCTGCTTTTGGTCGGATATAATGTGGTAAAAATTCGAGGCGCACGCAAAAATCGCGAGCTTCACATCGGGGATGATCTCGAGGTCGAGGCCATGCCCATTGTAAAAGGTCTTCTTTTCCTATTGGCGGGTGCCGCGGCTCTTCGCTTCGGCGCACTCTACTTCGTCGAGGGCATCGCCAGTGCCGCAGCAGTCCTTGGGATGAGCGAGCGGTTCATCTCTGTCACACTTGTAGCTTTTGGCACGAGCGTACCGGAATTAGCAGCCAGTATGATGGCTGCACGTAAAGGAGAATCAGATATCGCTATTGGGAATATCATCGGCTCAAACATATTTAATATCCTCAGCGTCTTAGGTTTCACTGCGCTCATACAGCCCATCACAACCTACGACCCAGCGCTCTTCACCTCCGACTTTTGGGTGAGTGTGGGCCTCTCATTGTTAATAATTCCACTTATGGGCTGGTTCACCAAGGATAGGTTGGACCGTCTAGAAGGGGCATTGTTGCTAGGGGTATATCTATTCTTCGTTGCCAACCTGTTGCTTTAGGGGGTTGTTTTGGTAAATAGTTAATAATTTTTGGTTGCACCCCTCCTTTTTAGGGGGTATCTTTGTCTCAATTAAAACATTAACCACATGCCAACGGTAAGATTTCTAGCATTAGAAGAAACAATGGGGCGCAAGCCTAAGAACTTCGAAGCACCTGGAACGAGAGTTTCAGATTACTTCGGCTCACGCGTTTTCAATAGAAAAGCGATGCGTGAATACATGACCTCTGAAGCCTACAAGGCGGTAATCGACGCAATGGATAACGGAACGAAGATCAATCGTTCTATCGCAGATCAGGTTGCTTCAGGAATGAAGGCTTGGGCATTGAACTTGGGTGCTACACACTACACGCACTGGTTTCAACCATTGACCGGAACCACTGCAGAAAAGCACGATTCATTCTTCGAGCCAACGGGTAATGGTGAGGCCATTGAGAAGTTCTCAGGTGGTATGTTGGTACAACAAGAACCGGATGCATCTTCATTTCCGAACGGTGGTATTCGCAACACTTTTGAAGCTCGTGGATATACCGCTTGGGATCCAACATCACCTGCATTCATCTTCGGTACGACACTTTGTATTCCAACAGTATTCGTGTCATACACTGGTGAAGCATTGGATTACAAAGCACCACTACTTCGCGCATTGCAATCTGTAGATGCTGCAGCAACAGCAGTATGTAAATACTTCGATAAAAACGTCACTAAAGTAAATGCAACCCTAGGATGGGAGCAGGAGTACTTCTTGGTTGATGAAGCCTACTTTGCTGCACGTCCAGATTTGCAGTTGGCAGGTCGTGCTCTGGTAGGGCACGCGCCAGCGAAGGGACAACAATTGGACGATCATTACTTTGGATCTATTCCAGAGCGTGCGATTGAATTCATGAAAGAATTGGAATACGAAAGCCGCATCTTGGGTATTCCTGTAAAAACACGTCACAACGAGGTAGCACCTGCACAATACGAATTTGCTCCTGTATTTGAAGAAGCGAACGTAGCGGTAGATCACAACTCTTTGTTCATGGACTTGATGGAGAAAGTGGCACGTCGTCACAACTTCCGTGTATTGATGCATGAGAAGCCATTCGCGAACATCAACGGTTCAGGTAAGCACAACAACTGGTCGTTGGCAACAGATACAGGTGTAAACCTTTTGGCTCCAGGCTCTACGCCAATGAGCAACTTGATGTTCTTGACCTTCTTTATCAATACTATTAAAGCGGTTTACCGTCACGCAGATTTGATTCGCGCATCTATCGGTTCAGCAGGTAATGAGCACCGTTTGGGTGCGAACGAGGCTCCTCCAGCGATTATTTCTGTCTTCATTGGTCAGCAGTTGAGTGCTGTATTGGACCAATTAGAAAATATCGAAGGCGGTAAAATGACTCCGGAAGAAAAGACAGACCTCAAATTAAACGTGGTAGGTAAGATTCCAGATGTATTGCTAGATAACACTGATCGTAACCGTACTTCACCGTTCGCCTTTACAGGAAACAAGTTTGAGTTACGCGCTGCGGGTTCAGCGTCTAACTGTGCTCAGCCAATGACCGTATTGAATGCAGCTATGGCAGAGCAATTGATCGAATTCAAGGCAGATGTTGATGCGTTGATCGAGAAAGATTCCTTAAAGAAAGACGAAGCCATCTTCAGTGTATTGAAGCGCTACATTAAAGAAAGCAAGACCATTCGCTTTGAAGGCGATGGATACGGTGATGCTTGGAAGGAAGAAGCTGCCAAGCGCGGTTTGAAAAACGAACCTTCAACACCACGTGCGCTTGATGCATACGTAAGCGAGCAGAGCTTGAAAATGTTCGAAGCTATGGGTGTTATGAGCCACCGCGAGGCGGAAGCTCGTCACGAAATCTTGTTGGAGTCTTATTTCATGAAGATTCAAATCGAATCTCGAGTGCTAGGCGATCTAGCTGGTAACCACATCGTCCCTACAGCAATCAAGTACCAAAACACATTGATTGATAACGTACAGCGTTTGAAGGAAATCATGGATGCAGAAACCTTCAATAGCGTGGCGAAAGAGCAATTGGAAATGATAAAAGAAATCAGTGCCCGCATCTCTAAAATCCTTTCTTCTAAGGATGCAATGATTAAGGCGCGCAAGGCAGCAAATGCTTTGGAAGATGTTCGCGAAAAAGCCATTGCTTACTACGATAACGTGAAGCCTTTCTTCGAAGTAATCCGCTACGAAAGCGACAAGCTAGAGTTGATGATTGACGACGAACAATGGCCACTGCCTAAATTCCGTGAAATGTTGTTCACGAGATAATTCAAACTTTTTTCGATTCATTCAAATAGAAACCCCGCCGGCGCGGGGTTTCTTTTTTGTTTTTACCTATATTGGGGGACGCTTAAACACTAGAGAATCGTTTCAAATGCAAAAACGCATACTACGAACCTGGACCTTTGTACTCGCTTGTCTTCCTATGGCAATGGTGGCTCAAGATGCTGCTATCGAAGAGGTTGAAATTGAACCGCATAAGACAACAGTAAAGGCAGACGAATACTTTGACGCTAAAGAATATACCACTGCACTGGAGATATATACGAAGGCGCTTTCCAAAGAAAAATCAAGAGATCAGAAGCAACGCATTGCGTTCAACATGGCGGAATGTTACCGCTTCACTGGTGAATGTAAACGCGCGGCGAGCTACTACCAACGTGCAGATAAGATGGGATTTGGTCCTATCGCAATGTTGGGGTATGCTGAAATGCTGCAGTGTCAAGGAGAGTATGAAGATGCAATTGTGGCATATGAAGACTATAAAAAAGCTGTGCCGGGCGATCCTCGTGCAGATAAAGGCATCGAATCTTGTCAAAAAGCAGCAAACTGGGTTGTCCAAGGATCGTTATTTGCCTTGGATAATGCCAAGGATTTGAATTCTAAGAAATCAGATTATGCGATCTCTTATGCAGGTAAGCGTGGCAAAGAGGATTTGACGTTAATGATTTCTTCTATGCGCGACGATGCTACAGGCCGCAAACCAGACGGTTGGACGGGACAGCGTTTCTCAGATATTTATGTTATCGAGGGAGAGCGCGCCAAGAAAAAGAAAAAACGTGGCCAAGAGGCCAACGCGAATGATGAAGTGAAGTGGGGGGATTTGGAGCCCATGAGCGACGTCATTAATACCAAAGATCACGAAGGTGTAGTAACCTTCGATTCTAGAGGCAAGACTATGTACTTCACTAAATGTATGAAGGTGAAGAACGTTAAACTTGGTTGTGCCATTTACACGACTAAACTTGTTGGACAAGATTGGGCGAATCCAGAGCCTGTAGTAATTGCTTTGGATAGCGGTGCTTCAGTGGGTCATCCAGCCTTGAGTCCAGATGACAACATCTTGTACTTCGCCGGTGAAATCAACGGGGGCAAAGGAGGTAAGGATATCTACATGACTACGTACGATCGTCGTGCCCGTCAATGGAATGCACCTACGAACTTGAATATCAATACTCGTGGCGATGAATTGTATCCATATGCACATGGCGATGGCTACTTGTACTTCTCTTCGAACGGACACGTTGGAATGGGCGGTTTCGACTGTTTCCGTGTGAAGCTCGACGAAAACGGAATGTCTGTCGGTGATGTGGAGAACATGCTAAGCCCAGTGAACTCAGAGGCGGATGATATCGCTTTGCGTTGGGTGCCAGGAGATAATACTGAAAAAGGTTTTGTGATTTCAAACCGCAAGGGGACTCGTGGCGAGCACGACATTTGGCACGTTACCGAGTGGTCTAAAGAGTTTGAAGTAACCGGAACTGTTGTGAGCTCAAAAAATGGCAAGGCATTGAACGATGTGACCATTGAGGTTAGCGACAAGGAAGGCAATAGCTTCAGCCTTACCACTGATGCGAACGGTCGATTCAAAATTGATAGAGGAACCCTCGGAGAAGATAAGAGTTACAAACTCAACCTTAGCCGCAAGCGTTTCTTAACGGCAGTAGGGGATGTGAGTACGAAAGACCTTATGTTGAGTGATTATTCACCCATTAAAGAGGAGCGTACGTATGTCAAGTCTTACAATTTGAAACTCGTGATGGACCCTATCGAAGTGCCTATCGTCCTTCCAAATGTATTCTTCGATTTGGCCAAGTGGGACTTGCGTGAGGAAAGTAAAGTTGCCTTGGATACGGTGTACAACATCTTGCTACGTAACCCTACTATTACCATTGGACTTCGTTCACACACGGATTACCGTGATACTGACGAAAAGAACCAAACGCTCTCTCAAAAACGTGCCCAGAGCTGTGTGGATTACCTCATTGAAAAAGGTATTCCTGCAGAGCGCTTGACTGCCGTAGGTATGGGTGAAAGTGAACCGTTTGAAATCCCTCAAAACTACGCAGGCCTAGGCGCGGATCTCTTTGATGCCGGAAGCATATTAACAGAATCATTCATCCGTCGCCAAGGAGCCGATGCTCAAGAGGTGGCCAACCAGGTGAACCGTCGTACTGACTTCAAGGTATTGAGTGATGATTATGTGCCAAGTGCCCCAGTAGCCACAGAAGAAGGTGGGGAAGCCGGTGGCATCGCCAAGCCTAAGAAGGATGAGAATCCTATCGGTCAAACCTTGACACTTGGTCCTAAGGATCGTTCGTTGGGTAAAATCGCGATGGACAACGGCATGAATGTCGTTGAGTTGAAAAAGCTCAATGGTGGTTTGCAAGGTGCTCGTCCAATGCCGGGAATGGTTATTAAAGTGACGAAAAACGGAGATTATACTGATTTCGATGCTTCACATTACCAAGTACAACGCGGTGATAAGATCAACACCATCGCCAAGAAGAATGGTGTGAGCGCGAAGGATATCAAGCAATTGAATGATTTTAAAAACGACAACGACTTGATTGTAGGATCTTGGATTCAAATCAAGTAGTTGCCACTAGAATAAATGAAAGCGCGCACGGGTCTCCCGTGCGCGCTTTCTCTTTATTTTTGCAGCATGAGTACACCATCATCAGACCGTTACGCCGGTAGAGGCGTAAGTGCACAGAAAGAAGACGTCCACAACGCCATTAAAAACATCGATAAAGGTTTGTTCCCCAAAGCCTTTTGTAAAATCGTGCCGGATTACTTGACCGGAGACGACGACTATTGTTTGGTCATGCATGCCGACGGCGCGGGGACGAAGAGTTCCCTTGCCTACATGTATTGGAAGGAAACAGGCGATGTAAGCGTGTGGAAGGGCATCGCTCAGGATGCACTCATCATGAATATCGACGACCTATTGTGTGTTGGTGCTACGGAGAACATCATGCTCAGCTCGACCATCGGTCGCAATAAAGGATTGATTACAGGCGAAGTGCTGGCAGCCATTATTGGTGGTACGGAGGAGCTCATTGAGGAGTACGGCAAGTTTGGTGTGAATATTTTAAGCACTGGAGGTGAGACTGCGGACGTCGGAGATTTAGTGCGTACCATTATTGTAGACTCTACGGTGGTTGCACGCATGAAACGCAGCGATGTGGTAGATAATGCCAATATCAAGCCTGGAAATGTCATTGTTGGCTTGGCGAGCTATGGCCAGGCAAATTATGAAAGCGAGTACAATGGCGGGATGGGATCCAATGGATTGACCAGTGCACGCCATGATGTTTTTGAGAAGAGTTTAGCGGCCAAGTATCCGGAAAGTTTTGATCCTGCTGTGCCGCAGGAATTGGTGTATTCAGGTTCAAAGCAATTGACCGAAGCTACCGATACGCCGTTGGATGCAGGAAAGTTGGTGCTTAGTCCTACTCGTACATATGCGCCTATCATCAAATCTATTTTAGATAAGTACCGTCATCAGATTGATGGTATGGTACACTGTTCTGGTGGCGCGCAGACGAAAATTTTGCATTTCCTCAAAGAAGGACATGTCATTAAAGATAACTTGTTCCCGGTGCCGCCACTTTTTAAGATGATTCAAGAAGAGAGTGGCACGGCATGGAAAGAAATGTATGAGGTCTTTAATATGGGCCATCGCATGGAATTGTATGTAGCGCCGGAATTGGCAGAGGAGATCATAACCATCTCAGAATCATTTGGCGTTCCAGCCCAGGTCGTGGGCCGAGTTGAAGCTGGGGCGGGCAAGGATTTAACTATTAGTAGTGAATTCGGAACCTTTGAATACAGCAAATAATGCTCGATAAACTTAACATTGTATTTCAGCGCTTCAACGAAGTCAATGATTTGATCATCCAGCCCGATATCATTTCAGACGGCAAGCGATACGTATTGCTGAACAGAGAATACAAAAACCTTAAGCCCATTGTCGAGGCACGCGAGCAATTCATAGAGTTGGAAAGCCGTATCACAGAGGCGAAGGCGGTGCTCAGAGAAGAATCGGACCCAGATTTCAAAGAGATGGCCAAGATGGAACTCGAAGAGTTGGAGCCGGCTTTTGAAGCTCTGCTGGAGGATATCAAAATATTGCTCATTCCTAAGGATCCCGAGGACGATAAGAACGCTTTGGTCGAGATTCGCCAAGGTGCCGGTGGTGATGAGGGAGCTATTTTTGCGGGTGATCTGTTCCGTATGTATCAACGTTATGTGGAACAGCGTGGTTGGTCCATGGAGGTCATTACAGTGAATGAAGGCACTGCCGGAGGCTTTAAGGAAGTTGCTTTCGAAGTAGGCGGTGAAGGAGTGTACGGCATTTTGAAATACGAGAGTGGTGTGCATCGCGTGCAGCGCGTTCCTGCGACGGAAAGCCAAGGTCGTGTGCATACTTCAGCGGCTTCTGTAGTGGTCTTACCTGAAGCGGAAGATGTGGATGTGGATCTGGATATGAAAGACGTGAAGAAAGATACCTACCGTTCTCAAGGTGCGGGGGGACAACACGTAAATAAAACGGAAAGTGCGGTTCGATTGACACACTTGCCATCGGGTTTGGTGGTGGAGTGTCAGGACGGACGTTCACAGCATAAGAACTACGAACAAGCGTTGAAGGTGTTGCGCTCAAGATTGTATGATCTTGAGTTTAAAAAGAAGCAAGAAGCACAGGCGGCTCAGCGTAAAACGATGGTGAGTACGGGAGACCGTTCAGCTAAGATTCGTACCTATAACTATCCGCAAGGGAGGGTAACCGATCATAGAATTGGGCTGACGACCTATAACCTTGGCGATGTTATGAATGGGGACATTCAGAAATTTATTGACGAACTTCACATGGCGGAAAACGCCGAGAAGTTAAAAGAGGGAAGTACCTATTAATATGGACAAGGCAGCATTGGTAGCACAGATTGAGAAGAAGCGCAGCGTACTTTGTGTAGGTCTGGATACGGACTTGAATAAGATACCGCCACACTTGCTGAAGGAATCGGACCCCGTTTTTGCCTTTAATAAAGCCATTATTGATGCTACAGCTGATTATGCCGTAGCGTACAAACCTAATATCGCGTTTTACGAAAGCTATGGCGTGAAAGGCTGGCAAAGCTTGGAGAAGACCATCAACTATTTGAATGAATTGTATCCTGAGGTCTTTACTATTGCCGATGCGAAACGCGGCGATATCGGTAATACGTCTAAGATGTATGCCGATGCATTCTTCAATGCCTTTGAATTTGATAGTGTCACTGTGGCTCCTTACATGGGGGTGGATAGCGTAAGCCCATTTCTTGCCTACGATGGTAAATGGGTCATTCTATTGGCATTGACTTCGAACCAAGGTGCCTTTGATTTCCAATTCATCAAGGACGAAAATGGGGTAGCCTTGTTTGAGAATGTCGTACGCAAGGCTCAGGAATGGGCGACACCGGACCAATTGATGTTCGTGCTCGGTGCGACCAAGACTGAATATTTAGAACAAGTTCGTGCCGCGGCACCGGAATCATTTTTTCTAGTACCTGGAGTGGGCGCGCAAGGCGGTTCATTAAAGGATGTGCTCGAAAAAGCGACGAATAAGGACTACGGTGTGCTTGTAAATAGTACCCGTGGCATCATTTATCAGAGTAATGGAGAGGATTTTGCAGCGGCTGCAGGCCAGGCTGCAAGGGAGCTTCAGGAAGAAATGTCTGCTATATTGTTCTAGTGTGCGCTGAGTCACACCTCGTTCGTTTTAGATTCTAGACATTTGGGGTACTAAATCGGACTATATGGACATTATCGGATATGTAGCATCAATTTTCATCGGAATTTCACTAGGCCTTATCGGCGGTGGAGGTTCTATTCTAACAGTACCCGTGTTGGTGTACTTGTTTGGGATTTCTGCTGAATTAAGTACCGCTTACTCGTTATTTATTGTGGGTACTACGGCGCTAGTGGGTGGAATTCGAAATGCGACATTAGGGAATGTGAATTACAAGACTGCAGTAGTCTTTACCATTCCCGCTTTCATCGCGGTTTATGTGACACGAGCTTTCGTTGTACCGAAGATTCCTGCTGAAATCGTGACCGTAGGGGATTTCGTCCTTACCAAGGATGTCGCTATCATGATCTTTTTTGCCTTGGTGATGCTTGCAGCATCTGTAAGTATGATTCGCGACAAGCGCGGTGAGGTCGAGGAATCGGACGAGGAGGTAGAGCCACAGTTCAATATACCAGCGATTATTGCAGAGGGCTCAGTGGTAGGCGTGTTGACGGGTATTGTGGGTGCAGGCGGGGGTTTTTTAATTATTCCGGCCCTAGTGTTGTTCGCTAAGATTCCAATGAAAAAAGCAGTGGGAACGTCCCTGTTGATCATTGCAGCGAAGAGCCTTATCGGTTTCATTGGCGATGTGCAACGCCCTGATTTAGAAATTGATTGGACCTTACTTTTATCAGTTACGGCAATTGCAGTAGTTGGTATCTTTATAGGGATTTATTTAGCCAAGTTTATCGACGGTAAAAAGTTGAAGAAAGGCTTTGGATGGTTTGTGCTTTTGATGGCCATTTACATTATAGGAAA
>Ga0233451_10003426_pt1 | contig 13771 bp, 15 predicted proteins | sample 011ome_29_FD_183052 | JGI IMG/M metagenome (GOLD analysis project Ga0233451, IMG submission 183052) | Coastal salt marsh microbial communities from the Groves Creek Marsh, Skidaway Island, Georgia - 011504CT (spades assembly) | ecosystem: Environmental > Aquatic > Marine > Intertidal zone >...
CAGACGCACCATTGCCTGAATAAAATTTATTTTTTTAATCTTTTTTTTCAATAAAGACCAAATAAGTCTAGTTTTAAAGACCAAGACTTTATAAATATTAGGGTAAAATCAAAGTAAAGGGGACATTCTTCAATGGCAACACAAAATACCTTCGTAATTGAATATGGTTTAACGGTAGGAACTACTGAAATCATATCTAGTGCTGGAAAACTCGCTGCAAGTGCATTATCATTATTAAACACTGATAATCTTGCTGAAGGGTCAACTAATCAATACTTTTCAAACAGTCTTGCAAGGGGTGCTATCAGTCTTGCAAGTGGAGAATCAAATTTAAGTTATAATTCATCTTCGGGTGAATTATCATTACCACAAGTAGATGGGGGAACATTTTAATGACAGCTAAGAATTTTAATATCAAAAACGGTTTATCCGTTGGTGGTGTAGAAGTAATCAACTCATCAGGTGACTTAGTTGCTGGTGGTGTAGGAACTGCAGTTCAAGAAGCAATCGCAGACAAAATCGGTGGAATAATTCAAGGGTCAGGTTCTACAACCGTGACTTATGATGACGCTGCTGATACTATTACAATCTCATCAACAGGAAAAACAGAAGAAGAAATACAAGATATCATTGGTGCTGCTTTAGCAACTAATGGTTCACATACTGGTTTATCAGTAGCATACGATGATGCTGGTGATGGTGCAATCGATATAACTGTAGATTACAGTGCAATTGCAGCTGACCTAGTTCCTGATGGAAACGAAACAAGAGATTTAGGTAGTTCATCAAAAAGATGGAAAGATTTATATCTTTCAGGTTCAACTATTAACTTAGGTGGAACAGAACTTTCAAAAGATTCAGACGGAAACGTTGAAGTTTCTGCAAGTGGAACATTAAAATCACTTAAAGTTGCAGAAATCGAGATTGGAACAGGTTCAGACGTTCTTGTTCTTAAAAGAGACAGTAATGGTAAACTTTCATCAAAAAGTAAGAACACCTCAACAAAAACTGAAACTGCAACAGACATAGATTTATCTAATAACGATTCAGATGACCTTTCAGAAGGGTCAAGCAACCTCTATTACACTGATGCACGTGTTCAAACATTCTTAGGTGGTGGTTCACTTGCTGGTAATATCATACCAAGTGCTGATAACACATACGACTTAGGTTCATCTACAAAAATGTGGAAGGACGTATATATCGGGCCAGGTTCATTATATGTTAATGGTCAGAAAGTGGTTGAAGATAACTCAGGAACAATCGTTGTTTCTGCAGACGATAACCAAAACGTTTCTGTTCAAACAGGTGGTTCAGGTGACGTAGAACTTGACCCAACAGGAACAGGTGTTATCCAAATTAAAGGAACACTTCAAATCGAAGACGGACAAAACATTACTAACAGTGCTGGAAATGCAATATCTTTTGGAAACAATATAACAGTTGACCAAATTGCATCTAAATCATCAGACACTAACTTAGTATTAAGTGGTAATGGAACAGGTAATGTCACATTAAATGACAATGTTGCAATTACAGGTGACTTAACAGTTTCAGGAACTACAACAACTGTAAACTCAGAAACTATTTCACTTGCAGATAACATAATTGCATTAAACAGTAATTTCACTTCAGGTTCACCAACAGAAGATTCAGGTATTAGTATCACTAGAGGTGGTTCTTCTGCCAAGACACTTCTTTGGGACGAAACAAATGACAAATGGACTGTAGGTTCAGAAACTTTTGTTGCTGGAACTTTCGAAGGTGCATTAACAGGTAATGTCACTGGAAATCTCACTGGAGATGTCACTGGTGATTTAACAGGAACAGCTTCAAATGCAACTCTTGCTGTAAATGCACAAGGATTGACTGGAACTCCAAATATTTCTGTAGGAACTGTTGCTTCAGGTGCAATTACTATCACCAATGCAACAAACAGTGGTGGAACTGCTAGAAACGTTTACCAATCAACATCAGCTCCTGCTTCAGGTGATGGTGCAGTTGGTGATTTGTGGATTCTTTACTCCTAATTTAGGGGTTTAGAATCTTTATAAATATGAGAACTTTAAACGGGAAATAAACTAAATGGCAATCGGAATTACACAACAACCTTACATTGCAAATGGTCAACAGCCATTTACGTATCAAAATCCGTTTACATATAGTGCAAGGTATCCAGCGAATGCTCAACAACCCGTATCATATAGGTCTCCATTTACATATAGTGCAAGGTATCCAGCAAATGCTCAACAACCCGTGACATATAGGTCTCCATTTACCTATAGAGTTCCATATCGTGCTAATGCAAGACAACCAATAATTTACAGAAACCCATTTACATATAGGGTTCCATATCGTGCAAATGCAAGACAACCTTTTACATATAACTATAGGTCACCATTCACTTACAGAAACCCAAGTAATGCTAGACAACCTTCTACGTATCAACATAGAAGTCCGTTTACTTACCAAAATCCAGTGAATGCACAAGAACCTAATATAAGAAATGCTCAGACACCATTTACATATAGTAATAGACAACCATTTACATATAGTAATAGACAACCTGCTACATATGCAACACAAGGAAGAACTCCTGAAGCAAGATGGGACGGAGTAGTATCACAACAGTGGCCTGGGTCACCAATAACAGGATAATATAAGACATGGCATCAGGAAATCAATCAGTCAAGACACCTACAGGTTGGAATGCGACCCAAGGTGCATGGGTTAAAACTGGTTCTTCTACATGGAGTGCAGTTGACCAAATCTATATCAAAACACCTACAGGGTGGAATAATGCTTCGGGTCAAGAACTTACACAAGTTCCATATCCTTATATTGCAAATAGTCAAACACCATATATTGCAAATGGTCAACAACCTTATATTGCAGATGCAAGACAACCTTCTGAGTATCAACATAGGTCACCATTTACATATAGAAACCCAGTAAATGCTCAAGAACCTAATATTAGAAATAGACAAACACCATTTACATATCAGAATCCAGTAAATGCACAACAACCTAATATTAGAAATGCACAAAACCCATTCACATATGATGCTAGGTATCCTGCGAATGCTCAGTCACCTAGTAATAAACAGTCACCTTTCACTTATGATGCAAGGTATCCTGCGAATATTCAACAACCAGTAGCATTTAGGTCACCTTTCACATATCGTGTTCCTTATATTGCTAATGCAAGACAACCAGTAGCATATAGGTCACCATTTACATATCGTGTGCCTTATATTGCAAATGCAAGACAACCACTTTCAGCAAGAAACCCATTCACATATAATGCAAGGTCAGCGGTTTCTTACTACTATCCTGACCCATTCCCAAGTGGTGGTGGTGGCGGTGGTGGCGGTTGCTTCGTCGCTGGGACACCTATTCTTATGCATGACGGAACAACAAAACCAATTGAGTCAATCGTATTGGGTGACCAAATTAAAACTTGGGGTGAACAAGGTCAAGGAATTGTTGAGGTTGAAAAACTTATGTCACCAAGACCTACTAAAGTGGTTAACCTCGTTATTGCAAATGAGAACGGAGATACAGTTGCAGAATTAGGAACAACAAAAGACCACCCATTTAAATTAGTAGACGGAACATGGGGTGTTGTAGATGCTGAATATTGGAAAGAAAATCACTCTAATTTAGAAAATACTGAACAACTTTATGGTGAAGAATTAAATGAAGTCAACCTAAAAGTTGGTGATAAGATTCAATCAGTTTGGGGTTCTGCAGTTCTAAAAGATATCATTGATACTGGTGAAGAAAAAGAAGTATACCATATATTAAAAGTAGGTAATTTCTATACAGACGGAGTTGTTGCACATAACTTCATGGAAGAACCAAAAACAGTAGGTGAGAAGTAAAAACAATATTCGTCCTTTAAATTCGTCCTAAATATACATTATGAACACATTGAAAACCTTAGAGGAAGTCCGCTCAACTATTCAACCTATAGATTATAAAACTATAAATCATGTTGATTTGTATAGTCTAGGTGCATATCATTTAGGAAATATATCTGATATAAGTGACGTTGATAAAGAGTCAAATGCATATATAAATTTTAAATGGGTGTTTGAAAATATTGCACCACCTACTAAGGTAATTAAATGGGGTGATATCTTAGAACTTCGTAAACAGAAAAAATTCATTCCTTTCTTTGGTGCAACAAACGAATCAATCCATTATCAAAAATTCTTACCACACGTATGGACTTGCAGAGAAAGACCAAATAAAAAACCAGGCGAAATGGATTGTGCAAGGGTTGTTGACGGAGAACCCGAGTATGCACAAATTAAAGATTATGTAGAGTTTGACCCATCTACCATAGTCACACCTCAAACTGAAATCTCTCTAAATTCAATGTATTATCATAGTGCAAAAGCACATTGGTTAATTCAAAGTATACAAGAAGAAGGTTTAAGACACCCAATCCAAGGAACAACTCATAAAGTTGGTGACCGATTTGGTTTTAGAATTCACCCAGGCTCTATAAGGTCAAAGGTATACGAAGAATTAGAAGACCCTAATTTTGAAATTTTTGCAACAGACCCTTTTGATGTATTAGATTCAGAACCTTTGACGTGTGACGAAGCACTAGAATATTGGGCTGAGAAGTTAAAAAATAAAAATGCAAAACACTACAACACGTCCATAACTTTTTGTAATGGTGTTATAGAATATCAACACGATTTAATGGATTTAAGTTTTAGAAAAGAAGTGTATGCATTTAACAAAAGAGTTCATACACAATCAAAGGGAAAACCTTTAAACATTTACATAGGTTATGATTCAAATCATGGTGACTTACATGAGGTAAATAAGAAATCAATTCTAAAAACACTAGAAGTTGGACATGGCCCTCTCTTGAAAGAGTGTCATTGGGAACCTGAAATCAAATACCTTGACATTTCTAAACTTCCTGATTATAATAGAGAGTATGCAAATCAATCTACTGAGTTCACTTACAGTAGATTCTTAATTCCATATTTAGAAAACTATGAAGGATTTAGTATCTTTATTGATAATGATTTCATATGGAGAAAAAATCCTTTACCTTTATTCTATTATCTGAATATGGACGATGCTGTTGCATGTATCAAGTATCCACAAATCAAACATGACGAAACTAAATTTGACGGACAAGTGAATATAGATTATCCATGTAAACTTTGGTCAAGTCTTATGATATTTAACAATGGACATGAAGACTGTAAGAAGTTAACACCTGAAGTAGTGAACACTTGGACGGGTGCTCAATTACACCAATTTGAGTGGACTGATAAGATAAGTCCAATACCTGAAAAGTATATCTTTACTGAAGGTTATGATAACCCTGATGAAAAATGGGATTACACTGGAATACACTACACTAGGGGAGGCCCTTGGATAAAAGGTATGGATTATTCCAACATAAATAATTTAGACGATTGGTTGAAAGCAAAAACCTACTAGTAATTTTTATAATATTGAGGTATAATATAGAATATGAACGCATTAATTTATACAGAAGACAGTAAACTCATAGTCCGAAAGGAAAATGGTTTACAATATGATTTTGAAAACGTGGATAGACCTGAATTAGGTTTTGACTTTGACGTGTTAGTTTATGACGATGTTGAAGTTAAGATTTTAAAATGGGAAGACGGAAAACAATTTGACGAACAAGAACATACTGCATTGTCAGAAGAAGACAAACTTAGTATCGAAACATATATTAAAAATTCTGAACCACCTTTAGGATATAATTTAAATCAACAATATATCACTCAATTAGAAAGACTTGTATTAGATTATCAAACACAATGTTCTGAATTGTATGGAATGTATGATTTATTATATGCAACTGTAGCTGGAAGAGAAGGGTCAAATCACCCTAGACGTTCTGATGCAAGAAGAGCATTAGAGTATTTTGATAATATATGGTTTTGTTTTGAAAATGTGGTTGAAGAGATACGACAAACAAGAGAAGATACTTTAAAAGATTTATCTCACTATCTTGGAGCGATTCCCGACCCTTTAGTGACTCCCGACTCTAGGTCAAACAGGTAATGTATGGAACTCATTTATCATAATGAGTCCTTTAAACTAAAAGACATAGGATTCCCACTAAAAGATATTCATATTATTGATAATTGGTTGCCTGTGCAATTACATTATTGGATTGACGAGGCAGTAAGTCAACCAAATATTTGGTCAAAAAATAATCAAGTCACTGGAGATAGTCCTACAGGTTTACCTCATCACCAATTTTGGGGTGCAACTATGATGAAGGGAACCAATTCAAGTTTAATAGAAGTGGGAGATTATCCTGATACAGACCCCGAGATTAATCAATATCTAGACACTAAGTGTTGTGCAAAATGGTTAGATAGAAAACTACAAACTGATTTTGGTTTTGAATGGGTAAGGTTTCAATACATGGGATTAAATTCACAAACACAAGGTTTACATGGAACAACTCATGCAGATTGTCAAGATGAAGATGAGTGGAATTTATCTTTTTTATATTATACAAACAAGATATGGTCAGAACATTGGGGAGGCCCTTTGAGAATCTATGACGAAATGCAACAAGGTTTACATGGTCGTGCAAATCATATAAAGAATCACCAAATTGCAGAGATTCCTTTCAAACCAAATAGATTGGTAGTGTTTGACGGAAGAATACCACATGGTGCCGATGCACCCACTGAAGAAGCACGATACATAGATAGGAAGTCAATCGTAATACGAGGTGACGAAATTAGATTAGTAGAAGACGATTATTGGTTTAGACAATGCCCACAATAGAATTTAGCACATTTAATGAAGATACCCTCAAGGACTCTAAACCAGTTCTTGCAAAATCTATAAAACCTGAATGGTGGAATAGTATGAGATTCCATGAGTATAATCGTGGAATTAAACAAGCAACAATACGTTCATGTCCTGCTATGGACGATTGGTTAAAGAGTGGTTGGTATCTATTATCTAATAGAGATATCATTGTGAAGAATGGTAGACTTGATGGTGATACAGACGACCATTGGGTTGCAACACATGAGTTTGACGGAGGGTCAGAAATGCCTTCACCTACACACCCTTCAGCACAAATGGGATATGCATTTCAATATTTACATGATGAAGATGCACCAGTTAAGGGTGCATTTAAAATGAGAAATCCATGGAACATAAAAACACCACCAGGCTATTCAACGTTTTACTTAGACCCATTTTTATTTCAAAACAAATACTTTGCAACATGGCAAGGTGTAATAGATACAGATTCCTTTAATACAAATTACGATAATGCACAAATTATATTTTATCCACGTGTAAATCATTCCTTCGTTATACCAAAAGGAACACCTCTTTGTCAAGTCATACCATTTAAAAGAGAGGAATGGCAGGCAACCTATATAACATATGAACACCAAACTTGGTTAGACAATAGAAGTAGAATTACTAATACTTCAGGTAATAAAAGTATGGACGAATTTTCTAGACTACAGGATACTTCTCAGATGTCTAGGGAGAACAATGACACATTAGGTGGTTATAGAATGGGTAAAATGCACTCACAAAAAGGTAAAAATTTTAAAGAAGAAAGTCCACCACCCGAATGTCCTATGCATAGTGCTGTTGAAGACGCTGCAGACGTAATGTCGGGTTATGAAAAACAATTGGAGTTAGACTTAGATAATGATTAGATTATTGTTTCCACATGTCTGTATAGAAGACAACTTATTAGAGACTGGTCAACTAGACCAAGAATATATTGATTTACTTAAAAATGAAATCGATTCTATGAGAAAGAAAGACCCAGTTGGAAGAAAGATATCAAATCAATACACTGGTTGGCAATCAAATGACGGGTGTGAATCAAGTCCTATCTTTTCTAAATTAATTAGAATAATTAATCATAAGTTTAATACAGAATTACTTAATTGGACTGGACATAGTTCTAATCAAGTTCAGTTAAACATTTCAAATTCATGGGCAAACATAAATGATAAAGGTGCATGGAATGCTCCGCACTTACATAATGGTTGTTGGTATAGTGGTGTATTTTATATTAAGTCAGACGGAGATGAAGGAAACTTTGTTGCAGTTGATTCAACCCCAAAAGTAGTTTCAGATTTTCCTCATTCACCGAGAGATAGACAAAACTGGAATCTTGCACCTAGAACTGGTCACTTATTTCTTTTTCCAAGTGCATTAATGCATATGGTGGAACCTAATCCTACTGATAAAGATAGATATAGTATATCATTTAATATGAACACTTCATATCTAACAAACAAAATAGAAGATAGAGGGGGGAATCCTAGAGATTATCACCCTGATGAATTGTGTTTTGAAGTAGACGATAACGGAAAACTTATACATAAACTCTCTACATAGTCATTACGATTTCATAAATAATCGTATGGAACTTGTAATAGACACTCATATCATATGGAATGTTATCTTAACATTCATACTAATGCCTGTAGGTTTATTAGTTAGAAACATTCTTTCAGAACAAAAAAGACTTGATATACTAGTCAACAAAACACGTGAAGAAATTGCACGTGATTACGCAACTAGAGAACAAATCGAAGCAGATTTCCAAAGAATTATGGATTCAATTGAAAGATTATCAGAAAAATTAGATAGAATCCAATCTAAAACTTATTTCCAAGATTAAAATTACTATAAATAGTAATAAACAGGATTTATTACTATGTCAGAACCGAATTCAAAAGCAGCCTTAAAAGAGTATATCAAAAGAAAACTTGGAGCTCCCGTTCTAGAAATCAACGTGGACGATGACCAGTTTGATGATAGAATTGACGAAGCACTGCAATATTTCAGAGAATATCATTACGATGGTTCTATTAAGACGTATTTAAAACACCAAATCACTCAAGATGAAATTGATTCATTCAAAACGAATGAAACTCATAATGCAGCTACAACTGGAACACAAGCAATCTCAGGACAAACTTACGGAGAAGGTCAAAACTACATTACACTACCCGAACATGTGTTAAGTGTAATCAATATTTTCCCTTTCAATTCAGGTCAAACTTCAAGTATGTTTGATATCCAGTATCAATTAAGATTGAATGATTTATATGATTTAACTTCAACAAGTGTTTTATACTATTCACAAGTTCAATCACACTTGTCACTTTTAAACGATATCCTAGTGGGTCAGATACCTATTAGATACAATATGCACTCTAACAGACTTTACATGGACTACAGTGCAAGTAAATTAAGTGCTGGTGAGTATATCATTATTGAATGTTATAGAAAATTAGACCCAACAGACATGACTGATATCTATAATGATATGTGGTTGAAAAAGTATTCAACTGCATTAGTGAAGTATCAATGGGGAGAGAACCTCTCTAAATTCCAAGGAGTTGAGTTGCCTGGTGGTATAACACTAGACGGAGCTCAAATGAAAACAGAAGCACAAGAAGAGATAACAAGATTAGAAGAAGAATCCCGACTGAATTTCGAAATGCCAGTCATGGATATGATGGGGTAATTGAATGCCTACAAATGTATTTTTTAACCATGCAGTCAACACTGAACAACACCTTTACGAAGATTTAGTTGTTGAGTCGTTAAGATTCTATGGTCATGATGTCTTCTATCTTCCTAGGGAGATAATCGAAGAAGACTCAATTCTAACTGAAGACGTTCAATCACGTTTCGGTGATGCATATTCTGTAGAAATGTATTTAGAAAATCCAGGCGGTGGATTCGAGGGTGAGGGTGACCTCATGTCTAAATTTGGTGTTCAAATCAATGAAGAAGCAACCTTTGTGATATCATTGAGAACATGGGAAAGATTTATATCACTTGATTCAAACCTTGCAACTTCACTTAGACCAAATGAAGGGGATTTAATTTACTTCCCACTTTCAGGTTCTATGTTTGAAATCAGATTCGTAGAAGACCAAAATCCATTCTTCCAGTTAGGAAAACTATTTGTATTCAAAATGCGTTGTTCATTGTTCGAATATGGTGGAGAAGACTTCGATACTGGAACAGATGCAGACTTGGTTGAACAAGATAGAGCATACACAATTTCTATGACTATGACAGAAGGTGAAGGTGATTCAGGAAGTTATGTTGCAAATGAAAACGTCACATTGAATAGTGTCGTAGTTGGTGAGGTTGTAAACTTCAGGGGTTCAAACAGAGAACTCATTATTAAGGATAACACTACAACACTTGCACAAGGAGATAGACTTGTCGGTGCAACCTCGGGTGCAACAAGAACGATTGCAAGTATTGTTGACGTAATGACTATGGAAGGAAGTGTTGCACAAAATAAAGACTTCGAAGATAAGGATAATAATTATCTAGACTTTAGTGAAACAAATCCGTTTGGAGAACCCTAATGTTTGGAACTCATTTTTATCACGAAACCATAAAAAGGTCTGTATCGATATTTGGAACACTGTTCAATAATATCTATTGTAAAAAGATTAAAGAAGACGGAACAGTTTTATCACAACAACTCGTTCCCATTTCATACGGCCCTAAACAAAAGTTCCTTGCAAGACTTACAGAAGATGCAAAAGAAAGGGATTTAAACGTCACCTCAATCAACCTTCCAAGAATGGCATTCGAATTAACGGGGTTTGAGTATGATGCAACTAGACAACAGAACAAATTAATACGTCATTCTAAATCAAGTTTAGAAACAGACGGAGTAAATCGTGGGTATCAATATAACCCAGCACCATACAATCTAAACTTTACACTAAGTGTTCTTGCAAAGAATATGTCTGATGCATTACAGATTGTAGAACAAATTTTACCATATTTCCAACCTGAATATACAGTCACAATGAAAATGATTGACGATATGTCAGACGTTAGGGACGTTCCAATCACATTAAATTCTGTAGGTTTGGAAGATACATACGAAGGAAGTTTTGAAGAAAGACGTGTAATAGAATATACACTTGAATTTACTATGAAAATTTATTTCTTCGGCCCTGTTTATACTGGAACAGTTATCAAAAACGTTGTCGAAAGAGAATATATCAATACTGATATCTCAGGTCAATTCACAACTTCACAAATTAATGAGAGTGGATTGGTCAAAGAAGTTAAACATTATGAACCTGCTTTTGCAGAAACTAGTTCTACTGCAGTGACTAGCACTGCAACAGTTCCTTTTGCAACTGCAATAAATAGTAAGATAAGTGTAGGAGATGAGGTCTTTGGAACGAATTTAACACCAAATCCAACAGTTTCCTCTATTGCAAGTGATAGATTATCAATAGATTTAAGTTCTGCTGTGACACTAGGAGAGAACACTAAACTTAAATTTGTAGGTTCAGTAGAACCAAGTGATACTTTCGTAGTTGCAGAAACAGTGACATTTTATGACGATGGTTCTAAAGAATCATTCAGTGAAACCGATGACAGTTAATTATGACAAAAGAAACAGTAGATGAAAAGTTAGATTCTTTATTAGATATCAACACTGAAATCAAAAAAGAAACCAAGGTAGTCAAAGTCCCGTCAAGGATAGAGAATATCGATACAGACTACAAATATGCAAGAGAGAACCTCTATAACCTCGTAGAACGTGGTCAAGATGCAATCGAAGGTATATTAGAACTTTCCAAAGAAACCGAACACCCACGTGCATATGAAGTCGCAGGACAACTTATTAAGACTGTAGCCGATACTGCAGAAAAACTCATAGACGTTCAAAAGAAATTAAAAGATTTAGAAAAGGAAGACGAACAAAGAATAGGTAAAGTTGAAAATCACCTATACGTTGGTTCTACTTCAGAACTACAAAAGTTTTTGAAGAAAGAAAAGAAAAAAGATGACTGATTCTAAGAATGACGGATATCTTGGTAATAATCTAATCAAGAGAGCTGGTGTAGAAACAAAATACACCGATAAAGAAATGGCAGAATACTTGAAGTGTTCTGAAAATCCTACACACTTCATTGAAAATTATACACAAATCATATCACTAGACGAAGGTATGGTTCCCTTTACCCTTCGTGGATACCAAGAAAATCTAATCAATCACTATGACGAAAACCGATTTAGTGTCGTTCTTGCAAGTAGACAGAGTGGTAAATCAATCACTTCTTGTGCATATCTATTGTGGTTCCTACTATTTAAACCCGAAGTCACTGTAGCAGTTCTTGCTAACAAAGGTGCAATTGCAAGAGAAATGATTGCACGTATCGTGACCATGTTAGAGTCTGTTCCATTCTTTTTACAGCCTGGTGTTAAGATTCTAAACAAAGGGTCAATAGAATTTAGTAATGATAGTAAAGTTGTCGCAGCTGCAACTTCTTCAAGTTCGATTCGTGGTATGTCAATCAATTTATTGTATCTTGACGAGTTTGCCTTTGTGGACGATGCAGAGACGTTCTATACTGCAACATATCCCGTGGTGACCTCAGGTAAAGATTCAAAGGTTATTATTACTTCTACTGCAAATGGTGTGGGTAATATGTTCCACAAGATATATGAGTCTGCAGTTCATGAACAATCAGAATACAAATCATTTCTTATTAACTGGTTTGACGTGCCTGGCAGAGATGAAGAATGGAAGAAAGAAACCATTGCAAACACTTCAGAAGCACAATTTGAACAAGAATATGGTAATTCATTCTTAGGAACTGGTAATACACTTATCAACAGTAATACACTACTTGGTATGAGAGCAATAGACCCTGAATGGAATAGAGACAATCTATTTCTATATGAAAAACCAAAAGAAGGACATAGATACGTTTGCACTGTAGACGTATCAAAAGGAAGGGGTATGGATTACTCTACATTCACTATTATAGACGTGACAACAAGTCCATTTAAACAAGTATGCACATATAGAGATAATATGGTGTCACCTCTTCTCTTTCCTGATATTATAAATAAATACGTAAGACATTACAATGAACCAGTTGTTATCATTGAAAATAATGCAGAAGGTGGAACAGTTGCAAATCAACTACATTATGATATCGAATATCCGAATGTTTTTGTTCAAGGACAATTAAAGGCGGAGGACATAGGAGTGACTATGTCTCGAAAGATTAAACGTATCGGTTGTTCTACACTGAAAGAATTATTAGAAGAAAATAGACTTGTTCTGAATGACCGATATACTATTACGGAATTAATGACTTTTGTGCATAAAGGTAATAGTTGGGAAGCAGATAGAGGATATAATGACGATATGGTCATGAATTTAGTGTTATTCAGTTGGTTTGTGACAACTGAGTATTTTGTTCATTTAACGGATACAGCAGTCAAAGACTTATTGTATTCAGAACAACAGAAACTAATCGAAGACGACTTACTGCCGCCAGGGGTTTTTGACGGAGGAAATCAACAAGAATCCTTTGTAGATAGTGAGGGGGATAGATGGTATCACAAAACAATGGACGTTCCATTAAAATTATAGTTTGTTGAGTTTTATAAAGTTATAAATAAAACAGTAAACAACTTTTAATACAACAGGAGTAAAAGTATGGCATTTCAAGTATCACCAGGCGTTCAGGTAAAAGAGATAGACCTGACAAATGTTGTTCCAGCCGTTTCATCTACTACAGGTGCATTTGCTGGACAATTCCAATGGGGCCCTGTTGATGAAGTTATAACAGTTTCAGATGCAAAGGGTTTAGTCGATAATTTCTATCAACCAGCTAATACTGACGCTGGAGCAGAAGACTTCTATTCAGCAGAAGCATTCCTTAAATATGGTTCTTCACTAAGAGTC
>Ga0233451_10003438_pt1 | contig 13758 bp, 16 predicted proteins | sample 011ome_29_FD_183052 | JGI IMG/M metagenome (GOLD analysis project Ga0233451, IMG submission 183052) | Coastal salt marsh microbial communities from the Groves Creek Marsh, Skidaway Island, Georgia - 011504CT (spades assembly) | ecosystem: Environmental > Aquatic > Marine > Intertidal zone >...
AAGAAATTGGATACTCTCTATAAGTTTGCGTGGGTAAGGGGGCTCAAGACTACCTATTATCTGCGCACTATGGGCGCGACCCACGTGGAAAAGAGCACTACCTTCGACGGCAAGCTCAATGCGGTAAAGAATGAGTCCGGTGCTTCTTTATCGCTTGAATCCGTGATCGTCGCTTCGTCGGATATCCGTAATGAAGCTGGACCCAAGCTTTGCTCCATCGACGATCCCACCTGCGAAGCCTGCCAGTAATCAAGAGCTCTCAGATCTGCGCCGTGGCACCTTTTAAAGGTGCCACGGCGCTTCTGTTTATTTTTAAGGGCTGAAAATCATTGCTTTGGTTTTGAGCGAATGACTCAACAATCCTTAGGTAATTCTCTTTATTCCGATTGTTCAGGCGGAATGCAACTGGAGGATGCAAATTTTTCATCATTCCCACTGGAAAACATTTTGCGTCGATACCATAATAGCGATGTGGAGGCGTGCTCCACATAGTTGAATCGATCACCTGTGGGAGGCTTGAAAACGATGAAAAAACAATCATTGATCTTCATCTGTATGGCCGTGCTGCCTATCTTTGTTTCTAGCGCCACTGCTGCTGGCACGGATTATTTGAAAATAAAATCAGCAGAAGTTGAGTGGAAGGGGCGGGGAAAGTCTATTGGACTAGAGATTGAAACCAATGCAGCTATACCGATGGATGGTAAGTCTGGCGCATTTGGTTTTGGCGCACTTACGGATGGCGCTAACAATGTTCTGGTTCTGACCACTCATCTGCCGATTGATGACAGCAGTCACGAAGAGACACCCAGCGGTTTTCACACTCATGTGCTCGATTTAAAAGCACCCGGCTCAGCATGTGCTGGCGCTAATTTCGAGGTTGACTTGGAGGGTTCTTCCAAAAACTCGGCATTCGATGCCAGCTATGCCTGGTCCATCAAAGGGAGCAAGGTTGATGTTGAAAAAGTGCCCTCTGCCAATCTAGGTGATGCAGGTGTGGAGAGTCTAGTGAGCTTTACTATCAAGCCGATTCTCGATGCACAACAACAACCATCCAATCTTTGTATCACGGTCATTGACCAGATCTAATTTTCGGGTTTGAGCACTTGTACCGGCGGGGCCCTCATGGACCGCCGGTTTTTTTCTCTCGTTGATAATGGTGGTCAACCAGAGAGCATGGCTTGGGGGCTAAGGGTGATTCGGTCTTGGAGATCCAAGCACCTTGTTGAGGTCCTGCTCTATCTTCTCCGGGGTGTCGGTCGGCGAGTATCGCTCCAAAACCATTCCGTTCCTGTCAACAAGAAACTTCGTGAAATTCCATTTAATTGCTTCGGAGCCAAGCAGCCCTTTTGCCGCGGATTTGAGATGTTGGTATAGCGGATGCGCGTTGCTTCCGTTAACTTCGATTTTGTCAAACAAGGGGAAAGAGATATCGTACTTAACGGAGCAGAACTGCTTGATTTCTATCGCATTACCCGGTTCCTGATGACCGAACTGGTCGCATGGAAAGCCAAGTATGACGAAGCCGTTATTAGCGTATTTGCGGTAAAGGGTCTCAAGACCTGCATACTGTGGGGTGAAGCCGCACCTCGAGGCGACGTTAACAATTAACAGAACTTGCCCGGCAAAAGTTGACAGTGGCAGTTCGATTCCGTCGAGAGTGACCGCGCTAAATTCAAAAACGGTTTTCATGGATTCTTCCTGCGAATTTTGCCTGTGTCAGGCCAAGACAAAGTGCATATTTCATCGCGTCTAAAAAGTGCTGGTAAAAGAATGGGTTTATGGATCTGATGTCTTGCAGCCGTCAAATTGGCTCAGCGATAACCGGGTTTGTCAGCGAACCGATACCTTCAATTTCGACGCTGACAGTGTCCCCGTCTTGCAGCCAGACGCGAGGGTTCCTTGCCATGCCAACGCCATGGGGTGTGCCGGTCAAAATCACCGTTCCCGGCATGAGGGTTGTGCTACCACTGAGAAATTCGATCAAGGCGGGGACGTCGAAAATCATATCCTTGGTCGTCCAATCCTGCATCACTTGACCATTTAGCACTGTCTTGATGGGAAGATTGTTAGGATTCGGAATTTCATCACGGGTGACCAATATCGGACCCAGTGGGCAGAATGTATCGAAAGTTTTGCCACGGCACCACTGTCCGCCACCGCCTGATTTTTGCCAGTCCCTGGCGCTGACATCATTAGCTGCTGTATACCCCAATACGTGATCCAAGGCGTTTTCACGACTTACGTTTTTCGCCGGCTTACCAATGATGACAGCCAGCTCGCATTCATAATCAACCCTGTCACTTCGGAGATGTCTGGGCAGAATGATGGGATCGCCCGGATGCTGAATGGCACCAGGCAATTTCATGAAAACGATGGGGTGCGGTGGGATCGCTGACTTCGTTTCCTCCGCATGAAACCGGTAATTCAGGCCGATCCCGATAATGGCTGTTGGTTGAATAGGGGCCAGTCGCTTGGCGATTTTCACCCGTTGATCGGTAACGTGATAGCTGCCAAAGACGTCCCCTGCAATAGCCAATGATGAACCATCGGTTTGCAGGGCGGCAAATCCAGACCGCCCGTGTGTGTCAATGTAGCGAATAATTTGCATGCTTTTAACTTCAACTCTCTATGTGCGTTTTATTCGACGATATCATGGTAGCTGTCTCGGTGTTTGAGACACTCGATTCCTCCCTCGCCGGTTACCAGAATTCGGGCGGGACGTGGATAGGAGTTGCTGGCCGAGGCAAACAGGGTGGAGGTATAGGCGCCGGTATCATGGATGAGGATGATATCCCCGCGTTTGGGTGGGCGTTGCAGGCATACCTTGTACTTGGAAATCATGTCACCCGAAAAGCAAAGGTTTCCGCCGATAAATGTCTCGTATGGTGTGGCGGCCTTGATAGTGTTTTCATTGGCTATCTCCCACCTCTTAACCGGCTTCTCTATAAGGGATTCGCCATGACTGGTGATTCCCATCTCAAGGCATACCAAATTGTGATGCTGGGCGACGGTTTTCACGATTCCAACACGGGCGAGGGTAATGCCGCTGTCCTCCATGATGCTTCTGCCCGGCTCGATGGTCAGGGTGGGCTCGCCCAGTTGCCGAAGGGCCTCGACGGTCTTGATTTTTTGTCCGTACAAGCTAATTTCGCCCAGTAACAGGGCTTCAAGCATTTTCTCCTTTGGATACTGGGTATAAAACCGCTCGCCAGACCAGTGATCCAGGTGCAACTGAAAATCATCGTCGCTAGCAAACCCTGCGGGACCCTCATGCCAGACGAGTGTCTTGCTTGAATCCCCGCGACGTGAGGCCGCATAACCCTCAAGTATTCGTTTGGTCATGCCATCCCACGTCGATTTATCCACATAGCTGACCGGAAATCCCCCGCCGATGTTGATGACCTCACATCGGCCACCCGCCTGGTTGAGCAAATGGCCCAGATTGATGAGTTGGGCAATGACGGACAGGTAGGGTTCGACTTTGGTGATTTGCGACCCGATGTGGGTGTGGAAGCCAATTACTTGGATATGCGTGAAACGGTTCAGAGAGTTGATGAAATCAGGCACGACACTCAGGGGGGTGCCAAACTTTGTCCAGAGGCCGGCAGTGAATACGCTTTCATCAGTCACCTGACCCAGATCATATCCGCTGATTCTGAGCAGAACCCGAACACGCTTTTTTTGCTCTGTCGCAATGATCTCTATTTGCTCGACTTCCTCAATGCAGTCAGCGATAACATTCATCCCGAGATCAATCGCCTCACGCAGCAGGAAATCCTCCTTGCAATTGCCGTTTAGATCAAGCTTGCTAGCCGGAATGCCCGCTTCAAGCGCGCAACGTGCCTCATAGTAGGAGGCAACATCAGCGCCACAGTCTTCTTGATGGGCAATCTTGAGGACGGGCTTGTGTGTACAGGCTTTGGCCGCAAAACAAACTTCACCCTTTGGATATAGCCGTTCAAAGATGCACTTGAAGGCCTGAAGGTTCTGTCGGATGGTCGGTTCGTAATAAATGTGAAGTGGCAATTCGTAGTGCCTCTTCCACCAAGACAATGGCTGACCCGCTATCGTAGGGTCACTGCCGGGTATGAAAAGACCATTTTTCAAAGTCTGTGCACTTGGAAAGGTGATCCTTATTCACAATCACCGCCTACTTGGCGCGAAAAGCTTGGGTTGTCTGGATCGATTACGGTAGTTCGATTGCCAAGAGCATGCGGCGGCAATGTGGAGGATAAGGCATCTGAATTTCAAATCGCCTTTTTTGAATGGCGGAAGCGGTGAGATTCGAACTCACGGAGGGGATAAACCCTCGCTGGTTTTCAAGACCAGTGCCTTAAACCACTCGGCCACACTTCCTTTGTTAACAACTGGCTCTATCGCGGGATTCCTAGTTTGACGCAATCCACGACGTGTGAAAAGCGGCGAACTTATGTCTTACTGCTGAGGATATCGCTCTTATTTTCGAGCTCAAGAGCCTTAACGTAGGCTTAAATCCAGTTGTTGGTACAGGATACCCGATTGACGAGCTACGTTCCATACCCACGATGCATTCATGTTCAATATCTTGCGCTAGTTGTCTTCCGGGATTTGTTGGATCTGAATGAATTGGCAATGAGCTGGCGATCCATCCCCTTGTTCGTATGGTGGTAGTCTGAAATAATTCAACATGTCCGGGACCCGGTTCGGGTTTTTATCCAATAAGGACGGACGCTGAGTACTTTGTCCTTCTAGAAGAGATGGAAAAACCATGAAGAATCAAAAGCCTTTGAAAGGTATGTTGCTCGTCGCCGGCATGATTTTCGCTGGTGCCTCAGTAGCTGAGGAGCCCAGTGTAGAAATCGGTGAGAAAATTTACACTCGGGCCTTCGGCCGCGGTTGTGGTACCTGCCATGATGTTCAGCCTAATCCGAACCTCTTTGAGAGCGTAAATAAGCTGAGCAAGGAAGAGTTGACTAAGGTCTTGGTTGAAGGCCGCAATGCGATGCCTAAAGCCATGGATCAAATAATGGCACTGGGTCCTGTTAAAAGTGCAGGCCTGACCCAAGATCAGGCAGTCGACGCCCTGATTGCCTACCTCAAGGCCGGAAAGAAGTAAGCGTTCTGCTCGAGCTTCAAAAGCTTAAACGCCGGGCATGCCCGGCGTTTTGCGTATGACAGAAACGAATGCTTCGTTTTTGATAAGCCTTATTGAGGCCCCCAATCCCGCATGATTGCGAGTTCCATAAGTCAGGTTGAAAGTCAGCCGTTAGCTTATGGCTTAGCCTCCTCAACGAATTCTTTGCCATCCAATTTTGCCCGCTTTACTTTCTTTATCGCTGGTCTCTTATCGCTGGCGGCTCTGTTTTTTGTAACCGGATGCGCACAGTCGCCGCATCAGTTGACTGTCAAAAAATCAGCTATTCAAAGCCCAGTCCCAAGATCGAGCCGGAGCCTGGGCATCAGCCCGGCAGTATCGGGTAGCAGGGCTGTCACAAACAAGGATGTTGCCCCTGTTGTCGTAATGAATGATCCAATGACTTCTTCGGCCCTGATTGAGCGCGCGGTGGCTCGTCAAATGCAAAAAAAGCTGGCCCAAGCATGGGTTGCAGACGATAACGGCAATGTTTCTGATTCGGGTCTCTCTGTTAATCCTGATTCCAATAGGAAAGTGGCTGCCACGATCAGGTTGAAGAGTCTTGCGCGTGTTCAAACCAGCGAAGCCCCTCATCTCATGGAAGCCGACACATCTTCAGTCTGTGCGCACTTAAGCCAGAAAAAGAAGGGGCGGCGAAAGGAAAAATCCCGCACAGATGACAGTGAGATCAAATGCTCGCTGGCCTATAAATTGCCATTAGGACCCTCAGATCCTCCAGCGGCAAGGGGAAGGCTCTTGCGACGAGCAGATCCTTGGGAGACGGTCCGCAATGGTCTAGTCCTTGCGGGTATCCAACATGAGCGGCTGGCCGCACACTTGGAGAATTTGAGGCAGCGCCCCGCTACTGTGGACTTCCTTATGACGCGGGCTGAGCCCTATCTTCAGTACTTGCTCGGAGAAATCAAGCGTCAGGGATTGCCCACCGATCTGATTTTGGTGCCCATGGTAGAGAGCGCCTTTCAAACGACCGCATTATCAAACAAGCAGGCCGCAGGTTTGTGGCAGTTCATTCCGGCTACAGGCCAGCAATATGGTCTGCAGTTCAGCGAGACTTATGACGGCCGTTATGACACTCACTCGGCAACGCAGGCAGCACTTAAATACCTCAAGCGGCTCAACTCGCTATTCAATGGCGACTGGTTGTTGGCCTTTGCTGCCTACAATGCAGGGGAGGGGGCAGTCCAGCGCGCTATCCAGGCCAACCGCATGGCTGGAGGCGGGGGGGGCTTCTGGGAGCTGTCATTGCCGCAGGAAACACAGAATTACGTGGTTAAAATTCTTGCACTCTCAAAAGTAGTTGCCGACCCTGAGGGCATGGGGTTCAAGCCCCATAAGACGATTTCCCGTAATACTCTGGCTCGGGTTGAGGCTGAGCCCAAGATCAGGATTGCTGATCTTATCGTTTCAGCTGGAATTGCCCCCGACGACTTTTATAAATTGAACCCTGCATTTAAGCCGGACGTTGACCCGCCCGATCAACCCCATAATTTCCTTCTGCCGCTGGAAAAAGCTGAAATCCTAATGGCCGCGAATATGCCGGGCGCCAAAGTCTACGCGCCACGGAGGGTAGTTGTGCAGAAGGGAGATACTTTGTCTGTGCTGGCCAAACGTCATGGTGTCCCGGAGATCAAACTCTCCGAATGGAATGGGCTGCCGCCCAAGGCGCCGCTGAAGGTCGGTCAGGAGATTCTGGTGCTGGGGGTGTGATGTCAGGTTTTTTGCCCTCACTCCTTAACATCGTGTCCATTCAATCCCAGTTGAGTATTTTATGTACAAGCTAACCCTACTGTTTGTTTTGCAGTTTCTGGTAGCCGGTCAAACAAGTTATGCAGAGCAAATCGGCTCGGTGAACTACCGTTTCAAGTGGTTGGGGCCCAGCGACAAGATCGTGGTTCAGGCTTTTGATGATCCCGATGTGCCAGGAGTTGCCTGTTACATCTCGCGAGCCGAAACGGGAGGCCTTAAGGGAATGGTCGGTCTCGCGGAAAATGCTGCGAAGGCCTCGTTGGCTTGTCGCCAGATTGGTCCCATTGATCTGGATGCTGTCAGGAAACTCAAGGACGACGAGGAGGTCTTCAGTGCGCGGGCATCAGCCGTCTTCAAGACGACCCAAGTGGTGCGTTTTTACGATGAAAAAAGGTCGGTTCTGGTGTACCTGACTTATACGGACAGAATCGTCGACGGCAGTCCAGAAAACGCCATCAGCATCGTGCCTGTCCGGTGATGGATAGGAGAAAGCCATTGTTGGGAGAATACTTGAATGGTCAATCCGAATGGCAGATGTTGCGGTTCTTTGCCTGACGCTTGGCTGTTTGGGTGGCGCCTTAATCTTCAGGGTGGGATGGATGCCCGAAAAGGCTTGCATTTCGCAGTCCTTTCAGATGAAATGTCCTAGAAATTGAGACCAGTGCTCAGTTGCAAAGATCTTCCCCGCCGGCTCCCGGCCCCATTCAAAGATTCCACCAATTTCCTCATCCGATTTAGCGGAGATGCTTGTGAGTGAACATATTCTTCAGATAAACGATAGTGATTTCGAAGATCAGGTCTTGAAATCTACAATGCCGGTGTTGGTCGATTTCTGGGCTGAATGGTGTGGACCCTGCAAAATGATTGCTCCCATTCTAGAAGCAGTCGCAGTTGAATATGCCGGGAAGCTTACTGTTGCCAAAGTGAATATCGACAATAACCCCGATACGCCCCAGCGGTATGGCGTTAGAGGTATTCCCACGCTAATTCTGTTCAAAGATGGCGAGGTTCATGCCACCAAGGTAGGGGCCTTGGCAAAGTCACAGCTGGTTGCATTTATAGATGCCAACCTTTGACCGACCGGATCATTTGGCCTGACGCCCGTGCTGCGTCAGGCCGCCCATTAAACAAGCTCAAACGTTCTACCCTCCCAATTCTTCCCGGTCTTTAGCCAATCTTGGCGGACCGTCCCTCCCCGGCGAGTCGAAAGCTGGATTGCATTGGACAAACCCTAATCTCTGTTTCTGATACTCATCTCTATCCATGAATCTGACCGATCTCAAGCGCAAACCCGTTGCTGAACTGATTGAAATTGCCGAAACCCTTGAAATCGAGGGCGTTGCACGAACTCGTAAGCAGGACCTGATTTTCTCTATTCTCAAGAAGCAGTCAAAGGGCGGGGAGGATATCTATGGAGATGGCGTGCTCGAGATTCTTTCGGATGGCTATGGGTTCTTGCGGTCGGCGGACAGTTCATTCTTGGCGGGGCCCGATGATATATATGTGTCACCCAGTCAGATACGCCGTTTTAGTTTACGGACGGGAGATACCATTTCAGGCAAGATTCGGCCACCAAAGGAAGGCGAAAGATATTTCGCTATGCTCAAGGTTGAGCAGATCAACTACGAGCCTCCGGAAAACGCAAAGCACAAAATCCTTTTCTCTAATCTGACCCCGCTTTTCCCGAAATCTCGCTTGCAGTTGGAGCTTGGTAACGGCACGACTGAGGATCTGACTGCCCGGATCATGGATTTGGTTGCGCCCATCGGTAAAGGGCAGCGTGGACTGATCGTTTCGCCGCCAAAAGCCGGTAAGACGATGATCCTCCAGAATATTGCCCACTCCATTGCGGAAAACTACCCGGAGTGTTACCTCATTGTTTTGCTCATTGATGAACGTCCCGAGGAAGTGACGGAAATGCAGCGGAGCGTGAAAGGGGAGGTGGTTTCCAGTACCTTTGATGAACCCCCAGCAAGGCATGTTCAAGTCGCTGAAATGATCATCGAAAAAGCCAAGCGTCTGGTCGAGCACAAGCGCGATGTCGTCATCCTGCTCGACTCCATCACGCGGCTCGCACGCGCTTACAACACAGTGGTGCCGGCTTCCGGCAAGATCCTCACTGGTGGTGTTGATGCCAATGCTCTAGAGCGGCCAAAACGTTTCTTTGGTGCGGCTCGAAACATCGAAGAAGGTGGTAGCCTTACCATCATTGCAACTGCATTGGTGGACACTGGGTCGCGAATGGACGAAGTGATTTATGAAGAGTTCAAGGGTACAGGCAACAACGAACTGCATCTCGAACGCAAGATTGCCGAAAAACGTATTTATCCGGCGATCAACATCAACCGCTCGGGTACACGCCGGGAGGAGTATCTCGTGCCTCCCGACGAACTGCAGAAGTGCTGGATTCTCCGTAAGATCCTTCAGCCCATGGATGAAATGGCGGCTAGCGAATTCCTCATCGGTAAACTAAAGGATACGAAGACCAATCAGGAATTCTTCGAGATGATGAAGCGCTGAGCATCTTGCTGATGCGGTTATCTGTATATTGAAACAGTTTCTGTGCCATCTTTTAACCTGATCAGTTGTCCCGGTTGAACGCCCGGGGATTGCGAGGTTGCTGAGAAGAACCCCCCTAATCAAAACGTTGTCCGGGATGGTCGTGGGCAGAATCTTCATTGATGGATGGGTAAAACCAAATCAAGAGTTGTTTGTCAGACCAGTGGCCCTGGGGTTAAGTCCCGGGAAGTCCAACACATTGTGGTCACACGAGGCGAGACACCCCTTATGAAATCATTGGAAAGAAAAATAAAAAACAAACTGGTTTTCACCGTCTTCGGTATTTTAGTTTCCTCACTTGGTGTTGCAATGGCTGAATCTGACAAAGAGATTCAAGAAAAGGCACTCAAGGCTCGCGAGCAGCAGCACGGAATGACAATGGACCATTCCACACACATGAAGTCCATGGATGCGGCGGGAAAATTCCGGGGAGTGTTCTATGGATATTTGCCCTGTCACGAAAAAGATTGCAATGGCATTAAAATGACCCTGTCGCTAAATGCCAAAAATAATTACCTCTTGGTCATTCAACCCGCCAAGCCCCAGAACAGGGAGTCCTTCGAGAAGGGAAAGTATGAGTGGGATGAAAGGGAGGGAGTTGCGATTTTAACGCCCAGCAAAGAGGCACCTGAGCGGCGACTGGCGATCAAGGATGACAGTACTCTTTTGTATCTTACCAATGACGGTTCGCATATGACTGGAGACAGGGATAGATATCTTCTGCAAAGAACTGATCAAGCGAACAATCGCGAAATGCATATCCACTGAGGGTTGTTTCATTTGCTGATGCCTTGAACAACCGCAGCTTTCGATTGTTCAAGGTTCCTTCAAAAATAATTAATAAAAGCTTGCTGATTAATAACGGTTTAAGGTGTTGGGGTATCACTGTTATGAAGATGGTGCTGATGCTCGGCAGAGGATTGTAAAGTCTTTACTCCAACACCATGTCCGTAAACCATCATCCCACCCATATCCGCCCCCAGGAAAAGCATCCCGGCAATTAGCAGGCTTAAAATCATGCTAAGTGCTGTTGCCATGGCAGATTTTGGAACCCCGCCAATACGTCGCCAGACACCCAGGCCTATGGTCAACACAGCTACTGTGATTCCCGCGCGTTCATGCCATTCCATGATTTCGTGCACTTGGGCACCGTGAGGAACTGTTTCTGCAGCGATCAAGCCGGAAACTACAGTAATAAAGGCCCCCAAGGCACCAAGATATAACAATCCGCTAGCCCATTGCCGCGCTCCGGTGTTTCTAAAGACGAAACCGTAAAGTTCCGTGAAAATAAAACCGAATATAAAGGCGATCGGAAAATGCAGCAAAAGGGGGTGAAGATTGGTGCCCAGTGTTTCAATGCCGCCAAGGAGACTCCATGAACTCGGTGTGTCGCGAGTTAGCGCGGACAGTAAATGTTCAATTAAGGCGACCAAGCCGCCCCCCTCGCCATGTCCACCGTGCACCGAGGGCAGGGCGTCTGTGAGTTGGAAATCAAAATATTCGATCAGGAGATTGGCCATTTGCGTGATGGTTATGTTTTGTGTGAGATATGACGAGCGTTCGACTTAATTTACGACAGTTTGGTCAGTGTTAAGCCGTGGAAGTTTCGTGATATTCCAATTTCTCAGAGCTTAGCGGTGGAATCAGGTGTAAAGCCACGGATGGTTCTCGGACGTGCCGAGTCCTGCCTTGAGTGGAGGAACCTGCGAGGGTTGACACGACCGAATGACTGCTTCAAGGCCTGTGACGAGTGGATACTTTGTAAGGTCTTCAGGACAAACCCAACAAGCATCCGCAGCATCCGTAGAGGGGTGTGGCTCACGCGGCGAATCTGCCGTCAGTTTTGCCAGAAAATCGATAATGATGTAGTGAAATCCTTCGATATTACGATCAGCAACCGCCACTATCCTTGAGGGAGTTACTTCAATGCCAGTTTCCTCTAAAACTTCCCGGCGGCAGCACTCGAAGAGGGTTTCTCCCGGCTCCAGTCGTCCTCCGGGGATATGCCAAAGGCCAGCTTGCGGCGGATGCTTTCGGCAAACCAGAAGAATCCTTCCAGCATCGTCAAAGATCAAACCTCCCACCCCGATGGCTGGAAAGGGGAGGGTGTTATCCCGGGGAATCGCAGTGGTTTCCATCGGTGGATGCGCTTTTGCAGTGTAAAATGGCCTTAATTATCGGCTATTTGGTTCGTTGTGGCGGCTTGAAATCTCTGCCTCCGGCTACAACTTGAGGCCTTATTAGATTTTTTTCGGAGACATACATGCCCATCTATGAGTATCAATGCAAATCCTGTGGTCACGAACTGGAGGCTTTTCAGAAGCTCGCGGATGACCCGCTCAAGGAATGCCCGGCCTGTGGCGATCTTGAGTTGACCAAGCTGATTTCCGCTGCAGGGTTCCGCCTCAAAGGGGGCGGGTGGTACGAGACTGATTTTAAGGGGAGCCAAGACAAAAAAAAGAATCTGGCTGCGGGTGATTCAGGAGCTGCTTCCAGCGGCGTTGTAGCGGCGGCCGAATCAGGCACTGGTTCAAAAACATCCCCTAGCCAGAGCTGAGAGTTCCTGTTAAGTGTGACACTAGCGGTTTTTTGCCGGGTAAAGCAGGTTGTCAAAAGACACCTGGCAGGAACGGTACAAAATTGACGGGCTCAATTTCCTCGACTTCGAAACCAACCTCGGTCCGGGTGATCCTTTTCAATATTTGAGTTCCTCCCTGGCCTACGGGAATAACCATAACGCCTCGGCGGGACATCTGGCTAAGAAGGCTCTCAGGAATTTCGCCGGGGGCAGCTGTAGCAAGAATAGCGTCATATGGCGCGTATTCATCCCAGCCCCACCCACCGTCACTGTGTTTGAGTCGAACATTGCGTAGATTCAGATCCTGCAAGCATCGCCTGGCGCGTTGTTGGAGGGGGTAGATTCGCTCAACGGAGTGAACGCGGTTGACCAGTTGAGCCAGAATCGCGGTCTGGTAACCCGATCCGGTCCCCACCTCCAGTACCTTGTCCAGAGAGCCTGACTCCAGCAAAAGCTCGGTCATCCGGGCGACAATATAAGGCTGCGAAATCGTCTGATTGAAACCGATCGGCAGCGCGGTGTCTTCATAGGCCCGGCTGGCGAAAGCGTCTTCGATAAAAAGGTGACGCGGCGTTTCCAGCATCACCTTGAGCACATCTGGATTGCTGATGCCCTGGTCTTTCAGGCGTGTAATCAGCCGCTCCCGGGTACGCCGAGAGGTCATGCCGATGCCCTCGATCCGTTGATGCATCAGTCAGGCTCGCCCTCAAGCCAGTTGGCGAGAGTATCAATCCGGTCATAACGGGTCAGGTCAATCTGCAGTGGGGTGACCGAAACATAGCCCTCACGGATTGCATGGAAATCGGTCCCAGGTCCCGCATCCTGCTCCGGCCCAGCCGCACCCACCCAATAGAGTTCACGACCACGCGGATCGCTACCCCGAATGACGGGTTCTGACTTGTGACGCTGACCCAATCGGCATGCCTTGAATCCTCTTACTTCCTCCCAAGGCCGATCAGGCACGTTTACGTTGAGGATCGTATCCGCGGGAAGAGGGTGGCGACGTATGCGTTCCAATAACGAAACAGCGACTCGTCCGGCCGTCTCGAAATGTCTGGGGACATGAGATTGTGAGGCAAGCGAGATAGCGACGGCAGGAAGGCCCAGGAATCGACCCTCGGTCGCAGCGGCAACCGTCCCGGAATAAATCACGTCGTCTCCCAAATTTGAACCATGGTTGATGCCGGCAAAAACCATGTCAGGTTCGCGATCAAGTAATCCGGTAATGGCAAGATGAACGCAATCCGTGGGTGTCCCGTTAACCTTGATAAAGCCGTTTTCAGCCGTGCTGACCCTAAGCGGCACCTCCAGCGTCAGTGAGTTGCTGGCGCCACTTCGGTTGCCTTCCGGCGCCACCACGGTAATGTCCACATGGTCGGCTAGAACGCTCGCCAGTATCCTGAGACCTTCGGCGGAGTAGCCATCGTCATTGCTGAGCAGAATATGCATCGAATCCCTCGGTTGAGTTGCGATTTTACACCAGCGTCATCGTCCTCGGAGGATGAATGGCGTTTAAGATAGAGGCTTTACACTCAAAGTATCTGGTAACAAGGCAGTGAGGGTTTTGAGGTGAATGATGTCTGATAATCGATTGGAAAGAGTGCTTGGTTGGATTGATCTGGCGAATGCAGCTGATCCGAGTTTTGAAATTGTGGAAGGCGTCAGTCAGCCAAAGGCGCTTCTATATGGGAAGCGAATGTCCGCCTGGCTCCAGAAGGGTTACCCCGAAGCGTCGGAGCTC
>Ga0233451_10003447_pt1 | contig 13733 bp, 9 predicted proteins | sample 011ome_29_FD_183052 | JGI IMG/M metagenome (GOLD analysis project Ga0233451, IMG submission 183052) | Coastal salt marsh microbial communities from the Groves Creek Marsh, Skidaway Island, Georgia - 011504CT (spades assembly) | ecosystem: Environmental > Aquatic > Marine > Intertidal zone > Salt...
GATCAGGTTAAGGTTATCGCAGAAGATAAGATGCCTGACTTGAACGCATTTACCGTAGAATCTGCTATGAAAATGGTAGCTGGAACGGCGCGTTCGATGGGTTTCAAAATCTCTGGAGAAGCTCCCTTTTAATTATTAATAGAAAGCAATGGCTAGATTAAGTAAAAAACAAAAAGAAGCACGAGCAAAGGTAGATCCTAAAAAAATCTACACGCTCCAAGAAGCTTCCGCTTTGGTAAAAGAAATTACCAATACAAAATTTGATGCGAGCATAGACTTGGCAATTCGATTGGGTGTAGACCCAAAAAAGGCCAATCAAATGGTTCGTGGTGTGGTTACTCTACCTCATGGTACAGGAAAGGACGTCCGCGTTCTGGCCTTGGTAACTCCCGATAAAGAAGCAGACGCTAAAGAGGCAGGTGCGGATCATGTAGGTCTAGATGACTACCTTCAAAAAATTAAAGGCGGTTGGACTGATGTTGATGTAATTGTCACCATGCCCAGCGTGATGGGGAAATTAGGTCCTTTGGGACGCGTATTAGGTCCTCGTGGCTTGATGCCCAACCCCAAAACAGGAACAGTGACTATGGATATCAAAAAAGCAGTCGCTGATGTAAAAGGAGGAAAAATCGATTTTAAAGTGGACAAAACAGGAATTGTACACGCTTCTGTTGGGAAAGCGTCCTTTACTGCGGAAAAGATTTTTGAAAACGCGGATGAGTTATTGAAAACCATCATGAAATTAAAACCTTCTACTTCAAAAGGAATTTATGTCAAAAGCGTTTTTATGTCTAGTACGATGAGTCCGGGAATTTCCATAGATACCAAACTAGGTTAACGCACAATACGCAAGCAATGACAAGACAAGAAAAAAACGAAGCAATAGAAAGCCTTAAAGAAGCTTTAGGAGGTGTCAAAACCCTCTATTTAGCAGATATTGCAGGATTGGATGCAACACAAACAAGCAACCTGAGAAGGGCTTGTTTCAAGCAGAACATCAAACTGCAAGTGGTTAAAAATACATTACTCGCCAAAGCTATGGAAGCTTCCACCCATGACTTTGGAGAGTTGACAGGTATCCTGAAAGGGAATACCTCGTTGATGTTTTCCGAAACGGGAAATGCACCTGCAAAGGTGATCAAGGACTTTAGAAAAAAGTCGGAAAAACCCATTTTAAAAGGCGCCTTTATCGAAGAAGCCATTTACATTGGAGATGACCAACTAGACGCTCTAGTAGCGATCAAATCTAAAGATGAATTGATTGGAGAGATTATAACTTTGTTACAATCCCCAACCAAAAACGTGGTTTCTGCACTTCAGTCAGGAGGTGGGAAACTCTCTGGAATTTTAAAAACACTTTCAGAACGTTAATTCCTGATCCAAAAAAGTACGCACTCGAAATAACACAATAAAGTTTTAACAGAAAAATTAGTAACATGGCAGATTTAAAAGAATTCGCAGAACAACTGGTCAACTTGACGGTAAAAGAAGTCAATGAGTTGGCTGATATTTTAAAAGATGAGTACGGAATCGAACCTGCTGCAGCTGCAGTAGCGGTTGCTGGACCTGCTGGTGGCGGTGCCGCTGGTGGAGGTGAAGAGGAAAAGTCAGAATTTGACGTGATCCTTAAAGCCGCTGGAGGTTCTAAACTCGCAGTAGTAAAATTAGTAAAAGAATTGACTGGTCTTGGGCTTAAAGAAGCCAAAGAATTAGTTGACGGTGCACCCGCTCCTTTGAAAGAAGGAATTGCTAAAGATGAAGCAGAAGCGCTTCAAAAATCTCTAGAAGAAGCAGGTGCCGAGGTTGAGCTTAAGTAGTCTCAATCCATACCAATAGAGGTCTAGGCTTTTGGATTTTTTCCAAAGGCCTATCCCTTTTTAGTGTCCGCCCCTTTTGTATGATGACCATTAAAACACAGTTAGATGCCTAGTAAACAGAGCCAAAGAACCAACTTCGCAGGAGCACAACACACTCCCAACTATCCCGATTTTCTGGATATACAGATCAAATCCTTTCAGGATTTTTTCCAGTTAGAAACAAAATCTGACGAACGTAATGTTGAAGGTCTCTTCAATACGTTTCAAGAAAACTTTCCCATTTCGGATACAAGAAATCAATTTGTTCTTGAATTTTTAGATTATTTCGTGGATCCCCCACGGTATTCTATTCAAGAATGTATCGAACGAGGACTGACCTATTCCGTCCCACTCAAGGCACGTTTGAAACTGTATTGTAACGACTTGGAGCACGAAGACTTTGAAACCATCGTACAGGATGTTTTTTTAGGTACAATTCCTTATATGACGCCTAGTGGTACCTTTGTGATCAACGGTGCTGAACGTATTGTCGTTTCTCAGCTACACCGCTCTCCAGGGGTATTCTTTGGTCAATCGTTCCACGCCAACGGTACCAAATTGTATTCGGCTCGTGTGATTCCATTTAAAGGGTCTTGGATCGAATTTGCAACGGACATCAACAGTGTGATGTACGCCTACATTGACCGTAAGAAAAAATTACCAGTTACAACTTTGTTCCGAGCTATCGGTTTTGAGCACGACCGTGACATTTTGGAAATCTTTGACCTTGCTGAAGAAATTAAAGCCACCAAAGCCGGATTGAAGCGCGTTTTGGGAAGAAAATTAGCTGCACGAGTTTTAAAAACGTGGCATGAAGACTTTGTTGATGAAGATACAGGAGAGGTTATCTCCATCGAGCGAAACGAGATCATCATCGATCGGGATACCATACTCGAAAAAGAACACATTGACGAGATCATAGAGGCAAGTGTAAAAAATATTCTTTTACACAAAGTAGATGCACATATGTCGGACTACGCCATCATCTACAACACCTTACAAAAAGATCCAACCAATTCAGAAAAAGAAGCGGTAGAACACATTTATCGCCAACTGCGAAATGCAGAACCACCAGATGAGGACACGGCACGAGGAATTATAGACAAGCTCTTTTTCTCGGATCAGCGTTATAACCTGGGTGAGGTAGGGCGTTATCGTATGAACAAAAAACTCGGTTTAGAGGTTGAAATGGACAAGCAGGTCTTAACCAAATTAGACATTATAACCATTGTAAAATATTTGATTGAACTGATCAACTCCAAAGCAGAGATTGACGATATTGACCACCTTTCTAACCGACGTGTACGTACGGTAGGTGAGCAGTTGTCTTCTCAGTTTGGTGTAGGTCTGGCACGTATGGCAAGAACAATTCGCGAACGAATGAATGTTCGGGACAATGAGGTGTTTACTCCCATTGACTTAATCAATGCCAAAACTTTATCCTCTGTGATCAACAGTTTCTTTGGAACCAACCAGTTGTCTCAGTTTATGGATCAAACCAACCCGCTGGCAGAAATCACGCACAAGCGTCGTTTGTCTGCTTTAGGTCCAGGAGGACTTTCACGGGAACGCGCCGGATTTGAGGTTCGTGATGTACACTACACCCACTACGGTAGGTTGTGTCCCATCGAAACCCCTGAAGGACCCAATATTGGATTGATTTCTTCACTTGGAGTGTTTGCCAAAGTAAATAACCTTGGATTTATTGAAACTCCTTACCGAAAAGTTGAAAATGGAAAAATCAATTTAAAAGAAACCCATTACCTCAGTGCCGAGGAAGAAGAGGATCAATTGATTGCCCAAGCCAATATCAATTTTGATAAAGCGGGTAAGATCTTGGATGAAAAAATCATTGCACGGGATCAGGCGGATTTTCCTGTAGTAAGTCCAGATCAAATTAACTATACAGACGTTGCACCGAATCAGATCGCTTCAATTTCAGCTTCATTAATTCCCTTTTTGGAACATGATGATGCAAACCGTGCCCTGATGGGATCCAACATGATGCGCCAAGCGGTTCCGCTTTTACGTCCCGAGTCTCCCATTGTAGGAACAGGATTGGAAAAGCAGGTTGCTTCGGATTCTCGTGTACTGATTAATGCGGAAAACGATGGTGTTGTTGAGTACGTCGATGCAGAAAAAATTTCTATCCGTTATGACTTTACTGACGAACAAGAGCTCGTGAGTTTTGACGGCAGCTTGAAATCGTACAATTTGGTGAAGTTTAGAAAAACAAATCAAGGTACCTGTATCAACCTAAAACCCATTGTCAAAAAAGGAGACCGCGTATCCAAAGGTCAGGTCCTTTGCCAAGGGTATGCTACTGAGGCTGGAGAATTGGCTTTAGGGCGAAACATGAAAGTCGCCTTTATGCCTTGGAAAGGGTATAACTTTGAGGATGCAATTGTAATCTCTGAAAAAGTAGTTCGACAAGATATCTTTACCTCCATCCATATCGATGAATATTCTTTGGATGTCCGTGATACGAAGTTAGGTACGGAAGAGTTAACGAACGACATACCCAACGTAAGCGAAGAGGCTACTAAAGACTTGGATGAAAACGGAATGATCCGTATTGGTGCGGAAGTTAATCCTGGGGATATTTTGATCGGAAAAATTACTCCAAAAGGAGAATCTGATCCTACACCTGAAGAAAAATTACTACGCGCCATCTTTGGAGACAAAGCGGGAGATGTAAAAGATGCCTCATTAAAAGCACCGCCGTCTTTACGTGGGGTAGTGATAGACAAAAAACTCTTTACCCGTTCACTAAAAGACAAGCGCAAGCGCAACCAAGACAAACAAGAATTGGAGGCACTTGAAGACGTCTACGATGTGAAATTTGACGAGTTGAAAGCCGTTGTAGTTGAAAAACTCTTTTCGATAGTCAATGGAAAAACCTGTCAAGGAATCACCAATGACCTAGGCGAAGAAATTCTTCCAAAAGGAAAGAAATACACTTTGAAGCTACTCTCTGCGGTAGAAGATTATACTCACTTAGCAAAGAGTACTTGGACGACTTCTAAGGAAACCAACGAGTTGATTGCAGATTTGATTCACAATTATAAAATCAAAGAAAACGATCTTCAAGGAGCCCTGCGTCGTGAGAAATTTACGATCAGTGTGGGAGATGAACTTCCTGCGGGAATCAAAAAATTAGCAAAAATCTATATTGCGAAAAAGCGGAAGCTGAAAGTAGGAGATAAGATGGCAGGACGTCACGGAAACAAAGGGATTGTAGCCCGAATTGTCCGTGAGGAAGAAATGCCTTTCTTGGAAGACGGGACACCTGTAGATATCGTATTGAATCCACTAGGGGTACCCTCGCGAATGAACATTGGTCAGATTTACGAAACCGTTTTAGGATGGGCAGGTCAAAACTTAGGGGAGAAATACGCAACTCCTATTTTTGACGGAGCTTCTATCGATCAGATCAATGCCTTGACCGAAAAAGCAAAAGTACCACAGTATGGACATACCTATTTGTATGACGGAGGTACAGGAGAGCGTTTTGACCAACCCGCTACGGTAGGTGTAATTTATATGTTGAAATTAGGGCATATGGTTGATGATAAAATGCACTCGCGCTCTATTGGACCGTACTCACTAATTACGCAACAACCTCTAGGAGGGAAAGCGCAGTTTGGAGGTCAGCGTTTTGGAGAAATGGAAGTATGGGCACTCGAAGCCTATGGAGCTTCCAGTACCCTACAAGAAATTTTGACCGTGAAATCCGATGATGTCATAGGACGAGCAAAAACCTATGAGGCCATTGTGAAAGGCGATACTTTGCCGGAACCTGGGTTACCCGAATCCTTCAACGTACTGATGCACGAACTGAAGGGATTAGGACTTGACATTCGATTGGAAGAATAATTTTTAAAAAGACGACAGTTAGCTATGGCTAGAAATAACGAAATCATTACGCAAAAAAAATTCAATAAAATCTCAATTGGTTTAGCCTCGCCAGAGATTATCCTTGGAAATTCTCGTGGAGAAGTTTTAAAACCCGAGACGATCAACTACCGTACCCATAAACCGGAACGGGACGGACTTTTCTGTGAGCGTATCTTTGGCCCAGTCAAAGACTACGAATGTGCCTGTGGGAAATACAAAAGAATCCGCTATAAAGGAATCGTTTGTGACCGCTGTGGGGTAGAGGTGACCGAGAAGAAAGTACGTAGAGACCGTGTGGGACATATTAACTTGGTAGTTCCCGTAGCACACATCTGGTACTTCCGTTCGCTTCCAAACAAAATTGGATACCTACTTGGACTTCCTTCCAAGAAGCTCGATATGATCATTTATTACGAGCGTTATGTAGTTATTCAACCTGGGATTGCTAAAAATGAAGAAGGGGAATCACTACAACCCATGGACTTTTTGACTGAAGAAGAATACCTCAATGTCATGGAGCAGATCCCTGCAGAAAATCAATATTTAGAAGACAGCGACCCAGATAAGTTTATCGCAAAAATGGGAGCAGAATGTTTGATTGAACTGCTCTCTCGTATTGATTTGGAGGCCCTTTCTTATGAATTGCGTCACAAAGCAAATAATGAAACGTCGAAACAACGTAAAACAGAAGCCTTAAAGCGATTGCAAGTCGTAGAGGCTTTCCGAGATGCCAATGAACGCGGAGAAAATCTCCCTGAGTGGATGATTATGAAGGTCGTTCCAGTTATCCCACCCGAATTACGCCCTTTGGTACCCCTAGATGGAGGTCGTTTTGCGACGTCAGACTTAAATGATCTATACCGTAGAGTAATTATTCGAAACAACCGTTTAAAGCGTTTAGTAGAAATTAAAGCACCTGAGGTGATCTTGCGAAACGAAAAGCGAATGCTACAAGAGTCCGTGGATTCCCTATTCGACAACACGCGTAAAGCTTCTGCTGTAAAAACCGATTCTAACCGTCCTTTAAAATCTTTATCAGATTCCCTAAAAGGGAAGCAGGGACGTTTTCGTCAAAACTTATTGGGGAAACGTGTTGACTATTCTGCGCGTTCAGTAATTGTTGTAGGACCTGAATTAAAATTATTTGAATGTGGATTGCCGAAAGACATGGCCGCTGAGTTGTACAAACCGTTCATAATCCGTAAGATTATTGAAAGAGGAATTGTCAAAACGGTAAAATCTGCAAAAAAGATTATCGATCGTAAAGAACCCGTAGTTTGGGATATCTTGGAAAATGTGTTGAAAGGACATCCGGTACTTTTGAACCGTGCCCCCACACTACACCGTTTGGGAATTCAAGCGTTCCAACCTAAACTCATCGAGGGAAAAGCGATCCAATTGCATCCGCTAGTATGTACAGCATTTAACGCGGATTTTGACGGAGATCAAATGGCAGTTCACTTGCCTTTAGGACCAGAGGCTATCTTAGAATCACAACTTTTAATGTTGGCATCACACAGTATTCTAAACCCAGCAAATGGTTCCCCGATTACTGTACCTTCTCAAGACATGGTCTTGGGTCTGTACTACATGACCAAAGCCCGAATGTCAACTCCAAAATTGAAAGTAATAGGCGAAGGCTTGACGTTTTATTCGGTTGAAGAAGTACATATTGCATACAATGAAAAGCGTGTGGAACTCAACGCGATGATCAAAATCAGAGCCAAGGTACTCAACGAAGAAGGAGCACTGGAATATCAAATCATCGATACAACCGTAGGACGTGTTCTGTTCAATGAAGTTGTTCCAGAAGCCGCAGGTTTCTTTAATGTGGTTTTGACTAAGAAAAACTTGCGAGAAATTATTGGAGACGTACTCAAAGTAACGAGTGTCCCCGAAACGGCAGCATTCTTGGATAAGATTAAAGCCATGGGATATGGATTTGCCTTTAAAGGTGGATTGTCCTTTAGCCTAGGTGATATTATTATCCCACCGGAAAAATTAACGATGATAGACGAGGCCAATGGTCAAGTCGATGGGGTTATCGGAAACTACAACATGGGTCTGATTACCAATAACGAGCGATACAATCAGGTGATTGATATTTGGACTTCTACGAATGCGAAATTGACCGAATTGGCAATGAAGCGTATTAGCGAAGACCAACAAGGATTCAACTCGGTGTATATGATGTTGGATTCTGGAGCTCGGGGTTCTAAAGAACAAATCCGTCAGTTGACCGGTATGCGTGGACTGATGGCAAAACCCAAAAAATCCAACGTAGGAGGAGGAGAGATTATCGAGAATCCGATTCTTTCCAACTTTAAAGAAGGTCTTTCCATTTTAGAATACTTTATCTCTACCCATGGAGCGCGAAAAGGACTCGCCGATACCGCCTTAAAAACAGCGGATGCGGGATATCTTACACGACGTCTTCACGATGTATCTCAAGATGTGATAGTCAATATCGAAGATTGTGAAACCCTACGCGGAGTAGAAGTCAAACCTCTGAAGAAAAACGAAGAGGTTGTAGAAACTTTAGGAGAACGTATTTTAGGACGTGTCACTCTCCACGATATTGTAAATCCAAGAACTAATGAGGTAATCATTGCTTCGGGTGAAGAAGTCAAGGAAGCACATGTGGCTCAAATAAAAGATACACCTATAGAATCTGTAGAAGTGCGTTCCCCATTGACTTGTGCAGCCCAGCACGGAATTTGTGTAAAGTGTTATGGTAGAAACCTTGCAACTGGTAAAATGGTTCAGCGAGGAGAAGCTGTAGGGGTGATTGCAGCGCAGTCTATTGGAGAGCCTGGAACACAGCTGACCTTGAGAACATTCCACGTTGGTGGAGTTGCAGGAAACATCTCTGAAGAAAACAAACTCATCACTAAGTTTGATGGAGTTGCAGAAATTGAAGATTTAAAAACAGTTAAAGGGAAAGATGCTGAAGGCAATGATGCTGAGATTGTGATTTCTAGAACAACAGAGATTAAAATTTTAGATGCCAAAACCAAAAGTGTCCTAAGTACCAACAACATTCCTTACGGTTCTTCTCTCCATATTAAAAATGGAGCGAAAGTTAAAAAAGGAACTGCAGTATGTCAATGGGATCCGTTTAACGGGGTGATTGTTTCTGAGTTTACAGGTAAAATCGTGTTTGAAAACATCGAACAAGGGATGACCTATCAGGTTGAAATCGACGAACAAACCGGTTTCCAAGAAAAAGTGATTTCGGAATCTAGAAACAAAAAACTCATTCCGACCTTGTCCATTGCAGATAAGAAAGGAAATGTGTTGCGATCGTACAACTTACCTGTAGGAGCGCACCTGATTGTCAACGAGGGAGATCAGATTGAAGAAGGAAAAATCCTAGTGAAAATTCCACGTAAATCTGCCAAGTCTGGGGATATTACAGGAGGTTTACCCCGTGTGACAGAATTGTTTGAAGCGCGAAATCCTTCCAATCCAGCCGTAGTCTCTGAAATCGACGGGGTAGTTTCTTTTGGTAAAATCAAAAGAGGAAACCGCGAGATTATTGTAGAGTCCAAGTTTGGAGACATCAAGAAATATTTGGTCAAACTATCCAATCAAATTTTGGTACAGGAGAACGATTTTGTCAAGGCAGGAATGCCATTGTCAGATGGATCGACTACGCCATCGGACATTCTGAACATCAAAGGGCCTTCTGCCGTTCAGCAATACCTAGTGAATGAAATTCAAGAGGTATACCGACTGCAAGGGGTGAAGATCAACGATAAGCACTTTGAAGTGGTAGTTCGTCAGATGATGCGTAAAGTTCGTATCCTAGATCCAGGAGATTCTATTTTCTTAGAAAACCAGTTGGTCTTCCGTTATGACTTTATGAAAGAAAACGACGCTTTATTCGGAATGAAAATTGTGGAAGAAGTGGGCGATTCTGAAAATCTGAAGCAAGGTCAAATTATTACTTCTCGACAGTTGCGCGACGAAAATTCGTTACTGAAACGCGAAGACAAAGCCTTGGTTGTTGCTCGAGAAGCGGCACCGGCTACTGCGAAGCCTGAATTACAAGGGATTACCCGAGCCTCACTTCAGACCAAGTCCTTTATTTCTGCGGCTTCCTTCCAGGAAACCACAAAAGTATTGAACGAAGCAGCCGTAAATGGAAAAGTAGATTTCCTAGAAGGCTTGAAAGAGAATGTTATCGTAGGACACAAGATTCCTGCGGGTACCGGACTTCGAGTGTACAACGACATCATTGTAGGTTCGAAAGAAGAGTACAACAGTCTTTTGATTGATAAAGAAGAGGAAATCAGTTTCTAAAACCATGAGTGAGAAAAAAGCCCCCAAGCAGAAGCAATTGGATATTGCCATTGATGAACAGACAGCCGACGGAGTGTACTCCAATTTGGCGATCATCAACCATTCGGCGTCTGAGTTTATCGTAGATTTTATTACCGTCATGCCGGGTGCGCCCAAGGCACGGGTAAAGTCACGTGTGATTTTGACCCCCGAACACGCCAAGCGTTTTAAAAAAGCTTTGGCAGATAACATCCAACGTTTCGAAAACACAAATGGAACTATTGAAACTAATGAGCCTCCGCCGATTCCACTCAATTTTGGACCGGCCGGCGAAGCCTAATATAAAAACCCTCCTTTTTGAGGGTTTTTAGTTTTACTACTTCTTATTCTGGGATTTGATCTTGTTGTAAAGGCTTTCTTTGACATTAAAAATTGTTCCATGCCGAGTTCCTTCAGGGAATTGAATTTGATCAGAAATGTCAGTCCAAGTTTTTAAATCAGAAGAACGTACAGCTCCCATTTTTCCTTCGGTATAGCGATCAAAATAGACAATCCAATGGTCATTAAATTGCATAACGGTGGGTCCTTCTACCCAATTTTGGGTGATGGGTTCCGAGGGAGGACTCCACTGGGTTTGCAGCTTGTCACTTGTTGCAATTCGTATATTTTTTTTGGGTTCAGGAAGCAGGGTCTCGTCTTTGATAAACATCCGATAGGCGTCTTTCGTTTTCAGTATCGTTGCATCGATGACATTAAAGCCAGGTTCATAGAAGAGTTTGGTTTCGCTAAAATCAATAAAATCTTTTGTGGTAGTAGCGTACATTCTGTGATTGTATCCGTCGTCTCCTAATGCATCTGTCTCTGGAAATCTGCCGGGTAGTGTTGTTGCCCAAAAGAGTAAATATGTTTTGGAGTCGGTATCATAGAACAATTCAGGAGCCCAGCAATTTCTCGCCTCGGTTTCGTGCTCCATGACTGGAAGGTATTTTTGTTCCGACCAATGAATCAAATCTGTTGAATTTGCATAGCCAATTCCCTTTTCATTCCAACTTACGGTCCATACCATATGGAATTTTCCGTCACCGCCTTTAATAATACAAGGGTCTCGCATAAGTTTGTCTTTGCCCACTTGAGGTTTTAAGAAGGACTGGTTGTTGTTCAGCGCCTCCCAACTGAAACCATCTCTACTGGCGGCTAAATGCAAGCCATCCTCTCCATTTCCTTTAAAAAAAGAGAAAAGATATACATCCGCTTCCTGTTGGTTACAACCTAAAAGGACTAGTGTGAGAAGTAGAACAACGCTATTTTTCATAGTTGTTTAGATTTTGTGATGTCGGTACAGGGCAGGTTCTCCAATTAAAACGTACTTGAGAACTCTTAAATTCTTGTTGAACATCTTTTTTTATCGAATGAGTATTTTTTTTGTTTGTAGCTCCCTTTTTTGGTTATATAGTTTAACAATATAGAGGCCGCTTTGGAGCTTGCTAATATCTAATTTTTCGGTTGAAATCAGTTTTTCGGATAGTACTTTTTGACCCATTACATTATAAACAACTACTTCAAGAGAATCCACATTTGTGTTTATTGCTAAATAATCTGATGCGGGATTTGGATAAAATGAAATTGAGGGGGTCGTAGCAGTGTCAATTATTTCAACATCAAGGCTACTGTTGTAATTAGAAGTAAATTCCCCGCTATAGTGTAAATTGTAAAATTCTAATACAGATTGGGCTAGTGAATTAATTAGAGTCAGTCGTGTTGAATCGTCAAATCGAACCTCTTGGTTTAATTCAATTTGGATGGCATCAATTGCTCCATTTGTATCTCTGGATCCATGTCTTTGGGTATTGTATCCACCAGTAAAATAAGGTTCGGTACTTTGGGGGAATGGGTCGGATAAACTGGGTACAGTTGGAAAGCCTTTCCTGTCCAATAAAGTTCCAAGACTACGTTGCCCTCTTACTAATGCTGCATGGGAATACTGCTGTGTGTTGTCCGAAACCAAAGTTCTAATGCTACTTTCCTCTATCAAAGAAGCGCTGTTTAGTTCAGCGTCTGCAGCTTGTACTTCTGATTTACTCAACAAATACCCTAATTCTATTCGTTGAATGGAATGTCCGTGACCGTGTATGTCTAAGAACAATCCTCTTCCGTATTCTGAAATGACAGTTTCTTTTGCAGCGTCAATAAAGGTGTGATATGCCTCCCAGGCCTCTTCTACTATTGGATTTCCATCGGTCGCTTCAATACGATCTCGATTGGCATCAAACTTTTTTCTGTGCAGCAAATTAATAACCAGATGAGGATAAAATCCGGAAGTGTCAACGATTTCGTCATATACACCTTCTGAAATGGATTTGGTCCAAAGATCATTTAGTAAAATGCATCCATTGCAACTTCGGTCGGGTAGGGAGGTGGGTTCTAAGTTCCCCCCGTGGGGTGCAGAAATTACAAGGGGCATATTTCCCACTCGATATTCGATATAGCCTGTAGCATCGTAATAAACACAACCGGGTAGATAGGCTTGAGAAAAAGTCAAATTCCAACAAAAAAGAGCCACTATTTTTAAAGCTACTTTAAACCAGAATCTCTCCATTTTTATTTTTATTTGAATACACCGAATTGTTTGGTGAACAGGTGTTTTTTAATGCGGTTCTGAAATTCTTACTTTTTTTCTTCACGCAAAATTTTCTCCAATTTACGACCTTTTGCCAATTCATCAATTAGCTTTTCCATCTGCCTACACTGTTTGTACAATTCAAACTCCTCTTCTATTTCTTCAATGCGATAGCCACAAACCACGCCTTTTATCAGGTGCGCGTTGGGGTGGATTTTTGCTTCATCAAAAAAGGTTCTAAAGGTGACTTGAGCAGCAATAAGTGCTTTTAATTTCTTTTCATCAAAACCGGTAAACCACTCGATTACTGTATGGAACTCTTCCTTGGTTCTTCCGTGTTTTTCCAATCTGTTCCAGTAAAGTGGGTAGATCGATTGTCTTTGCCGAGTAATGTCCTACTAGTTCCTGAGTAGTAGGTAAGGGCTGTCTCTTTTTAGAGTTCGTTATAAGATGTGTTGAATCCCTGCCAAAAGCAAAACAGGCTTTGATAGCAGCATGGTTTTTATGTTCCGTAGTGAGGTACTGTAGGCGTATCATGGTAAAGACAGATTTGGGTGTTGTCTTTAGCTAAGTTAACAAAAAAAAGGAAACGCCTAAGCTCTTAAAACTCTGAGGTAAAATGAAACTGAAGTTCCTTGTATTGTTCCTGAGCCATTTGGAGGGAAAAGGCAGAGTCAGCGAGAAAGACCAGTTGGTCGCTTTTGTCTTGAGCCAAAAACTTTTGTTTGATCCGTTTAAAGTCTTGGAAGAGGGTGGATTTTTCATCACCTTCTATCCAGCATGCTTTGTGGACATTCAGGTTTTCAAAGGAACATTGGGCACCGTATTCGTGGAGCAAGCGGTATTGAATGACTTCAAACTGCAGGGCACCTACGGTACCAATGACCTTGCGTCCGTTGAGGTTGAGTGTAAACAACTGGGCCACCCCTTCGTCCATCAGTTGGTCAATGCCTTTGGTCAGTTGTTTGGCTTTCATGGGGTCCTTGTTATTGATATAGCGGAAGTGTTCTGGTGAAAAGCTGGGAATCCCTTTAAACTGGAGTAGCTCTCCGCTGGTCAGGGTATCGCCTATTTTAAAA
>Ga0233451_10003464_pt1 | contig 13711 bp, 13 predicted proteins | sample 011ome_29_FD_183052 | JGI IMG/M metagenome (GOLD analysis project Ga0233451, IMG submission 183052) | Coastal salt marsh microbial communities from the Groves Creek Marsh, Skidaway Island, Georgia - 011504CT (spades assembly) | ecosystem: Environmental > Aquatic > Marine > Intertidal zone >...
CGCTGATTCATCTCGGTTTTATGAGGAGATTTGACCCACCTTTTGTGGAGGTCAAGAGGCTCATTGAATCGGGAGAGTTGGGCGCGATCCTCTATATCAACGCCTCGACCCGAAACGTTGCTTCCCCTGGGATCAAGAGTGGAGAGCTCTTGACCAATATCGCTGTGCACGAGGTGGATACTTTGCGCTGGCTACTCGCCGACGAGTGGTCGAATCTGCAGGTCTTGAAGGGTCGCTCCGCGAGCGCAGCCCCCGAAGGCACCCAGGACCCCATTGTGTTGACGGGAACCACATCGAAAGGTGTGGTGGTGGTCGCCGACATCTTTGCGAACAACACGTATGGATACGACGTTCGCTGTGAACTGACCTTCGAACGAGGTGTCGTCCGGGTGGGAATTTGGGGTGACATCACCGTGGTGAAAGAGCACGAACATCCGGCGCACCCTGCTTTTGAGTTAGGAGAGAACTGGATTGCTCGCTTCAGGCAGGCTTATATCAATGAGCTTGTGGAGTGGACGGGAACCTTGAGAGGCAAGGAGTCTCCGGATCTCGCGACTATCGAGGATGGCCTTCGAGCTCTCCAGGTTTTGGGCTGGGTGGTGTAGCGAAGAGGTTCGCCCTAGAGCGCTGGGCTGACGCCCAGCTGCCGGTAAATCTCTTCTACCACCTCGAGGTTGGTCACTATTTCCTCGTGAGTGTGCACGGGCGACTCCTTAAGTCCCTGCTCGACGTAGGTGGCAAACCATTCAGCTTGGTAGTGGAGGCCGGAATGCCCGCGCGCAGGCATTCCGTCTGCCCAACTTTTTTCGGTCTGATAGAGCTCCTTGTCTGATAGACGGAGCGTGGTGGGAACAAAGAAGGGGTGATCCAGAGTGAGAGCCATTTTCTCCCCTGAGATTGTTGCCTGGCATGGGAAGCTGGCCACGCCAGAAATCATGAGAGTCGCAACTGCTCCGGAGTCGTAGTCCAGCTGAACGAGGGAACCTTCGTCAAGCCCGTTCGCGGTCACCTTCCCCAACGCTGTAATCGAGGAAGGTTTGCCAAAAACTTGGTAGGCCAAAGCGATGGGGTAAATGCCCATGTCGTAGGTGATTCCGCCAGTACCTTTTTCCCACAAGCGAGAAATCGCACGGTTGTCCACGGCGAAACTCGCAATCATGTGTTCGGGTCGCCCAAACTCCTCCGAGCCCACTATTCGGGTGATGACGCTGGCTTGTGGGAGGTAACGACTCCACATGGCCTCGGTCATCATCAAGCCCTTGTCGCGAGCTAGCTCGAGACTCTGGCGACTCCTCGTCGATGAGTAGTGCAGAGGTTTCTCGACCAGGACATGTTTTCCTGCGTGCAGTGCGGCATCCGCTAGGTCCAAGTGGCCATCAATGTGGTTCGAGATGTAGACGACATCGATAGTGTCCGAGGCGAACATGTCGTCGTAGGAGCCAAAAACATTGTCGATCGAGTGCGCCTTCGCAAAGGATTCCGCGCGCCCCTTGGATCGTGAGGCGACTGCGGTGATCCTCTGAGTTCCATAGGTGTTAACTGCCGTCGCGAACATGCTTGCGATCTCACCAGGAGCCGCAATTCCCCACCTGAGAATGGGAGCGGGTTGCAAGGGCAGAGGTGTTGGTGTGGGGAAATCCATTTGATGAGGCTACTGCACTTGGAAGATTTACCTTTGTTGTCCGCCGATGGACGAAGATTTGTCGATCGTCACATCGTCGTAGCCACAATCACCTTACGCCGAATATTGGTTAGCATGTGGAGACCTTGAGCCCGGAAAGGCGGGACACTATGCCAAGTGTCATTGGAGTGGACTCATCGACGCAGAGCTGCAAGGTTCTCGTGGTCGATCTTGACTCTGGGGTCATCGTCTCGGAGGCGACTGCACCGCATCCAGAGGGAACGGAAGTCCACCCGGAGGAGTGGTGGACAGCCTTGTGCGACGCTCTTGAAAGGGTTGATACTTCGACCGTCTCAGCGGTTTCCATCGGAGGTCAACAACATGGGCTTGTCGCTCTCGATGAGCAGGGGGAAGTTGTCAGGCCAGCCCTCTTGTGGAACGACACACGTTCCGCTCCGCAGGCTGAGCACATTACTGCTCACTTCGGCGCGGAGAGCATGGCGTTGCGGACGGGATCAGTTCCTGTCGCATCCTTTACGGCAACAAAGCTCGCGTGGGTCAAGCACCATGAACCCGCGTTAGCCGCAAGAATTGCAGGTGTCGCTCTCCCGCACGACTGGCTCACGTGGCGTTTGCGGGGATTCGGACCTCGAGGACGTTCGCGGCTCGGTCCTCAGCTGGACGAGTTAGTGACCGATCGTTCGGATGCCAGTGGTACCGGATACTTTTCATCAATCACCAATACCTATGACGCGGAAATCCTCGACTTTGTGCTGGGCCATCAGCCCGTGCTTCCCAGAGTGTTGAGCGCCGCGGAAGTAGCCGGCACGAATGAGCGGGGATGGATTGTCGGGCCCGGGGGCGGGGATAATGCAATTGCGGCATTAGGTCTTGACGCGCAAAGCGGGGACGTTGTGATGTCGCTTGGTACGAGTGGGACTGTCTTCGCGGTCACATCAAAGCCCGCACATGACCCGTCTGGGACAGTTGCAGGCTTTGCTGATGCCGCGGGGGGTTTTCTCCCGCTGATCGCGACCTTGAATGCCTCTCGAGCTATCGATTCAGTTCGCCAACTCCTGGGGATGTCGTGGGATGACTTTTCTCTTGCTGTGAACAATTCCCTTCCTGGATCCGGTGGGCTGACGTTATTACCTTTCTTCGATGGCGAAAGAATGCCGAATCTGCCTGACGCTACAGGGCTTCTGGCGGGAATGACTCGAAGGAATTTGACTCCTGACAACATGGCTCGAGCGGCAGCAGAAGGTGTGATCTCAAACTTGTCCCGCGGTCTCGAGGCCATAAGTGAGCAGACAGAACCTTTCACTCGACTCATGCTTATTGGTGGGGGAGCTCAGAACGCTGGGGTTCAGCGGGTTGTGAGCGAGACCGTATCTCTTCCTGTCATCGTTCCTCATCCGGGGGAGTACGTGGCATATGGCGCTGCCAGACAAGCAGCTTGGGTGCTCACCGGTACAAGACCCAGATGGACCCCCTCGGCACAGACGCTCGATTCACCCGGAACCTCATCTCCTGCGAGAGACCAATTCGACGCCTTGTTGGCAAGCGACGCTCGCCGAGCGCTCTAGAAGCTGGACATTCTGCAACTAAGCAGGGGATCTCCAGCTCTTCCGTTTGGGCGGTCTACTCGCCAAGGCGAAGAAATTGGAGCTCTGAGCCGCCTCCTTCAACGAGAGGCCCTAAAACCTGGTTGAACGCTTTTCCTTCTTCCCCGCCGAGGTGATCGTCAAAAGCGCGCTGGTCAAGGTACCGCTCAATGATGACGAAAGAGTGTGAGTCGTCGGAGTCGGTGTAAATGTCGAAGAAGACATTTCCTGGTTCGCTTCGGACAACCTCTCCGTAAGCGCTAATGAGGCGGTGGACTTGAGCGCCCTTGCCGCTGAGAGCTTTGAAGGTCGCGATGAGGGTGATCGGTTCAGATTCGCCGGGCATGAGGTCTCCTGCGGATTCGAGCGAGTGGCTAGCGTCATCCTATAGACCCCCGACATAGGCGGCCTCAGGAAATCTGCAACGCTTTGGAGAGCGCTTGATGCATCACCGTGGCGTCCAAGGTTTGCCCTGTCCATAAACGAGCGTTCACCAGTGCTTGGTTCACGAGCATGCCAATCCCGTTCAGCGTCGCGCAGCCTGCGGCAGCCGCTGCTTGTAGCCAGAGGGTCTCGGGCGGATTTGGTACGACATCCGCCACGATTACGTCCGGTCGAAGGCTCTCAACATCCACGTCGAGAGTTTCTTGATGATCGGGGTAGAAACCGAGCGAGGTTGCGTTGATGGCCAGCGTACTGTCGTCAGGCACAGAAAACTGAGGTGTCCACGCCAAGAAAGAGCAGTCGGCGTCAGTCTGGGAATTCACATGGTCTGCTAGCTTTTCCCCCTTGGCGGGGGATCGGTTGACAATCACGATCGAGTGCGCCCCTGCCAACGCCAACTCGACGGCAATCGCCCGTGCTGCTCCACCTGCCCCAAAAATTACGGCTCGTGCTCCGAGAGGATCCGACACTGGCCGGAGAGCTTCAACAAAGCCTTGCCCATCTGTGTTCTCTCCGATGAGCCGGCCTTCGTTGATAATCACGGTGTTGACCGCTCCGATCAGCGTTGCACTTGGGGAAAGTTCGTCGAGATGGTCGATGATGCGCTCTTTGTGTGGCAAGGAGCAATTGAAACCAAGCCAACCCATTGCGATGGCTCCGGAAACAGCGTCTGCGAGCCTCTCTGGAGCGACTTCGCAGTTGATGTAACGGATGTCGAGATTGCGTGCTGCGTACCCTGCTTCCATCACTGCAACAGTCGGGTTGTCAGCCGCAGGAGAAGAGAACGAACCTGTGATTTTAGGGAGGAAGCTCATCATCACCACAGTGTATCCGCGGAGGAAATCATCACGGGTGGCGGCAGTTGAGTTAAGGAGCGCTTGCCATCGTGTGGAGCATGAGCTCGCGGCGTTCAGCGAGTAGCGCAACATTCTCGTCTTGTGGGACCGTTACAAAGGTGTGTTCTGGCTTGCTCTCGTTGGTAGTTTTCCCCGCCCCGAGCATCGCGGCACCTACCACGGCAGCGTCAGCTCCCTCAATGTTTGCTAGCGGTCGGTTGGTGCAGTCAGCAAGAAGCTGGCGAAAAGTCGGGTCGGCTGAACCGCCTCCAATCAAGGGCAGGGTTTCAGGAATTTCCCCACCCGCGGTGGTGACCGCTTGAAGCGCGAGAGCCACGGCATGGGCAACGCCTTCGAGTGCGCTTCTCAGCATCATTTTCCTCGTTGTTCCCAGAGAGATGTTGTGCCACGAGCCGCGGAGGCTTGGATCCATAAACGGAGTCCGCTCTCCCGAAAGGTAGGGAACAAAGATCGGATCCTCGCGGCTCACTCCTTCGCTCAGTGCCTGATGCGCTTCATCAAACGAGCCGCCCAATAGAGCCAGGGTGGGTTCAAGCGCCAGGCCAGCATTTTGTACCGCGCCAATTCGGTACCAGCCGGAGCCCGGCGCCCCGGCTGTGGCAAAGGTATGAGTTGCCAGAGAAGTGTCGAGGGTGGGGGTGCGCATGACAGCAACAACTTGGGCCCCGCTGCCCACCGCAATAAAGCCACCTCCGGGCTTAAGGCCTAAGCCCGCAATCGCGCAGGAAGTATCGGCTCCACCGAACACACATGGGAGCGTCACTCCAGACACGTTGATTAACCCCGCGCTCTGGTGCGAGGAGTAGATATCCGGGAGCACAGAGGGATTTACGGTCGACCACGCAACCGGTGTGTCAGACCAGGTGCCCGAAGCGACATCGCTCAAGAGAGTGCCGGACGCATCACTGGGCTCGGTTCCTATCGTTCCGCCTAGCGCGGCTCGCAGCCAGTCTTTGGGTTGGAGTATGTGATGGGCACGAGCTAGCACTTGAGGTTCGTTCTTCGCCAGCCACGCCAGCGTTGTAGCGGCGAAACCCGCAACGGCCGCAGATCCGAGCCGCGCCATTACCTCAGGCCCTAGGTCGTCATTCATTCGTGCCGCTTCTGCCGAAGACCGAGTGTCGGCCCAGAGAATCGCGGGTCGTAGAGGCGTGAGAGATGCATCGGTCACCACCACGCCGTGCATCTGACCGGAAAAGCCGGCCACCTCCGGGTGTTGAGGAGAATCTCGTATCGCGTCCTCGGCGGCTTCGTGTGCGGCTCGCAACCAATCCTCGGGGTCACTTTCAGCCCAGCCGGGGAACGGAGAACGAACCGCGTATGGTCTGCTCGCGCGAGACAGGAGAGCTCCTTCAGGGGACACAACTGCCGCTTTGAGAGAGCCCGTCCCGAGGTCGATTCCTAAAGACGCCACAGGCAGTACCCTATCTCGACAAAACCGGGACCTGAATGCGTTGGCTGACGATCTGCGCCTGTCTTTTTGAACCACAAGGTGAGGAAGGACCCTTCCCCGCCGAGGGAAGATAACGATTCGATTTCGGCCCGTACTACCCGACATTTGGGTGATTGAGTTCGAGATAGTGTCAAAGGGCTCAGGAACTCCTGGGAAAACAACAAACGAAAGGTATCTCAGAAGATGAGAACTTCGATTACTAGCAGGTTCAAAAAGAGCCGCTTCGTATCGGGTCTTGCAGCCGCGGGTGTGGCTGCTCTGATTCTCTCGGGCTGTAGCACCGCTGCAACCGAGGCACCGGCGGCCTCTGAAGGGTCAGAAGAAGCAGCAGTCGAAACGACTGTTGCCGTCTCGCTGATTCTTAAGAACCTCACTAACCCCTTCTTCGTCGCAATGGAGCAGGGCGCAAAGGCCACCGCAGCCGAGCTGGGTGTTGACCTGACCGTTGGTGCCGCCAAGGAAGAGGGCGACGACCAGGGCCAGATTGACCTCATCGAAGCTGCAATCGCTCAGGGTCAGGATGGAATCCTGATTACGCCCATGTCGACCAACGTCAATGGTGCGATTACCAAGGCTCGCGAAGCTGGTCTGTTCGTCATCGCGCTGGACTCTCCTACTGAGCCTGCCGACATCGTCAGCTCAACCTTCGCGACGGACAACTGTCTCGCAGGTGAAGCAATTGGTCAGTGGGCCGCAAGCAAGCTCAACGGCGAGAAGGCCGTTATTGCTCAGCTCGTGATCTTCGATGACCGCGTTGTGCCCGTGGACTTCTGCCGCGCCAACGGATTCCTCATGGGAATGGGAATTGACGTTCCTGTCCTCGAGGAGATGGACAGTGCCGCTACCTCTGGTAGCTACACGACTGGTGCCGGCGGCGACTACGAAATCGCATGTCTCGAAGCAACCGGAGCTAACGAAGAAGGTGGACGCGCCGGTATGGAGCGTTGCCTCGCAGCGAACCCGGACATCAACGTGGTGTACACCATCAATGAGCCCACCGCATTCGGCGCTAACGTCGCGCTCGAGGCAGCTGGCAAGGTAATCGGTGAGGACGTCTACGTCGTCTCCGTCGATGGTGGCCTTGCTGGTGTTGAGGCAGTCAAGAGTGGCCAGATTCAGGCCACTTCTCAGCAGTACCCGCTGAGAATGGCTGCCTTTGGTGTTCAGGCGATCTTCGACATCGCTAATGGTGGCGAGCCACCTGCTAACACCTCTGCAAACGGGCAGTTCTTCGACACGGGCGTTGCCCTGTGTACCGATGACCCACAGGATGCAGTTGTTGCGGCTTCTCAGGAGACCGCTGATTACTGCATCGAAAACGCCTGGGGATAATCCCTTACTAAGGGCGTAAGAGAGTTGGTGGGGGACCAGTCCATGGTCCCCCACCATCATCTCGTTTGGTAAGTCCCGTGCCAGTCGCGGTGCGGAAGTGACCACGTGCTGTGGTCTATTGTTAGATGAAGTTCAGCTTTCCAAGGGAGTAAACAGAGTGAGCGAAAAGTCTTCGAGCAAGAGTGGCGCCGCCAAAGAATTTGAGTTGGAAATGACCCCCCTGCGTCGGGTCCAGATGACTCTTCACCGCTATCCATGGCTCAGTTCGCTGCTGGTTCTTCTTGCCGTCGTGGTGGCGTTCGGCACAGTCAACGAACGGTTCCTCCTTCCCTCAACAATTTCGCTGATGGTGCAGCAAACGGTGATTGTGGGAAGCTTGGCGATCGCGCAAGCTCTCATAATTTTGACCGCGGGCATCGACCTGTCGATCGGGTCAATCATGATTTTTGGTCAAATGCTGATGGCCAACCTGGCCGTGTTTGTTGTCGCATCAAATGTTCTTCCGATTGCGGGGCAGAACCCGTATCTCGCCATGGTTCTGGGTGTTCTGGCAGCGACAGCTGCGGGCGCGGTTAATGGGTTTTTGATTGTTCGGTTTGGCTTGCCTCCGTTCATCGTCACGCTCGGAACGTGGAGCGTTTTCATGGGCCTCACGCTTATTTTCTTCAAGGCTCGTACTATCCAGGGTCCAGAAATGCCCGAAGTAATGCTGACGCTCGGGGAGGGGTTCTCAGTGGGGCCTTTCTTCGTGACCTATGGACTGTTGGTCATGTTCGCGATGTACTTCGTGGTGGCGTGGTCATTGAGAAATACGGCGTGGGGCAAGCACGTCTACGCGGTAGGCGACGACCCTAATGCGGCAACGCTCTCCGGTATCAACACGAACAAGGTTCTCTTTAGCGTCTATTTGGTCGCTGGATTAATCATGGGAATCACGGCCATCATCACCATTGGTCGCGTGGGGTCCGCATCTCCTAACGTTGACCCGATGCTCAACCTTCAGTCCATTACCGCTGTTGTGATTGGCGGTATCTCTCTCTTCGGTGGCCGTGGGGCCGTCGTGGGAGCACTCATTGGGTCGCTCATTGTTGTTGCTGTGGAAATGGGTTTGTCGCTCGCGGGCGTTGACCAGGCTTACAGAACAGCTTCTATCGGAGTCTTAGTCATCATTGCGGTCGGAATCGATCAGTGGATTAGAAAGGTGAAAGTATGACGGAGCCCATTGTCAAGGCGCGTGGCCTCGTTAAGCGCTTCGGTAGCGTCACCGCGCTAAATGGAACAGACTTTGACCTGTTCCCCGGGGAAGTGCTAGCGGTTATCGGCGACAATGGTGCCGGTAAATCCAGCCTCATCAAATGTTTTGCTGGTGCACACACTCCCGATGAAGGTCAAATGTGGGTGAACGGCGAAGAAGTCGTTTTCCACAGCACTCAGGACGCCAGACGGCATGGTGTTGAAACGGTGTTTCAGACTCTCGCTGTTGCCCCAGCACTTGACATTGCGTCAAACCTCTTTTTGGGCAGAGAAGAGCGCAAAAAGAGCTTCATGGGAACCGTTTTTCGTCAGCTCGACAAGAAGGGGATGCGCCGGAAAGCAGCGGAGCACCTGGAGAGCTTGGGAATTAGCACGCTTCAAGACATCACTCAGGCCGTGGAGACGCTCTCCGGTGGTCAGCGCCAAGCTGTCTCGGTGGCTCGTGCCGCGGCGTTTGGAAGCCAGGTCATCATTCTTGACGAGCCAACTGCTGCTCTGGGAGTGCGAGAATCGGCGAAAGTCCTTGACTTGATCAAGGACCTCAAGGATCGCGGTCTGACAGTGGTGTTGATTTCTCACAACATGCCACAGGTGTATGAGGTGGCCGATAGAATCCACGTCCAGAGGCTTGGAAAGCGGGCTGCCGTGGTCACACCCAAGTCCGCGTCGATGAATGACTCGGTGGGTCTGATGACCGGTGCGATCGATCTTCCGGATACCGAACAGCAGCTGTCACCCGTTTAAGTAGAGTGCAACCTCGGTGCACTGAGAACTTCTAGGGGTTCTCAGAGGTGTGTGCCTCGTTCTGGTGGATGCGATCGAGGAGCCCGCATCCAAGGGGGAGCTGGGGAATCAGGAGTGCTTGCAGAAGGTGGTACGCATCGGGCTTTCCCCGGGCAATTGTTGACGAGGGATTGCCTTTGGCGTCCAGTTGGTGATGCCAACTGCCGTGTTCTGTGTCCTCAAACATGGTTGCCAGATGAGTAGTCCATGCTGACACGTCACCCTGTGCGGTCTCGAGGAGGTTGCTCTGCTCAATCTGGGCGGCAGCGCTGATGGCTTCCGCAACCACCCACATCATCCGATCGCGCACAACCGGTTGGCCTTCCCAATCCACGGTGTAGACGAAACCCTCTGCGCCGTCAGCGGCCCAGCCCACCCGCTTGGCCGTGGTGTAAAGATTGGTCGCCGCCTCGGGTATCCAGTGCGCGTTGTCGATACCGCTGTGGTGCAACTCGAGAAGAAGACGTGACCACTCAAAAAGGTGACCAATGGTGACACCATAAGGCCGAAATTCATCGGCGGAGTTCTCTGCATTAAAGGCTGGGTTTGGCTCGCCGATTGGAGTGAAATGCTCCGGCATCATCCACTCGAACACACGGGCCTGCTGATTCACAATGAAGTCGCTAATCCTGAGTGCGTGTGCCATAAGAGAGCCGTCTCTCATCGCAGTACTTGCGGCTATCAGTGCCTCCACGGCATGCATGTTTGCATTGGCGCCAAGATAGGGCTCTGCAACCGAGAAGTCTTGGTTGAACGAATTCGCAAAAATACCAAGGTCCTCTCGCCAAAAGTTGGTGAAGAGTGCGTCGAGTGCGCGGTCCAGAACCCGGTCAGCACCGGTGACCCCGATGACGTGAGCGGTCGAGGCAGCGAGAAGCACAAATGCGGTGTCGTAGGCGCTTTTTGTGCCATCTCCTGGGTCAGATGTAGGGACGCTCAGGAAGCCGCCGTGGGTCGCGTCAAAGAAGTCATGGGCCAGTGAGCTGATCCCGCGTGCGGCGAGAGAGGCGCAGTCGTCGAATCCCAGCTCAGCAGCGATAGAGAAGCTGAATGTCATCCGAGCCGTGATCATGAGTGACGGGGGAACCGAAGAATCGACGTCGCCTCGATTGTCGAGATGGCCAAATCCTGTGGTGGTCAGAGCCGACTGCTTCGCAAAATCGATAAGCCTCGTGACTCCGTCAAGCTTAAGTCCGTCGCCAGGAGATGCCATTGCACTCAGACCGTGCCTTTTTGAGCAATAAAGCAGCTATAGGGAGCGTTCTCTAGGCACTGGACTATGAGCAGGCAACTTTTCGCTTCCTCGTAAAAATCTGGTCGAGAGATGAGCTGGAATTCCAGGGGCTTGGGGTGATTTCGTGCTGCTACCTCCAGCACCCCCTGGTGGGTGGGAGTTGCAGGGGAGCGGTCATCCGCCTCCATTCGCAGCAACGGCTTGTCAATGAACGAATCGAGGGGGAACACCCCAAACACTGCTTCGGCTGCCCGGACAATTCCGATTTCACCAAGATGGATAACCTGGGCCCCGGAACTCTTGCTCGGATAGTTCCTGTCGACCAGAGCAAGTTTCTCCCCGTGTCCCATTTCGTCCAGCGCTTTGAGTAGCGCTCCGGTCAACACTGGATCAATGTTCTTCAACATGCGCTCTCCTTATGGGTTAGCCAGACACGTCAGTCCTGGGTGCCTGACACTGCGGCTTGGTGCGATTGAGACTTCACGATAGCAAGCCCCGGTAGCGCTAGGCGCGCCAATAACTCGCTACCACGGCATAGGGATATCAGTAATCGGAACCGCATCATCAGGGATGGCGGGCAGGGGAATAACTCCAGCCCGAATACAGAGCCACCGTAATTGAGAGGGGCTATCGGGTTTGCACCGCCAGGTCCGCATCACACCGGTTCCAACTTGAACGACAGTCCCAGGGTGGACATCGATGACCTCGTCGTCAAGGCCCATCTGCCCTTCGCCTTCGAGAAACAGGTATACCTCGTCGATTTCCGAGTGGCTGTGCCAGTAACCAGCTTGCTCGCCCGGTTCAAATGCCGTGGCGGAGATACCAATAACGTCTCCGTCGAGCTCATGGTCAACGACACGCCTGCCTGTTCGAGTGGTGGCGGGTACAAATCCCCCAAAGTGATCACGCCAAGAATCCAGGGGCCCAATGTTGGTCATGCTGTAGTTGCTCATGGCCCCCGAGCGTAGTAGCTCAGTGGTTCGTTGGCTTAACTGGTCTTTCCGTGCCCACCAAATCCGAGGCACCAATCGATACCTTGTTTCTCGGTGCGCACGCCGAGATGCTTCGTCCCCGAATACACTGGGGCGATGGCTGAGGAGAACGACAAGCGCGTCCGAGCCTGGCGCATCGTGGGATGGGTTGTGGCTCTGCTCGCAGTTGTCATTGTGGCCGGACCCCAAATAATTGACCTTCTCGGCGAGTAGTTACCTCTCCGAGCACGCCACTTCGTTACTCTCCAAGCAGTGCTCAGTGGGTGCCATAGGAAAGGGAAGTCTTGATGACAAACTTTGTCGGCGCCGTGCTTAATGCGATTCGGGGCTTTCTTATTGGGCTTGCCGAGATTGTGCCGGGCGTGAGTGGTGGCACGATCGCCCTCATAGTCGGGGTGTATCGCGCTCTCATCCGCTCGGCAGCAAGCTTGGTACAGGTCGTGCTCTCTGGTGTTCGCTCTGGTCCTGCGGCGATGCGGGGGCCGTGGCGGCAGGTCTCCTGGCCCGTGGTTCTTCCTGTGGCTTTGGGCATGGTGACAGGAATCTTCCTCGGCGCCTGGTTTCTCGAGCCAGTGTTGGAGAACTATCCGATCCACACCCGGGCAGTCTTTGCGGGCCTCATACTCGCGTCATTGTGGGTGCCCATTCAGATGGTGGGGTCTGGGTGGTCTTGGCTCCTGGGGCTTGCGGCACTCGCAAGCTCCGCTCTGGTCTTTGTCGCTCTTGGTTTACCTGGAGCAACAGCGCCCAGCGATTCTCTCCTGTGGGTTGCCCCTGCAGCTGCCCTCGCCGTCTGCGCTTTGGTGCTTCCTGGTGTCTCCGGGTCATATCTCTTGTTGACATTAGGGATGTATGAACCGACGCTGTCCGCGGTGAACGACCGAGACTATGCCTACCTCGGAGTATTTGTTCTTGGTGCAATCTTCGGGCTCGGCGTTTTTGTGACAGCACTCCAATGGTTGTTGGCGAACCACTCGAGCATCACCCTTGCCATCATGACGGGGTTGATGGTGGGTTCTCTTCGAGCATTGTGGCCATGGCAGGGTGATGGAGGAGAGCTTCTCGCACCTGAGGGTGATGTGCTTGTTGTCGGAGGTTTAGCTCTGGGAGGGTTCCTCCTCGTTGTCCTGTTGATTGCGGCGGAGAGGGCGCTCCGGCGCTCTCAACCTGAGCGAGCTGGGCTCTAACCTCGAACTTATGAGCACAGCACAGTGGGCGCTCGTCACCGGCGCAAGTAGCGGGCTCGGGGTTGAATATGCCCGCAGTTTGGCTCGCTCGGGCCACAATCTTGTCCTGGTTGCTAGAAACCGTGACCGCCTCGAATCTCTCGCAGGTTCTATCGTTCAGGAGTTCTCGGTCAAGTGTGAGGTGCTTCTCGCCGATCTTCATAAATCTCGGGATGTCGCACGAGTCGCCAAGCGGCTGCGCGATAGCGCCCAACCCATTCGGGTGTTGATCAACAATGCCGGTTATGGAATTCCTGGACACCTGGATGAGAGTGATGCTTCTCTGGAGCGAGATCACCTCACCATCCACATCACCGCTCCGCTCGAGCTGACGAAGGCTGCTCTACCGGGAATGCTCGAGCGGGGTGAAGGCAGGGTCGTCTTTGTCTCCAGCGTTGCGGGCTACTTGGCGAGGGGTTCCTATTCAGCGCACAAGGCGTGGGGTTTGACTATGGCTCGATCTCTCAACGCCACCTACAAATCTCGAGGCGTTCATGTCAGCGCAGTGGCACCCGGTTTCACCAGGACGGAGTTTCACCAACGGATGAAGATGGATATCACCATGTTTCCGAGCTTCCTCTGGTTGCGCGCCCCCTACGTTGTGGAGCGCTCACTCAAGGCGGTTGAAGCAGGCCGAGCCGTCACGATTCCGAGTTTTCGATACAAATCACTCGTCGCGATCGCCGCTGTGCTTCCGAAGAAGTGGCACCAAGCCGGGGATTAGGCGGAAACGAGTTCAGCGTCGTCCTTGAGTGACGCTTTCCACGCGACGAGCTTCTGGACGGTGGGGCTAGTGTCCTTCGCTAGCTCTTCCATGGCGTCCTCGGGGACGTAATAGTTGATCGCGACAAAAGCGCGAACCGTTTCGGACGAGTCCTTCGCGAGCGTACGCAACACATCACAGGGCGTTG
>Ga0233451_10003471_pt1 | contig 13693 bp, 15 predicted proteins | sample 011ome_29_FD_183052 | JGI IMG/M metagenome (GOLD analysis project Ga0233451, IMG submission 183052) | Coastal salt marsh microbial communities from the Groves Creek Marsh, Skidaway Island, Georgia - 011504CT (spades assembly) | ecosystem: Environmental > Aquatic > Marine > Intertidal zone >...
ATTAGAACCAGTTAAATCAGCTGATCCGCCAATTATAGGATGGGTTGAGTTAATATAATTAAGAACAGCCTCAGAAGATTTTCTCGTTGCTTGTGGTGAGTCAAAATTTTTCAAATCAGAAATAATCTTTGTAAATAAAGTATCAAGATTGTTTTGTGTAAGCGGCGAAGAATTAATTTTTTTTATATCATTGGATGACTGTTTATACGTTTTTAAACATCTATTTGATGAGTCTCTCCATTCATTTAAAAGACTATCGGGAATGGAAAAGGGTTTTTCATTCCAACCTAATTTCTTTTTAGTTAGTGCAATTTCATCTACTCCTAGCGGTGATCCATGGGAGGAGGACTTCGCAGCCTTATTAGGAGAACCAAATCCAATTACAGTCTTAAAATTAATTAATGTAGGCTTTGATGACTTTTGAGCTTGTTTAAAAAGTTCGCTGATATTTTTGTGAGAGTGGCCATCACCAGATAAGGTGTTCCAATTAACGGATTTAAAACGCATATTGGTTTTATCACTAAAAGATAAATCTGTGGAACCATCAATGCTGATTTTATTATTGTCGTAAGCAAGAATTAAGTTATCTAATTGAAGATGGCCAGCTAAGCTAATTGCCTCTTGGCTAATACCCTCCATCAAACATCCATCACCACAGAATACATACACTTTTGGAGTTCTCTTTAATTTTTTTTCAGCAGAAATTTTTTTGAGCGCTAGTGCCATCCCCACAGCATTGGAAATGCCTTGGCCAAGTGGCCCCGTAGTAATTTCAATCCCGGCATCAGGTTCATATTCAGGGTGACCTGCGGTGATAGATCCAAGCTGTCTGAAGTTTTTAATTTGATCAATTGTCATTTTTTTATAGCCAGTAAGATACAATACAGAATATAGAAGCATTGAACCATGCCCGTTGGATAAGACGAATCTATCTCGTAAAACCCAGGTAGGATCTTTAGGATTATGGATTAGGAAATCTTTAAATAAGACAGTTGCAATATCAGCCATGCCCATCGGCATACCCGGATGGCCTGAATTTGCTTTTTCAACTGCTTCAATAGAAAGAAATCGGATGCAATTTGCTAGCTGTGCGTAATTTTTCAATGGAATAACTCTTCGTAATACTTAATAATTAAAGTATGAGCGAATTTCAACAACAAATACTGCATAAAATAGAGCAAATTGCCCTAAAACTTCAAAACTACCGTTCAAGCAACCAAACGCTAGAGCATGAAAAACAAGAACTCATTGCAAAGATTGAATATTTAGAGAGAAGAGAAAGAGAACTATTAAATGAAATAGAAAATCAGAAACAAGAACTTTCAGATAAATCTCAATTAATTGATCAAGCGTCTAGCAAAATAGAAGAACTGCTGGGTTCTATGGATATTGATGGTTAATCTTACCTTGAACATTGGAGGTAGACCTTTAAAAATTCAGTGTTCTGAAAGCAATGTTCAAGCTGTTCAAGAAATTGGCAGTAAAATTAGTCAACTTATCGATTCCGAAAAAAAAGAGAATGTCCCTTTTTTAACATCAACCCTGATTGCTTATTTAAAATCTATGGAAGATGTCTTGCGTAAAGAAAAAATTTTACAAGATTCATTAAATAAAAAATTATTCTATGAAAGCCGCATTCAAGAACTACAACTTGAAAATCAAAATCTAAAATCTGATATTGAATTAATTTTTAAAAAACTAAACGAAAATATCTCTATTGAATAAAAAAGAAATTCGAAAACATCATCTTGATTTAAGGATGTTGTTGACAACAGAATCCGTACAACTACTTTCTTCCAAAATTAATCTGCAAATTTTAAATTTGATATCCCAAAATTCTAAAAATAAAAATATTGGATTATTTTATCCCTATAAAAATGAAGTAGATGTTTTGCTTATGACAGAGAGCTTAGAAAAACTAGGGTGTGTTTGTCTTTTGCCAAAAGTTAGATCTATGGGTGAACCTTTAGATTATTTTAAGTACAATTCTAATAAGCGAAATTTACAAAAAGGTTTTGGAGGGATTATGGAGCCGATAGGAGAGGAGATTATTAATCCTGATATTATCGTTGCTTCATGCTCAGCGTTTAATGAAAAAGGATTTCGAATAGGCTATGGCGGGGGTTTTTTTGATCGTACTATTGAACAACTTAAATTAAAAAAGAATTTAATAACTATTCTTGCCGCTTTTGAATTACAGCGCACGAACTTTGATTTTCAAGAAAATCATGATCAAAAAGTTGACTATATTTGCACAGAGAATAAAACTTATCGAATATGAACTTCTTAATAATAGGGGATGTAGTTGGCCGGTCTGGTAGAAATGCCATTCAAAAATATTTAAGCAAAATTCAAAGCCAATTTGAAATTGATTTTACTATACTAAATGGTGAAAATTCTGCAGCTGGTTATGGTATTACCGGAAAAATATATGAGGAGTTTATGAGTTGGGGGATAGATGCCATTACATTGGGTAATCATGCATGGAAGAAACCCGAAATCATCGAATATATCAATAATAATCCTGATTGTAATATAATAAGACCGTTAAATTTTAAAGAAGACTCTCCGGGGCAAGGCTATAAAATTTTTACACATCAAAACGGTAAGAGAATTTTAGTTAGTCAAATACATGGATTGGCATTTATTGACCTACCTTTAGACAATCCCTTTGACACAATAGACTCAAAGCTACTTTCGATTATCAATGATCATAATATTGATTACTCTTTCCTAGAGGTTCACGCTGAAGTTACCTCTGAAAAAAATGGTATTGCGCAGAATTACGATGGTAAGTTTACTGCAATCTATGGGACTCACGTTCATATCCCTACTATGGATGCAAGAGTTTTACCCAAAGGTACTTGTTTTCAAACGGATATAGGCATGACAGGCGATTATAATTCCATTATCGGAATGAAAAAAGAAAATGCCATTAAGCGAATGCGATCTGGTAATAATAATTATCGCTTAGAGCCCTCTGAAGAAGAGGCCACAATTTCTGGAGCCGTTATCAAGACTCAAATTGGACAAAAAAGCTCTATACAATCTATTCAAATAGGTGGAGTATTAGATCGCAATTTATTATCATAAATCATGGCAGGTCATTCCAAATTTAAAAATATCCAGTTTCGTAAAGGGGCACAGGATAAAAAACGCGCAAAACAATTTGCCAAAATTGGTAGAGAGATTCAAATAGCTGTAAAATTAGGTGGAACGGATCCAGAGTCCAACCCAAGATTAAGATTAGCAATTAGCAATGCGCGAAACGTTAACATGCCAAAGGATAATGTTGAAAGAGCAATCAATAAAAACAATGCCGATACAGCAGATTATGCTGAGGTGAGGTATGAGGGCTATGGTCCTTTTGGCACTGCATTTATAGTTGAGGCACTGACTGACAATAAAAATAGAACAGCATCAGAAATTCGTTCAATATTCTCCAAAAACGGAGGAAACTTAGGTGAAACGGGAAGCGTTAGTTTTAATTTTGATAAAGTGGGGGAAATCCAAATCAGTAAAGAAATTAATGATAACCTATTAGAAGAGTTAATTGAGTGTGGGTTAGAGGATTATAGTATGGATGAGGGAATGACTTACATTTTTTGCCAGTTTGAAAACCTTGCATTATTAGAGAAATCTATTCGTGAAAAAAATATTGAAGTAGTGAGCGCGAATATAATTTGGAAACCTAACTTATCTGTAAAAATAGAAAATGCTGATGATTTGAATAAATTAATTAAATTAACAGATGACTTGGAAGATAATGATGATGTTCAAAATTGTTTTTCCAATCTTGATTTTGATAGTTCTTTACTAGGAAGTACAAATGCCTGATAAAGCATGGAAAAATAGAGAAAGATTAGTTTCAAAATTTTTTGGAGGCGTTCGTAACGCCCTTAGCGGGATTAATTCTAAAGTTACCCATTCAGATGTTATTCATGAAACTTTATTTATCGAATGTAAACTTCGTGCAAAACATAGTGCTGTTAAGCTATGGGATGATACTAAAATCCTAGCGGATAAAGAAAAAAAGACACCGGTTATTACTTTATGTGAAAAAAATAGACCTGGTTTTTGGATCATGGTACATTCAGATGATTTTGGCGTTGTAGCACAAGAGTTAGATAAAAATAAATCAGATTTGAAAGAAGAGGAATAAAAATGGAAGAAGTCGTCAATTTAACTGCCCTAGAGGGTTCAGTAGATTTTTCAATGTTAGGAATGTTTTTTAAATCTGATTGGGTTGTTAAATTTGTGATTATTCTATTAGTTATTTTTTCTATTCAATCTTGGAAAATAGTCATTCAAAAGATTTTAATGATGAATAAAATGAGAAGAGTTTCAAAAAAATTTGAAAATCATTTTTGGTCTGGAGTTTCCTTGGATGAGTTATTTCAACAAATAGATGATTTTGATGAAGAGAGCTTTTCAAATATTTTCAGAAATATCATGAGCGAATATGAAAAATCACGAACAAGAACAACAAAAATTGACTCCGCATTTGTCCAACGTCTTTATACATCTTTAGACTTAAGTATTGCCAATGAGGACTCTAAATTAAATAAAGGATTGTCTTTTTTAGCTTCCGCGGGTTCCGTTGCACCTTTTATTGGTTTATTTGGAACTGTATGGGGAATAATGAGCAGTTTTCAGGCAATAGCAATTGCGCAGAACACTAATCTTGCGGTTGTTGCCCCAGGGATTGCTGAAGCTCTCTTTGTTACTGCTTTGGGATTGTTTGTTGCTATTCCAGCGACTGCTTTTTACAACCAAATCACCTCTAAGATTGACTCTTATTTATCCGAAGCAGAGAGTTTTGGAAAAGATTTAGTAAATATTATTTCTCGACAAGTAAATTAAATTTATGAGAAAAAAACATCGGCCTGTATCTAATATTAACGTTACTCCCATGGTAGATGTAATGTTAGTCTTACTTATTGTTTTTATGGTAACCGCTCCTCTTTTAACCGTAGGTGTTCCTGTGAACTTGCCAAAAGTTGAAGCTAGTTCCTTAGATGCTCAAAGAGAGCCATTAGAAATTTCAATAAATGCAGAGAACGAAATTTTTTTAGGTGACGATGTAATTCAATTCCAAGATTTAATTACTAAAGTTAAAGCAATTGCAGGCAATAATAGTGATATAAGAATCTTTTTAAGAGCAGACAGCGCCATAGACTACGGAGAAGTAATGAAAGTTTTAGGCGCACTTAATACCTCTGGTTTTTTGAAAATTGCTCTGGTAACAAAAAAACCAAGTTAATTGAGCGCACTTCTATTAAATCCATTTAGAAACTTTTTCCTTTTTATTGAAAATTTTAGTTATAAAAAAAGAGATTATTATTTCCAAATTATTTCTTTTTGTATTCATCTTCTTATCATAATTCCGATGATTAATTTCACTTTTGAAAAAAAAATAAGCGATATTCCCATGATACTCCCTGTAGAAATGTTTATTGTTGAGGAAGAAACAGCTGCTCCAGAATTTAAACAAGAAATCAATGAAATTGTTCCTACTTTTCAAGAGGAAGTCAAAGAACAACCAGTTAATATTGAGCAACCCGATATTATTGAAGAAATAATTGCGGAGGAGGTGGTTGAACCAGTTATTCAAACTGAAACCGAAACAGTTTTATTAGATAGTGTTTCTGAGGAAGCCAGTGAATTTGTAATTGAAGAGGCAGTTCAACCAGAAGAACAGAAACCGCAAGAAGTGATACCTCCAACTGTAGAAAATGATTTTGAAATTAAGCTTAAACAAAAACCTGAACCGAAAGAAATAAAAGAGCCTCTTAAAGACATTGAAATTGTGCTGAAAAAAAAACCTAACAAAAAATCATTCAATGTAAGCACAGTCTTAAAAAACCTTGAAAACCAAGATCAAGATTTCAAAAAAGAACAAGAAACATCAGAGGCAACACAAGAAGAAGTATTTACTGAAAATGTTTCTGCATCGATGACAATCTCCGAAATAGATTTACTGAGACAGCAGCTTTATTCCTGTTTGACCATACCTGCGGGCGCAAAGGCTCTCAAAGATTTAAAAGTACTGGTAAATATTGAGGTAAATCCAGATCGTACAATTAAGAATGCAGTATTGGTGAACAAAGAAAGATCTGCATCGGATAAGTATTTTAGAACTGCCGCAGAGGCAGCTATGCGAGCAGTGAATAATCCAGAGTGTAGTCCTTTAAAACTTCCTGAAGACAAATACGATCAATGGAAAGAAATCAACTTTACTTTTGATTTCAGTTGGATGTTTGAGTAATAAGTATTATTATATTTTTCTCTTAGAGGTTTGGTTTTTTAATGATTAAGTTTTTTTTATTTTTTCTAATATTTTCATTTAAATCTTTTGCTGCACTAGATATTACAATTTCCCAAGGCAAAGTAGAACCAACACCTATCGCTATAACACAATTCTTTGGTTCAGAGGCTGATACTTCAAGATTTGGAAGTACCTTAAGAGACATTATTTCAAAAAATCTTACTAATTCAGGACTTTTTTATACTGTAAATGAGGATCTTTATATTCAATCAGATAATCTTGTAGAGAAAGTCCCCAGATTTGAAGATTGGAAACTTATAAAAGCGCAATTTCTTCTTAGTGCAGATGTAAATAATACAGAAAACGGCATTACTTTAAGAATGCGTTTGTATGACGTTTTTGCTGGTCAGGAAATTACAGCACTTAAAATGTCTATACCTGATGAAAAACTTATAAGAAGACTTGGGCATAAGGTAAGTGATATCGTTTATGAAAGAATTACTGGGGAATCTGGGTATTTTGATACAAGAATAGTTTATGTGTCAGAGGTAGGTCCCCTAGATCAAAGAATAAAAAGATTAGCTATTATGGATCAGGATGGTCATTTAGATAGTCATCAATTTTTAACTAACGGTAAAAATTTAGTATTAACTCCGAGGTTTGCTCCAAACAATCAAATAATCACCTATATGGAATATAACAACAATGTTCCGAGAGTTTACATATATAATTTACAAACTGGTGAAAGAGAAATTGTTGGAGATTTCCCTGGTATGACATTTGCACCAAGGTTTTCACCAGACAGTCAAAGTGTGGTTATGTCTTTTTCTGATCCTAAAACTGCAAATTCAGAAATTTATTTAATGGATTTAAACACCCGCTCCATTACGAGACTTACAAATGACCCAGGTATTGATACATCCCCATCATTTTCCCCTGATGGACAGAAGATTGTCTTTAACTCTGATAGAGGGGGTAGCCCGCAACTATTTGTAATGGATAAGGATGGAAGTAATATTAAAAGAATTTCTAAAGAAAGAGGAGTTTATGGTAATCCAGTTTGGTCTCCAAGGGGGGATCAAATTGCATTTACAAAATTAACTCAAGGAAGCTTTCATATCGGTATTATGGATACGAATGGCAATAACGAACGAGTAATAGTGAAGGATTTTTCTTTAGAGTCGCCGGCCTGGTCTCCAAATGGCAGATATTTAATTTTTCATCGACAGAAAAGATCTAATAGCGATGGCACCGGTGGAGAGACATCTGTACATTTTATAGATATCACTGGTTATAACGAGAGAATCATTCCAACACCCAGAGATGGAAGTGACCCTGCATGGTCACCCTTATTATAGTTAAAGTAAAAAATTACATTTGTTTTCAGCTACTTTTTACAAATATTTTTAATATTTGACTTGATTTCCTAATCATTAAGTGATTAATCTAACAAAACTATAGTTTAAAAACTTACGCGGAGATAATTATGCTTAAAAAATTGTTTATGTTACTAGCAACTGGGCTTTTCTTAGTTTCATGCGCTGCAACAAACCAAAATTCTGGTGGTTCAGTTAATGCTGGTACCCAAGAAGATTTAATTGTTAATGTTGGCGATAGAGTATTCTTTGAATTCGACAGCGCTGAATTAACAGTAGACGCTCAGGCAACTCTAGACGCTCAAGCTGCATGGTTACAGCAGTATTCTGATACTCAGATTACAATTGAAGGACATGCAGACGAAAGAGGCACTAGAGAGTACAACTTAGCTCTTGGAGATAAGAGAGCTTTTGCAGTTTACACTTATCTTGCTCAAGCAGGCGTTGATACCAATAGAATGGATTACGTCAGCTGGGGTAAAGAAAGACCTGAAGTAGTTGGTTCTGATGAAAACGCTTGGAGTCAAAATAGACGCGGCGTTACTGTCGTAACTAATTAAATTTAATATTTAAGGGCGCCCAATGGAGCGCCCTTCACTTTTCTTATTTATGAAAAAAATATATCTACTGCTATTTGTATTTTTTTTTTGTTTCTCCTTAACAAGTTATTCCGCTAATCATAATCAACTGGATGTTGAAATTGAAAGACTAAAAAAAGATATCACTGACCTTCAAAAATTTGTTTATCAAACCGAACCCACCAATAGTTCATCTAATGAACCAATAGATTTATCTGAAATAAATAAATCTTTAGAAGCAATATCTAGTCGACTTTCTTCTCTTGAATTGCAAATAAAAGATATGAAGGAAGATATTAGTAATTTGTACTCCTTATACACATCACCCAAAGTTAATAGTAATCAAAAAATTACTAACTCTGATGAATTAAATATTGAAGAGAGCGCTTCACAGCTTGTTACAGAGAAATCACAAAATAATAATACAATTGGGCAGATGTCACTATCAAGCCTAGAAAAACAAGCTCTATCTTCAAATCAAGAGGAAGATAAGGCTGCTCAAGAGCTCAATGTAACAAATCAAAGTAATGAATTTGTAGAAGAAGTGGCCACTAATAAAGAAGTTGTCAATGAAGAGTTATTGGGAGAAATTGACGAAAGTCTATCTAAGCCTAAAATAGATATTGAAGCTCAATATCAAATTGCAAAATCAAGTATAGCAAGCCTAGATAATCAGTCAGCAATAGATGCTCTGTTAACAATAATCAATTCTGATAGTAACAATTCAGAAATGCTTGCTGAATCCTATTACCTATTAGGAAGGACCTACTTTTTAGAGAATAATATGATTGAGGCTGTTAAGTACTTCGGTATCAGGCACCGTGATTTTTCTAATATTGATACCTTTAGATCAGAGAATTATTTCTGGCTTGGTAAATCATTATTTAATATTGGAGATCAAGAAAATGGCTGTTTGATTATGGAAGATATTATTTTTTCAAACCAGTTTACAAATAAATTAGAAATTATTGACTCTGCTAAGATATTACAAGGTGATAAGGATTGCGGATTAATCATTGACTAAGAAAACGGGCTTAGTTCATTTTATTAAAAATTATCTTTCTCTAAACTTTCATAAAGATAACAAGATCCTTCTTTCTTTATCTGGCGGTGTTGATAGCACCACTCTTTATTACCTAATAGCTAATACTAAATTTTTTAAAAATAAGAATATCCATATAATAATTTTTGACCATCAAATTAGAAAAGAAGGTGTATTAGAAATTAAGCAACTTGTTAATTATTATAAACTCTCCAGACATACACTAACTATTAAAAAATTGAATTTCACTAAGACTCAAAGTGGCTTCCAAAATCAAGCCCGATTATTGAGATATAACTTTTTATTTCAATATTCAAAAAAAAATAAAATTAATGATTTGTTTCTGGGACACCACTTAGACGATTTAAATGAAACTTTTTTTTTAAGAAAAGTTCAACAATCAAATGTAATGGGTCTATCCTCATTATTTTCTAGAAAATATAAAAACTTAAACTACCATAGACCTCTGCAAGATTTTTCTAAATCGAATATCATTAAATTTGCTAAACAAAAAAAGATAAAATGGTTTGAAGATAGAACTAATGCTGAGTTAGATTATACACGCAATAAGATTAGGGTTTTTATTAGTAGCAAAGCAATAAATAAAAAAATTACCCAAGATAGATTGGTTTATTCAAAGCTTACCTATGTAAATCACTTATATAAAGATTTTTTTAAAAAATTAAGTAACAAGAGCTACTCAATCAATTACTCCAATTTTTCAATTTTAAATAAGAGCCTACAAGAGCACATCATAAAATCTTTTTTTCTATCAATACAAACTAATCTCAAAAATAACAAAGCTATGAGGGAACATAATGTAAAAACGATAACTAAACTAATAGGTCAATCTGATAAAAGTAGAATAAATAAGGATATTTTTGGTGGATTTATTAGTTTTTCTAATAAAAAAATGCATTTAAAACTAACATAGGGCTTTAAACGTAGATAACTAACACTATATTAATACTATAAATTAAATTATGAAAAATTTTTCAAAAAATATTTTTGTTTGGATAGTTATCAGCCTTATTTTACTGGGTTTATTTAATATATTCAAAAATTCTCAAAGAGATTATGGCTCTATAACCTTTACTTATTCTACTTTACTTGAAAAGACACAAAATGGCGAAATTAAATCTGTCGAAATCCAAGGTAGTAATATCTATGGCCAGACCATAGATGGCATTGATTTTTCTACTTATGCTCCCAGAGATCCTAATTTAATTGAAAAATTAAATGATAATGGAGTTGCAATTAACGCAAAGCCAGAACAGTCTGGTATGCACCCACTTTTAAGTATTTTTGTCTCTTGGTTCCCAATGCTTTTGTTAATCGGTGTTTGGATCTTCTTTATGAGGCAAATGCAATCTGGTAAAGGCGGTGGAGCTTTGGGTTTTGGAAGGTCTAAGGCAAAACTATTAAATGAAAACAAACAAAAAGTTACCTTTAACGATGTAGCGGGCATAGATGAAGCTAAACAAGAATTAGAAGAGGTAGTATCTTTTTTAAAAGATCCTCACAAGTTTCAAAGATTAGGAGCCAAAATCCCCAAAGGTGCGCTGCTTGTAGGTCCTCCTGGTACTGGTAAGACATTGTTAGCCAGGGCTATAGCAGGTGAGGCAGGAGTTCCTTTCTTTTCAATTTCTGGTTCAGACTTTGTAGAGATGTTTGTTGGTGTTGGCGCTAGTAGAGTTAGAGATATGTTTGAGCAAGGAAAAAAAAATGCTCCTTGTATAATTTTTATCGATGAAATTGATGCAGTTGGAAGACATAGAGGTGCCGGTCTTGGTGGTGGCAACGATGAAAGAGAACAGACTTTAAATCAACTATTAGTTGAAATGGATGGCTTTGAGGCAAACGAAGGAGTAATCATTGTAGCAGCAACGAACAGACCGGATGTCTTAGATCCAGCCTTATTAAGACCTGGAAGATTTGATAGACAAGTAGTTGTTCCTGCTCCTGATATCATTGGTAGAGATAAAATTTTAAAAGTTCATACAAAAAAAATTAAGATGGATAATTCAGTTAAAACAATAGCTATAGCAAGATCTACACCGGGTTTTTCAGGGGCAGATTTAGCTAATATTGTTAATGAGGCTGCCTTAATTGCTGCCAGAAAAAATAAAAAAATAGTTACTATGGATGATTTTGAAGAGGCTAAAGATAAAGTTATGCTTGGTACTCAAAACAGATCTAAGGTTATTTCTGAATCAGAAAAAGAGGTTATTGCTTATCACGAAGCTGGACACGCTTTGGCTAACCTCCACTGTGAACACGCAGACCCTATCTATAAGTCATCTATTATTCCCACCGGTCGTGCCTTGGGATTTGTCATGAGTGTTCCAGAACAAGATAAAGTTATACATAGAAAAGATGAGTATTTGGATAAGCTTGTAGTGACTGTTGCAGCTAGAATATCTGAAGAGTTAATATTTGGTCCAGATAAAATAGGCTCTGGCGCTGCGGGAGATATTCAGCAAGTTACAAATTTAGCAAGAGCGATGGTTACACAGATGGGCTATAGTGAAAAATTAGGCAGGGTTCGATATACAGGCAATCAAGAAGAAGTTTTCCTAGGACATTCTGTTACTCAATCTAAAAATATTTCTGAGGAAACCGCAAGAATTATTGATCAAGAAGTGATTAAACTAGTTCAAGACGCTGAGAGTAGAGCAAGAAAAATTCTCACTGAAAATATGAGTGATTTACATATTATAGCTAAGGGGCTCTTAGAGTATGAAACTTTAACCGGTGAAGAAATAAAGAATCTATTGAAAGGCATTAAGCCTAAAAGAGATAACGACCTTTCAGATGACGATAAACCCACTGACAGTCAAAAAACATCTCCAAATAAAGGTCCTTTACCTTCCTTTACAAAAGATCAAAACTTTCCCCTTCCCAATTAGGGCTAATTTTAATAAACAATAATCTCTATGAGATTATTTGGTACGGATGGAATTAGAGGGGAGGTAGGTAAATACCCTTTAACTGCAGAAAATGTATTAAAATTAGCTAAAGCTTCTTCTTTAGTTCTAAAAAAAAAACAGAAAATTTCCAGAGTTGTAATTAACAAAGATACACGACTCTCGGGCTATATTTATGAACCTGCTTTAACTTCAGGTTTTATATCTATGGGTGTTGATGTGATATTAGTAGGACCATTACCCACACCAGCTTTAACAATTCTTAGTAAATCGCTTAGAGCGGATTTTTCAGTTATGATTACAGCATCTCACAACCCATATTATGATAATGGACTTAAATTTTTTAATAGCCAGGGCCTTAAAATAACTTCAGAGGAGGAGGCTAAAATTGAAGATGTTTTTTTTAATTATGATTTTGATAATTTTAAAATTAAGCAATCTAGTTATGGCAAGGCAGTAAGACTAAAAAACGCTATTGGGAGATACTCTGAAGCACTCAAACAGTCAGTTGATAAAAATCTAGATTATAACAATATAAAAGTAGTATTAGACTGTGCAAATGGAGCTGCCTATAAAGTTGCTCCTGAAGTATTATTTGAGATAGGCACTGAACTTTTAACCATTCACGATAAACCATCTGGAACAAATATTAACCTTCAATGCGGATCTTTATTTCCACAAAAAGCAGCTCATTTAGTAAAAAAGAAAAAATTTGATTTAGGCATATGTTTAGATGGAGATGGAGACAGGCTCATCTTAGTTGATGATAAGGGTGAAGTCTTAAAAGGGGAAGAGATTTTATATATTCTTGCAAATTACTATTTAAAACAAAAAAAAATAAAAAAAAATTCAGTAATAGTTACCAATGAAGTAGCTAATCACGGTTTAGATATTTCATTGAAAAAAAAAGGAATAAAATTAAAGCGTGTCAAAGTAGGTGATAAAAATATTCTCAAAGAAATATTGCAAAATAATTATTATTTTGGTGGAGAGCCCTCTGGGCACTTTATTTTCAAAGATGATCAATTAATAGGCGATGGTATGTCGACTGCCTTAAGAATACTAACTATTCTTTTAAAAGAAAAAAATACTTTATCTAATTTAAAGAAAGGGCTTGAATTATTGGAGGTAGTGGAAATAAATCAAAAAATTGATCGAGAGCTATTTTTCAAGAATCAAGAAATATTATACAAGAATTTGAATTCAATATTAAAAAATAGAAATATTTTCTATAATTTCAGGCCATCTGGAACAGAGCCGCTGCTAAGAGTTAACTTGCAATATCAGAAAAGAAATATAAAAGTATCAGATCTAAAAAAACTTAAATACAATATTAGTAAGATTATTTCTGATGCTTGTTAACTCCTTTGATACAAAATATGCCAGCACCGCTTTAAAATTTGAAAGTCTTGATAATATTTTTACTTCACTTTTAAGTAGAAATAATAAATTTAAAAGAATATTTACATCAGTTTTAGAAAATAAATCTCTCTCCAAAGAAG
>Ga0233451_10003475_pt1 | contig 13686 bp, 9 predicted proteins | sample 011ome_29_FD_183052 | JGI IMG/M metagenome (GOLD analysis project Ga0233451, IMG submission 183052) | Coastal salt marsh microbial communities from the Groves Creek Marsh, Skidaway Island, Georgia - 011504CT (spades assembly) | ecosystem: Environmental > Aquatic > Marine > Intertidal zone > Salt...
CTCAAGAACGCGCGCGTGCTGTGCGTGGGCGCCGGTGGCCTGGGCAGCCCCGCCCTGATGTATCTCGCGGCCGCGGGCGTGGGCACCCTCGGGATCGTCGAGTTCGACGTCGTCGACGAATCCAACTTGCAGCGCCAGATCATCCACGGCCAGAGCGACGTGGGTCGCTCCAAGGCCGAGAGCGCCCGAGACTCCGTCAAGGAGATCAATCCCTACGTCGACGTGATCCTGCACGAGGAGCGCCTGGACTCGAGCAATGTGATGCCGCTCTTCGCGCAGTACGACCTCATCGTCGACGGCACCGACAACTTCGCCACCCGCTATCTCGTGAACGACGCGTGCGTCCTGCTCGGCAAGCCCTACGTCTGGGGTTCGATCTACCGCTTCGACGGCCAGGCCAGCGTCTTCTGGGCCGAGCATGGGCCTTGCTACCGATGCCTCTATCCCGAGCCTCCGCCGCCCGGCATGGTGCCCTCGTGCGCCGAGGGCGGCGTGCTCGGCGTGCTCTGCGCGAGCATCGGCTCCATCCAGGTCACCGAGGCGATCAAGCTCATCACCGGCATCGGCGATCCCCTGCTCGGCCGCCTCAAGGTCTACGACGCCCTGGAGATGGACTACCGCGAGGTGCGCATCCGCAAGGACCCGAACTGCGCCATCTGCGGGCCGAATGCCACCGTCACCGAGCTCATCGACTACGACGCCTTCTGCGGCGTGATCTCCGATGCCGCCGCGGAGGCGGCGCGCAACAGCACGATCTCGGTGCACGAGCTCAAGGAGATGCTCGATGCGCGCGAGCGCGGTGAGCGCGACTTCGTGCTCATCGACGTGCGCGAGCCGATCGAGTGGGAGATCGCGACCATCGACGGTGCCGAGTTCATCCCCAAGGGTGAGTTCCTCGATGGCTCGGCCCTGGAGAAGCTCCCGCAGGACAAGCCGATCGTGCTCCATTGCAAGGTCGGTGGCCGCTCGGCCGAGGTGCTCGCGGTGCTCCATGGCGCGGGCTTCTCCGACGCGGTGCACGTGGGCGGCGGCATCAATGCTTGGTCGCTCCAGGTCGACCCTGACACGCCGTACTACTGATCGTCGCTTCGGTCAGCGGTCGATGCGCCCGGCAATGTAATCCTCGACACGCTGGCGGCAGACGGAGTCGCTGTACTGCTCGGGGGGCGACTTCATGAAATACGACGAAGCCGAGAGCAGTGGGCCGCCGATGCCTCGGTCCAGGCCGATCTTGGCGGCACGGATGGCGTCGATGATCACGCCAGCGGAGTTGGGGGAGTCCCATACCTCGAGTTTGTACTCGAGGTTGAGCGGCACGTCGCCAAAGCCCTTGCCTTCGATGCGAACAAAGGCCCACTTGCGGTCGTCTAGCCAAGCGACGTAGTCGCTGGGGCCGATATGCACGTCGCGAGCTTCCATGGGGCGATCGATCTGGGATGTCACCGCCTGCGTCTTGGAGACCTTCTTGGATTCGAGGCGATCACGCTCCAGCATGTTCATGAAGTCCATGTTGCCGCCCACATTGAGTTGGTAGGTGCGCTGCACTTCGACGCCACGGTCCTCGAAGAGCTTGGCGAGGACCCGGTGGGTGATCGTGGCACCCACCTGCGACTTGATGTCATCACCGACGATGGGTAGTCCGGCGTCAATGAATTTCCGGGCCCATTCAGGTGTACCCGCGATAAAGACAGGTAGCGCATTGACGAAGGCGCAACCCGCATCAATGGCGCACTGGGCGTAGAACCTAGCCGCCTGCTCAGAGCCGACGGGTAGGTAGCAGACGACGACATCCGCCTGCGCTTCGCGCAGCGCCGCGGAAATGTCCACCGGAGCAGCGTCGGACTCGGTAATCATCTCGCGGTAGTACTTGCCGAGGCCGTCGTAGGTGTGTCCGCGCTGAACGGTGACCCCGGTATGGGGTACGTCGCAGATCCTGATGGTGTTGTTTGCGCTGGCCGTGATGGCCTCGGCGAGGTCACGCCCCACCTTCTTGTCGTCGACGTCGAAGGCGGCCACGCACTCGACGTCGCCCACGTGGTAGTCACCGAACCGCACATGCATAAGGCCGGGAATGCTCTGATCGTCGGGGGCATTCCTGTAGTAGTGCACGCCCTGAACGAGTGACGAAGCGCAGTTGCCGACGCCAACGATGGCGACGCGAATGCTTGGCATGATGAACAATCCTTTCGAGTAGGGATGACGTCCGTGATTCACTGGCCACGTTCGAGCTCGATGAGTTCCTCGAGCCAGCGGACCTCGCTCTCCACCGTTTCGAGTCCGTGCTCGTGCATCCTTTTTGCGTAGTGGTCGAGGCGTTGCGATGTGTGACGGAAGGACTCCCTGAGCATCGCCATGCGCTCCTGCAGCCGTGCCCGGCGCCCCTCGAGGATGCGCAGACGGATCTCCCTCGGGGTCCGGCTGAAGAAGGCAAGGTGCGCTGCGAACGGCTCGTCATCCCAGGCGTCGGGACCTGGATTGGCGACGAGGGAGGAGAAATGCTGAGTCCCTGCCGACGTGATCTCGTACACGGTGCGGGCCCGCTTTGTGGTCACGGTCGGGATCGGCTTGGGAGCACTCTCGGCGATCAGGCCGCGGCCCTGGAGGCTCCTCAGGGCCGGGTACAGCGATCCGTATGAGATGGCACGGAATGGGCCGAGGACGCCGGTGAGGCGCTTGCGGAGTTCGTATCCGTGCAGCGGTGACTCCATGAGCAGGCCCAGGATCGCGAATGTGAGAACGTCACCCCGGCGCTTGACCATAATGGAAAGATATATCGAAACGATGTATCAGGCAAACGAATCGGGAATCTACCTCCCAGCACGCGAGCCCTAGGCTCTCCCGGTGATCGGTCTCGGGACGCTCCTCAATATGGCGGCCATCGTCGTCGGCTCCGCCGTCGGCGTGCTTCTGGGAGGACGCCTCCCGTCCCGCACGCGCGACCTCATCACCCAGGCCCTCGGCCTCATCACCATGGTCGTCGCGGCCCTCAACATCGTCGCCCTGCTCGACGCCGACTGGATCGCCGATGTCGGATCGTCCGCGCCCCTGCTCATCGTGCTGGGGTCGGTCGTGATCGGCGGGGTCATCGGCTCGCTCCTCCACATCGAGGCGCGGGTCGAGCGGCTGGGCGGGTGGCTCCAGCGCCGCGTCGGCCGGTCCTCGGATGGCGCGGGTCGCGCGCGCTTCATCGAGGGCTTCGTGGACGCCTCGCTGCTCTTCTGCATCGGGCCGCTCGCGATCCTCGGAGCGCTCTCCGACGGTCTCGGTCAGGGCATCGACCAGCTCGCCCTCAAGTCCGTCATGGACGGCTTCGCCGCGGTCGCCTTCGCGGCGTCGCTGGGCTGGGGCGTGGCGTTCTCAGCCCTGGCCGTGGGCGTCGTGCAGGGACTCTTCACCGTGCTGGGCGCGCTCGTGGGCTCGGTGCTGGCCGCGTCGGCCATCGCCTCGATCACCGCGACCGGGGGAGTACTGCTGCTCGGTGTCTCGCTCCGGCTCCTGCAGGTCTCGCGCATCGCCGTGGCGGACCTGCTGCCGGCCCTCGTCGTCGCGCCGCTGATCACGCTCGGCGTGACCGCCTGGATGGCCTAGCCGAGGGGGCTACGCCTCGACGTTGGAGACGAAGCCGACCTTCTTGTGCGAGCCGTCGCAGAAGGGCTTCTTCTCCGAGGCGCCGCAGCGGCACAGGTAGACCTTGTCCGCGGTGCGGATCTCCGCGCCGTCGGAGGCGTTGACGCGGCAGGCGCCGGCAACCTCGAGGGGACCGTCGACCAGGGGCGTGATGCTCACTTCGCTCATGGCGTGACCCTATAGATAGCCCTTCTTGGTCAGCCAGTTGAAGGCGAGGTAGCCCGGGATCGTGGGAATCCAGAAGGTGAGCAGGCGGAAGAGCAGGACCGCGGAGACGGCGATGCCGCCGGGGAGTCCCGCTGCGGTGAGACCGGCCGCGAGTGCGGCCTCGACGGCGCCCAGGCCACCGGGTGTCGGCGCCGCCTGGCCGATGGTCGCGCCCGCGAGGTAGACGACGGCGACGGCCGCGACGTTGAGATCGCCGTCGAAGGCGCGCACGCACGCGAGGAGCACGACGATGTAGGCGAGGTTGAGGAGCACGATGCCGCCGATGCCCTCGACCAGCTTCATCGGGCGCTGCGCGACGGTGACCAGGCGCGGGATGACCTCGCGCAGCAGGGGTCGCACGCGACCGAAGACATAGCGGCGCAGCGGGGCCACGGCGAAGGCCGCGAGGAAGAGGATGACCACCGCGATCACGACGATGACAGCCCACGCGGGCGGGTCGAAGGTGAAGTCGGCCTGCGTGCCCGCGGCGATGCCGAAGCCCAGGAGCATGAGGAGGTGGACGACGAAGGCGGCGACCTGGGACACGCCCACGCTCGCCCCCGCGAGTGCCGGGTGCAGTCCGGCCTTCGTGAGGAAGCGCATGTTGATGGCCACGGAGCCGAGCGTCGGCGGGGACACGAGCGTCGCGAAGTCTCCCGCGACCTGCGCGAGCATCGTGCGATGCAGGGGAATGCGCTCGGGCACGAAGCCGGAGAGCGACCATGCTGCGCCGACGTAGGTGACCAGCGCGGCGACCGCGGCGACAGCGAGCCACTCGAGTGAGGCCGACGTGAGCAGCTCGCCCAGGTCGACCTGGGCCAACTGGGAGAGCAGGACGTAGGCGGCGATCGTGCCGACCACGATCATGATGAGCGTGCGCGGCTTGATGCGCTCGACGTTGATCTGCTCGACGTCGCCATCGGGCCGGATCTCGACGAGTGCGTCGCGCAGATGCACCATGAGGTCGCGGTTCTTGCGCATGGCCTTGCGCGTCGTCGGGGTCAGGGCCACGGGCTGGAGCACCGGGAGGGCGCGGGCCAGACCGGGGACGCCCAGGACCTTGCGCCCGGTCCGGATAGCCCGGTCCGCTCCTGCAATGAGCGCCAGAGTGCACAGCAGCTCCGCCACGTCGATGCGCTGGGCGACGTCACCCGCGGCGACGGTGCCGCTGGCCTCGCCCACGAACCAGACCTTGCCCTCGCGATCGAGCAGGATGTTGTCGCTCGTCAGCGCGCGATGGGCGATCTCGTGATCGTGGAGGGTGCGCATCGCGCGCCACGCCTGCTCCAGGTCGTCGTCGGTGACCTGATCCGGAGGCAGGTCGGCGAAGCGCGTGGCGACGGTGTAGTCGTACGCCAGGAGCGCTGAGTCGGCGCCGATCTCGCTCGTGACGAGCAGGCGCGGGACGGGTGCATTCGCCGCCTGCGCGGCGTAGGCCATGAGTGCGGCGTGATCGAGTTCGCGACGCATGTTGAAGGCGCCGCGTCCGGACTCGTCGCGCAGGCGCAGGGCCTTCCACGCCGCACTCGCGAGGCCGGCACCCTCGAGGTCGCGGTCGAGGACGACCACCTCGAGCGACTCGCCGCTGCGGGTCGTCGCGACATAGCGACGGCCGACGGGTGTCTGCCGGGAGGCGCGCAGCACGGTGAGGGGATAGCCGGATCGGGCCAGCGTCGCGGCGACCTCGGATCCGGAGGGGCGCGTGGTCGGCGTGCCGACGGCGTAGCGGGTGAGCAGGCCGAGGCCCCAGCCCACGAAGAAGGAGATGAGCAGGCCCGCCACGGTGGCAGTCGTGCTCAGCAGGGCCACCGTCGCCAGGGAGCCCACGACCAGGACGGACAGTGCATTCCAGGGGCGCCTGCTCATGAGTCGCGCCACGGTGACGAAGGCGACGAGGCCGCCGATGATCGGCGCGGTGACCGACGTGTCCCCGCCGACCGATCCCGCGAGCGCCGTGACGAGCTGTGCGCTGCCGTAGGTCTCGACGACGTACGACGCGAGCGTGAGCAGCACGACGGTGAGCAGGAGGCCCACGAGGGCGTCGAAGAGCTGGCGTACGCGGCGACGGATCACCAGGTTGACCGCGGCGGCGATGGGCAGGCCGAGGAGACCGATGCCGCCGATGACATTGAGGGCGAGGATGACGATCGAGGGCAGGAGCGCCGCGCCGCCGCTGATGTCCTCCTCGATGCCCTCGGTCGTGCTCGTGGCGAAGTAGGCGACCAGGACGGTGGCGGCGGTCGCGGCCAGGGCGACGAGGAAGCGCGCGAGGTCGAGCGGTCGGCGCAGGCGTCGCGGGATGACCCCGTCCTCGATCACGACGGTGGACTGAGGGGCGGGAGGGATCTCGGGGCGCGGGATCGCCACGGTCTGGCGCGGCGCAGGATCGACCGAGGCGGGGTCGGGGGAGGGCAGCTCCCCCGGGCGTGCGCCCACGTCGGTCATCCCATGATGGTCCCATCCGGACCGCTTTCAGCCCCGGACGACCCGCGTCCCCCGGCCGGAGGCCGCCGCCCGTCAGACCCGCCTGATGGGATGACCCCCATGCCCGCCCCGATCCTGCGCCTCGCGCCGCCGGATCCTGGCGCTCCCGTGGCCCTCGATCCGGCGCAGCAGCGCATCGTCGACTGGCGCGGGCCCGGCACGCTCGCCGTCCTCGGCGGACCGAGCACGGGGGCGACGACGGCACTCCGGGAGGCGATCGCGACGCGGATGGCCGAGGGTCTCGCGCCCCGCACCCTCGTCATCGCGCACGATCGCGATGCGGTGCGCGCCATGCGTGGCGCTCTGGCGCGGCGCGTGCCCTCCGGTGCGCTCCCCACGGTGACGACGTTCCACGGCCTGGCGTATGCGTTGGTGCGGCGTACGACGGGACCGGGTCCAGAGTCCGCGGTGCCGCGTTTGCTCTCCGGAGCCGAAGAGGATGCGCGCCTGCGCGACCTGCTGCGCGGGGCCATCGCCGATGGGGACGTGCCGTGGCCCGGAGAGCTCCTCGCGGCGAGCGCCACCCTCGGCTTCGCCAACGACGTGCGCGCCATGCTGGCGCGGGCGCGCGAGCTCGGCCTCGACCCCGTCGATCTGGACAGGATCGGTCGCGAGGCGGCGGTCCCGGCCTGGCAGGTGCTCGGCCGTCTTGCCGAGATCGATGCCGATGTCATGGCCCTCGAGGGGGTCACCGACTACGGCGGCCTGCTCGCGCTCGCCATCGATGCTGCCGAGGAGTGGTCGGGGGAGCTCGCCCACGTCTACGTCGACGACTTCCAGGAGGCCGGCGTCCTCCACCGCCATCTGCTGCGCGCGCTCACGTCGCCCACCACGGCCACGGTCGTGGCCGCGGATCCTGACGTGGCGGCCTTCGGCTTCCGTGGCGGTGATCGCCTCGGTGCGCTCCGCCTGATCGACGAGGCCGATGCCGAGGTCATCGTCCTGGATCACGTGCATGCGGGAGCGGGAGCGCTGCGCGCGGCGTACGACGCGGTCCGCCGGCAGCCCGCACTCCCGAGCCTGAGCGCGGCGCATCTGCATGCCTACCGCTCGCCGGAGTGCGACACCGATGCGGCCGGCTCGGTCGACGTGATCTCACACGACAGCTGGGGCGATCTCATCGCGTGGATCGTCGAGGATCTCCGGCGGCGGCACCTCGGTCGTGCGGAGGCACCGCCCGTGCCGTGGAGCGACATGGCCGTGATCTCGAGATCTACCGGCCACCTCGACGCGCTGCGTCGGGCGTTGAGCTCAGCGGGCGTGCCGGTGACCACGGCCAGCGCCGACATCCCGCTGCCCGAGGAGCCTGCCGTAGCCACGCTCCTCGCGGCGGCGTCGGCGGCCATCGCTCCCGCCGACCTCCAGGTCCGAGATGCCATCGATCTGGTCACCGGACCGCTTCTCGCCCTCGATCCGACCGATCTACGTGTGCTCGCACGCGCGCTGCGCGAAGCGCATCGGTCGACCCACCCTGGCGAGCCTGCGCCACCGGGCACCGATCTCGTCCGCGACCTGCTGGTCCGGGCCATCGTGGAGGGCGACGCCACACCCGATGTCGCCGAGCCGGCACGCGCGGCATGCGCGCGCGTCGTCGAGCTGGGACGCATGCTCGCGGGTGTCGCGGCGTGCGCCGACCGCGACGCCACCCCGGGCGAGGTCCTGTGGCAGGCATGGGATGGCGCGCTTCCCGACAGCGAGGGACTCGCGTGGTCGCAGCGGCTGCGGCGCGCCGCGCTCGCCGGGCACGTTGCCAGCGGCCACGACCTCGACGCCGTGATCGCGCTCTTCGCCACGGCGGAGCGACTCAGTGACCGCTACGCGGGTGTCGTGGGCATCCGCGGTCTCCTCGCCGCCCTCCAGGGACAGAGGGTTGCCGCCGAGAAGGTGGCTGCGCCGACCGCGATGACCCCCGCGGTGACCCTGCTCACCGCGCACCTCTCCGTCGGGCGTGCCTGGCCGCATGTCGTCGTGGTGGGCGCGCAGGAGGGCGTCTGGCCGCCCGCCCTCGGCGGCTCGTCGGCCCTGCGCCTGCCCGAGTGGAGGCGGTGGTGTCCGGCGACGGGGCGCTGGACGTCACTGTCGCCCTGCGCACGGCCGCGGCGGATCGCATGGCCCAGGAGCGCCGGCTCTTCGCGCTCGCGGTTTCGCGTGCGCGCGCGAGCCTCACGATCGCCACCGTGTCCTCGGATGCGGAGCATCCCAGTCGCTTCGTCGACGATCTTGGCGTCGGGGCCCGACATCGCGTCGGACGTCCGCCGCGTGCGCTCACCCTCGACGGACTCGTCGCTCGGTTGCGCACCGTGGCGCAGGATCCGCAGACATCGCCTGCCATGCGCCGTGAGGCGGTCCAGCGACTCGCCGTCCTGGCCGACGCCGTCGATGACGTCGGCGTCCCGCTCGTGCCCCGCGCGGACCCGCGCACCTGGTGGGGCCTGGCCGAGCCCACCGCGGGAGTGCAGCCGGTGCGGCCGGCCGACCGCCCGGTCGTCCTGTCGGGATCGGGCCTCGCGGCGCTCCAGGGCTGCCCGCTGCGCTGGTTCCTCTCCCGCGTCGTGCGCGCCGAGGGCCCCCGCGGACGCGCGCTCGCGATCGGCAGCCTCGTGCACGCCATGGCCGAGCGTGCCGTGCGCGGCGATATCGCTGCGGATCCCGATGCGATGCTCCTCGAGATCGATCGCGTGTGGTCCGAGCTCCCCTTCGACGCTCCATGGGAGTCACTCGCAGAGCGGACGGAGGTGTCGGCTGCCCTGGGTCGACTGTGCGCCTACCTGCGCACCGCCGACCCCGCCGTGGCGGTCGAGCACGCGTTCGCCGTGACGATTCCGCTCGTCTCCGATCAGCCCGGCGACGACACCGCGTTCGTCGTACGCGGCGCCATCGACCGCATCGAGATCACCGGCGACGGGCGCGTGCGTCTCATCGACTTCAAGACCGCCCGCTCGCTGCCGAGCGCAGCCGCAGTCGCGTCCGATCCCCAGCTGGGGCTCTACCAGCTCGCCGTGCAGCACGGGGCGCTGACCGATCTCGGGGTCGAGTCCGAAGTGGCCGGCGCTGCGCTCGTGCAGTTGCGCGCCGAGGCGAGCGGCTCACCCGGTCACCCGCGACTCCAGGAGCAGGCCGCACTCGAGGGCGACGGCGCGGGGTGGCTCGCCGAGGGCGTTGCGGAGGCGATCGCCCGGGTGCGCGCGGAGGACTTCCCCGCGATCGTGTCCGGGGAGTGCCGCACCTGTCCCTACGCCGTGGCCTGCCCCGCGCAGCCCGAGGGACGCGAGGTGCTCGCATGAGCGACGTGCGCGCCGCCGTGGAGGGAGTCCTCGGCCACGAGCTCAGTGATGAGCAGTGGGCCGCGGTGAGCAGCCCGGCCGAGCCCTCCGCGATCGTTGCCGGGGCCGGCTCGGGCAAGACCACGGTGATGTCGGCGCGTGTCCTGTGGCTCGTCATGGAGGGGCATGCGCTGCCCGACGAGGTCCTCGGCCTCACCTTCACCACCAAGGCGGCCGGCGAACTCCTCGCGCGCACGCGTCGGCTGCTCCTGCGGGCGGACCGCGAGGGCCTCCTGCCCGAGGGACTCGTCGACTCGGGGGCCGTCGAGCCGGCCATCTCGACGTACCACTCCTTCGCCAGTCGCCTCCTGCGCGACCACGGCGTCCGCCTCGGACTCGAGCCCGACGCCGTGGTCCTCGCCGACGGCGCACGCCAAGCACTCGCCGGTCGTGTCGTGCGCTCCACGGCACTCCCGCTCGCTGACCTGGGCCGTGCACCCACCGCGCTCATCGAGTCCGTCCTCGCGCTTGACGACGGACTCGCCGAGCTGGATCTCGAGCCCGAGCGACTCCTGGCCCACTCCACCGATCTCATCGCGTGGCTGGAGGCGCTACCGAGCCTGCAGGTCATCGGCCGCGACATGCTCGAGGCCGCGCGGGTGCGAGCGGCGCTGTGCGGACTCGTCGAGGAGTTCCGCGAGGCCAAACTCTCCGAACACTCCGTCGACTTCGCCGACCAGGTGAGGCTGGCGCTGAGCATCGTCCGCTCGGCCCCGGAGGTGCGCGAGGAGCTTCGCCGGCGCTACCGCTTCGTGCTCCTGGACGAATACCAGGACACCTCAGCGGCCCAGCGGGTCCTGCTCCAGGAAGTCTTCGCCGACGGCCATCCGGTGACCGCCGTGGGCGATCCGTGCCAGGCGATCTACGAATGGCGCGGTGCCAGCGTGGCCAACATCGACCACTTCCCGCACCACTTCCCGCGGGCCGGGGATGCCGGACCCGCACCTCGCTATCCGCTGGTCGACAACCGTCGCTCCGCCCCGCGGATCCTCGCGCTTGCCAACGACGTGGCCGCGCCGCTGCGCTCGGTCCATGCCGGAGTCGAACCCCTGCGTGCCGCCGCGACCGATCGAGGATCGGGAGAGGTGGTGGTCGCGCTGCACGACACTCATGACGCCGAGGTCACCTGGGTGTGCGACCGCATCGTCGACCTCCACGCCCGTCACGGACAGTGGGAGGGCATCGCGGTCCTCGCGCGCACAGCCGCCACGCTGGTCGACATCGATGCGGCATTGCGGCGGCGAGGCATCCCCACGCGCCTGGTGGGGGCCGCGGGGCTCCTGCAGGTGCCTGTCGTCGCCGAACTCCGCGCCATGCTCGACGTCCTCGACGATCCCGCAGCCGACCCGGCTCTCGTACGCCTGCTCACCGGTCCGCGTTGGCGCATAGGACCCCGTGATCTTGCTGCCCTCGGTGCCCTGTCACCGGCTACGGAGCGCGCTCAGGCCACCGATGTCTCCTCCTCGCTCCGCCTCGCGGTCCTCGGGAGTGATCCGGTCGATCGCCCCAGCCTGGCCGAGACCATCGAGGCTGCCCTGGCGTCAGCGGCTCAGGGCGACACACGACTCTCGCCCGAGGCGGTGACCCGACTCACCCGGCTCACCGACGAGGTCCGCAGACTCCGCCGCCATCTCGATGAGCCCTGCGTCGATCTCATCTCCCGGGTCCTACGCACCACCGGTCTCGCTGTCGAGGCGAGCATTGGTCCGGACGCGGCCGACCACGCGCGCGCGCTCGCGGACTTCCGTGAGCTGGCTGCGCGCATGACGCGGGGCACGGGGGCGGGACTCAGCTCCTTCCTCGCACGGCTGCGCGAGGCCGAGCGCTACGACGAGTCGCCCCGGCGCGACGAGATCCCCACCGGCGATGCCGTCGTCCTCATGACCGCTCACCGTGCCAAGGGGCTGGAGTTCGCGCACGTCGTCATCCCCTCCATGTGCCAGGCGGTCTTCCCCAGCGGGCGCGGTCGCGAGCGCTGGCCGGTGAGCGCTTCCGCGGTGCCGTGGGAGCTGCATCCCGATGCGCCCCCGTCGCTCGCGGCGTTCCCCGACCGCGGGTCGGAGCCGCGCGCCAAGGACCACCGCGAGTTCGTTGCGCTCAGCAGCGATGCCGAGCTGCTCGAGGAGCGCCGCCTCGCCTACGTCGCCTTGACGCGTGCGGAGCGGAGCCTCACCGTGAGCGGCCACTGGTGGGGGCCCTCCCAGACACGTGTCCGTGGGCCCGGTCCCTTCCTCGAGGAGATCCGCGCATGGTGCGACGAGTACGGTGGTCATGTCGCGGTGTGGGCCGACACTCCCTCCGAGGGTGCGACCAATCCGGCGATCGAGGACCGTGCGACGCGGTGGCCACCTGCCGCTGATCCCGAGCGAGCGCAGGCGCTCCGCGCCCTCGCGCGTGACGTGACCGAGACCCGGCACACGATGTCGTCGGCGGAGGTGGGAGCGACGCTCACTGCCGACGAGGACGCGATCGTCCGCGCCTGGGACTCTGACATCGCTGCGCTCCTCGAGGAGGCGCGTCGCGCGCGTGCACCCCTCGCCGTGCGCGTCCCGGATGACCTCTCCGCGACAGCTGTCGTGCGTCTCGCGCACGACCCCGACGCCTTCGCCATGGATCTCGCCCGCCCCATGCCCGCGCGCCCGCATCCTGCGGCGCGACTCGGCACCGAGTTGCACGCCTGGATCGAGGGCCAGTACGCCGTCCAGACCCTCTTCGACCTCGAGGAGCTGGACGCCGCCGATGACCTCGATGCGGACCTCGATCTCGCCCGGCTGCGCGAGGCCTTCCGGCGCACCCCCTACGCGGCGCGCGCTCCCTTGGCGGTCGAGGAGCCCTTCGCCCTGTCCATCGGGGGTCGTGTGGTGCGCGGACGCATCGATGCGGTCTTCGCGTCCGCCGACGGGGGAGTCGAGGTCGTCGACTGGAAGTCCGGCGGGAGGAGGAGCCTGAGCGATCTGCAGCTCGCCCTCTATCGGCTGGCCTGGTCCCAGATCGCGGGGATCCCCCTCGAGCACATCGACGCGGCCTTCGTCCTGGTGGGCACCGGTGAGGTGATCCGCCCGGAGAGGTTGCTGGACCGCGCGGAGGTGGAGCGCCTGCTCAGCGGTCGTTGACCTCGCGGCGTGCGTCCGGATCGGCCGTCGTCTCCTCGGGGGCGACTGACTTGACGCCGATGAGCCGGCGCATCCAGCGCCGGCAGGGCTCCTCCACGATCCGCCACATGAGCCAGGCGATGACGAAGGAGCCCGCGATAGCGAGGATCACCGACAGGGCGTAGAGCGGACCCGACTCGATGCCCACGGCGTTCATCCCCGCGCGCCAGACACCGAACCACACCAGGTGCGTCATGTAGAGCGAGTAGGAGACGACTCCTCCGAGGATGAGCGTGTCGGTGCCGAGCCAGCGGGCCTGTCCGCGCCGCGACAGGGCCAGCGCGCCGATCCAGATGATGAGCGGCGGCACGAGCCAGAGGTGGAAGTACGGCGGAAGCGGCTCGGCGTCGGGGTCGTTGAGCGTGAGCGGCGACTGCGCCGCGGTCCAGTTGCCCAGGAATACCGCGCCGCCGACGACGAGGAGAGGCATGAGCCAGGACACCGCGGTGGCGGCCTTCTCGACGCGCGGGGTGGGATCGCTGGCGCCCGCGGGAATGAATCTCAGCACGATGAGGTAGGTGATCGCTCCTGCGGTGAACTCGGTGAGGACGCGGATCACCGAGCCCCACAGGTCGGTGTAGTACGGGTCGAGTGTGAGGCTGCCTCGCCACAGGAGCGGGGCCAGGGCGAGGCCCCAGGCCAGGAAGAGCACCGGGGTCGGCACCCGCTTGTGCAGGGCGAAGAGCAGGAGCACGAGCAACGGGAAGAGCAGGTAGGCCAGCCACTCCATGGAGAGCGACCACGCGACGACGTTCCAGCCGCGATCAGGATGCGGCCCCCACTCCTGGATGAGGAGGAGATTGCGCACGTAGTCCCAGGGATTCAGCCAGGGGCGGTCCTTCTCCACGCCGGTGACCCACGCCTGGGCGATGACGGCAAGCCCGGCGACATTG
>Ga0233451_10003477_pt1 | contig 13685 bp, 9 predicted proteins | sample 011ome_29_FD_183052 | JGI IMG/M metagenome (GOLD analysis project Ga0233451, IMG submission 183052) | Coastal salt marsh microbial communities from the Groves Creek Marsh, Skidaway Island, Georgia - 011504CT (spades assembly) | ecosystem: Environmental > Aquatic > Marine > Intertidal zone > Salt...
CCAACACAAGTTTCATAAGAATGTCCTGCTTTAAAAGTGAATGACAGCCCGGGGCCCGCTAAGGCACTTGGTTCTATTTTAGTGACAGGATTAGTAGCTTCTTTTTCTACTTCTTTTTTACAACTTCCTAAGAAAGTCATTGATAATACAGCTATACACAAGCCGCTTAAAACTAAATGTTTCATAATTTATAAGGTTTTAATAAATTTTATTGAACCGATTCAAAACTATTTTGAATCGTTAAAACTCGTAAGTACTAATGGAAGGATACAATCATGTAAGATAAAGCTCCGCTTTCATAATAAGTTTTTCCTTAACTAAAAGCTTTTGCGGTTATTCATGAGGTTCGCATTTTGTTAGAAAAAAAATTTTGAGTTTCGGTTATAATCTGAAGTTACGGATTAATAATTATTGTCAAAATATTTTGCACATTTTATTTTACACTTTGGTTTACATATTGGTACATGAATGTACATTTAGGAGAAATTATACACCGTGCAGTACAAGAAAAGAAATTTCCTATTACCCTTTTGGCTGAAAGACTTCATAAAAGCAGACAATACATTTACAACCTGTTTCAAAATCCAGATGTACCGATAGATATTATTCTTAAAATTGGAAAAATTATTCAGTATGATTTTGCTCAAGATTTAAAAGAATTGGCTTCGGTTCCTGAGGAATTTATCTTGAAAAAACTCACAGAACCAGAAATCAAGTTAGAATCCGTGATGTACTGGAAATCGAAATATTTTGAATTATTAGAAGAACATAAATTGTTGCTGAAAAAAGAATTTAAATCTTATTTTCAACAATAATTGTTAATACAAAAAGCCCGACTAACTTTCGTTACTCAGGCTTTTATATTCTTATTGTTTATGTGGACTATTCAGCCAATACTATCACTTTGTTGTTCAATACCTCTACAATTCCTCCTTTTGTTTCAAAAGATTCATTTTCTCCAGATTCCTTAATGATATTAATAGTTCCCTCCTTGAGAGCTGTAATAAGAGGAGCGTGATTATTCAAAACTCCTAGCTCACCATCAATACCTGGAAGCACCACAGAAGTTACTTCTCCTGTGTACAGTTTTTCGTCTGGTGTGATAATATCTAGTAACATAGCGTTGTGTTCGTTTTAATTGAAATTATGCTTCAGCTCCTGCTGTCATTTTCTTTCCAGCCTCGATAGCTTCTTCTATCGTTCCTTTCAAGTTGAAAGCTGCTTCTGGGTATTGGTCTACTTCTCCATCCAAAATCATGTTGAATCCTTTGATGGTATCTTCGATATCTACCAAACAACCCTTCAATCCTGTAAACTGCTCAGCTACGTGGAATGGTTGAGACAAGAATCTTTGTACTCTTCGAGCTCTCGATACTACCAATTTATCTTCGTCCGACAATTCGTCCATACCAAGAATTGCAATAATATCCTGAAGTTCTTTGTATCGTTGCAAGATTTCTTTTACTCTTTGTGCACAATCGTAATGTGCATCGCCTAAGATTTCTCTGGTTAAAATTCTTGAAGTAGAATCCAAAGGATCTACTGCTGGATAAATTCCTAGCTCAGCAATTTTTCTTGACAATACCGTAGTTGCATCCAAGTGAGCAAAGGTAGTTGCTGGTGCTGGATCCGTTAAATCATCTGCAGGTACGTATACCGCTTGTACCGATGTAATAGAACCACTCTTGGTAGAAGTAATTCTCTCTTGCATCGCTCCCATTTCCGAAGCCAATGTAGGCTGGTAACCTACCGCAGAAGGCATACGCCCTAATAGTGCTGACACCTCAGAACCTGCTTGTGTAAATCTAAAAATGTTATCGATAAAGAACAAGATATCTTTTCCTCCTTCGTTATCATCTCCACTTCCGTCTCGATAATATTCTGCTAATGTTAATCCAGAAAGTGCAACTCTTGCTCTTGCTCCAGGAGGCTCATTCATTTGTCCAAAAACGAAAGTCGCTTTAGATTCTTTCATTTCTTCTTTGTCTACCAAAGACAAATCCCATCCTCCATTTTCCATAGATTCCATGAATTTCTCTCCGTATCGGATAATTCCTGACTCAAGCATTTCTCTCATCAAATCGTTTCCTTCTCTCGTTCTTTCTCCTACTCCTGCAAACACCGAAAGTCCTCCGTGTCCTTTGGCAATGTTGTTGATAAGCTCCTGAATCAATACCGTTTTTCCTACTCCTGCTCCTCCAAACAATCCAATCTTTCCTCCTTTTGAGTAAGGCTCAATCAAATCAATTACCTTAATTCCTGTAAACAATACCTCTGTAGAAGTTGACAAATCTTCGAACTTTGGTGGCTTCGCATGAATAGCTTTTTTGTTTTCTTGCGTAGTTTCACCCAATCCATCAATTGCATCTCCAATTACGTTGAACAATCTTCCTTTGATTTGGTCTCCAGTAGGCATGCTAATAGGTGCTCCTGTAGCAGTCACCTCCAATCCTCTTCTTAAACCTTCTGTTGCATCCATTGCAATTGTTCTTACTGTATCTTCTCCAGTATGTTGTTGACATTCGAGAACAACAACTTCTCCGTTTGCTTTTGTTACTTTAAGTGCATCAAGTATTTTTGGTAGAGATTCTTGGTCACTGAATGTAACATCAACTACGGGGCCAATTACTTGAGAAATTTTTCCTTTTACAGTCATATTATTTGAGTTAGGTTAAATTGAAAATTCAAATTTGGTACAAAATTACTTTTTTTGAAACAATAACCAATAGATTTAAAGAAAAAAAATACCTTTGAAGAAGTAAACCCAATTTACTTGAAAATATACAGAAATATAGCTGAATTTAATCCGGACAAAAAAGTGTTTCTGACCGTAGGAACTTTTGATGGAATTCATTTTGGTCACCAAAAGCTTATTGAGTCGCTCAAACAAAAAGCAGCTGAAGCAGGCGGTGAATCGGTGATGCTTACTTTTGCTCCGCATCCAAGACTAGTTTTATTTCCAGAAAATGATAGCCTAAAGCTGATAAACACGCTAGAAGAAAAAATAGAACGTTTAGAAAAGTCTGGCATTGATCACCTGATCATTTATCCTTTTACCAAAGAGTTTTCGAGGATTTCAGCCATTGAGTATGTACGCGATTTTTTAGTAAAGGAAATAAAAGTATCCACCCTAATAATTGGGTATGACCATCAATTTGGCAGAAACAGAGAAGGAGATTTTAACTACCTGAAGGAATTGAGTGAATTATACAGTTTTGAGGTAGAGGAGATTTCTGCCCAAGACATTAACGACATTAATGTAAGTTCAACTAAAATCAGAACCGCCATTTTGGACGGAAACATTCATTTGGCGAACAACTATTTGGGGTACCCATTTTCGTTGACTGGCGAAGTGATTGAGGGAAAACGAATTGGGCATAAAATTGGGTTTCCCACTGCAAATTTATACATTGAAGATGCACAAAAGATCATTCCTAAAAATGGAGCCTACGCAGCTTGGGCAAAAGTAGACAACAAGTGGCACAAAGCGATGTTGAATATTGGAACAAACCCCACCGTAAACTCTATGGATAATGTATCGGTAGAAGTTCACTTACTCCACTTTTCCAGTGATATTTATGGAAAAGAAATTACGTTGAATTTTGTAAAAAGATTAAGATCGGAAGTAAAATTTGAAGGATTGGACCAACTAAAAAACCAATTGCGTTTAGACAAATCGCAGGCGGAAAAAATATTGACATAAAAAAAGGCTCTTTCAATAGTTATGAGCCTTTTTTTATAAGTTTAATTCTAGGTTAAAACTTATAGCTAAATCCAATATTTAATACCTCTTTGAATTGGGCTCTTCTTCCCGAAAAAGATATTTCGTTTCCATTTTCGTCCTTTGCAGTTAATGGCAACAAAATGTCGTGATCGTAAATCAATGTGGTAGAAATACTTGCTGAGATATATTTATTAATTTTCATACTAATCAACATATCCCACAACACGTCAATGTTTTGAGGACTCTCGATGTAATTCGAAAATAACGTTAACTGTGTTTTTAAGTTTATGTTTTTCATTACATCTTTTTGATATTTTACCATAAACAATCCTCCCAATTCGTTTCTCAATCTAGAGTTAGTGTCTACACCAAAAGCGCCAACGGCATTAAGCGCATCATCTAAAACGAATGTCCCTCTGTACGAAACAGGTGCCAAGAACATAGACAAAGACTTGTTCGGTTTGTAATCAATCCCTATTGCACCAGTAAGGTAACCAGGCGACATAATTCTAGAAATTACATTGGTATTGGTTGCGTCCCCAAATCCAGGAGCAAACTGCGACCTAAAGTTCAACAATCCACCGTAATACAACTTTTTGTTTTTCTTAAATTGTTGCCCGTATTTTGAGTTCAGTTCAATTCTATCGTCACTCTTAATCCACGGTCCGTTGTCTTGACTGATAAGTCCATAAGCCATATCCAAAGAGTTGTCCCAAGCTTTTTTTCCTTTTTTGTAGTTGGCAAATAAACTTAAAAGCGAGTTTCCGGACACACTACTTTGACCACCTCCTTGCCAATTTGACAAAGCAACTTGACCAAAATTCACAGCAAAAGTCCCTCCTTTCTTCCATCCATCTCCCTCTTTTTCGTCTGTTTGAGCCAACACACCTTGATCTACATTTTTTGTAGCTTCCTCTGATGTTTGTTGAGCATTCAAATTAGGCAACATTAATCCAATTAAGACAACTGTTGTAATTATTCTTTTCATTTTCTTGATTTTAGGTTCATATATATTTTTATTGAGTTAGATAGTTTAATTGTATCTTTATACAAAAGATTGGTTAAAACTACTATTACAAGTTTTTACAGCTAATCTATTAACAAAAAAATAACCGACAATTTATGTCAAAAAAGACAGAAAAAAGCCTAAAAAAAGGGCTTAAAAGAAAGATTATACAAGTACTTTCAGAATCTACAACAAACTCTTACAATTCCAAACAGGTTGCAAAAGCCCTCGGATTTCATCAGCAGATGAAAAAAAAATTGGTCCACCAAATTATGGAGGATATGCACCGAGACAAAGTAATAATTCCGCAAAACAATGGATTTGTGATGGCCTCTAGTTTTTCGAGCAACGAAGGAGTCATTGAATTTACCTCAAAAGGGAGTGCCTATATTTTGCAAGACGGAGAGGATGACATATATATTTCAAAAGAGAAAACCAGAAACGCCCTAGATGGCGACTTGGTGAGTTATTCCTTAATCAAAAATTCTCGAAAGAAAAAACCTGAAGGATCTGTGGAGAGAGTTTTAAAAAGAAAAAAAATAGAATTTGTTGGGACACTTCAAGTTTCAGAAAAGTTTGCGTTTGTCATTACCGATAGCCGAAGAATTCATGTAGATTTCTTTATTGACTTAAAACACCTCAACAAGGCAAAGAATGGAGACAAAGTAATTGTGGAGCTTATGAATTGGCCCGAAAAACTGAACTCACCCTTTGGAAAAATAATCAAAGTATTAGGGAAATCGGGTGAAACCAATACCGAAATGAATGCCATCATGGAGGATTTTGAACTTCCTTACGAGTTTCCGCAAGAAGTACTGAAAGCTGCAGAAGAAGTAGACACTACAATTTCTAATAAAGAAATCGCCAAACGAAGAGATTTTAGAAACATTGATACGCTTACCATCGACCCATTTGACGCCAAAGATTTTGACGATGCCATTTCGTACCGAGAACTAGAAAATGGACATATAGAAGTAGGTGTTCACATTGCGGATGTATCGCATTATGTAGTTCCCGGAACCATCATAGATGACGAGGCGGTAGTGCGAGGAACCTCTGTGTATTTAGTAGACAGAGTGGTGCCCATGTTGCCAGAAGTGTTGTCGAACCAAGTATGTTCGCTACGTCCCAACGAAGAAAAACTGACGTTTTCGGCTGTATTTGAACTAGACAAAGAGGCAAATGTAAAAAATAGCTGGTTTGGTAGAACCGTAATCAACTCCAACAGGAGATTTACTTACGAGGAAGCCCAAGAAAGAATAGAAACCAAAAAAGGAGATTTCCAAAAAGAAATAAACTCCCTCAACGACTTAGCTCAAATAATGAGAGGACGAAGGATGGATGCCGGAGCATTGAATATTGAAAGTACGGAAGTAAAATTTGTGGTAGTGAATGGAAAACCCGAGGGTGTAAAACTCAAGGTATCCAAGGAAGCGCACAAATTGGTAGAAGAGTTTATGCTCTTGGCCAATAAGCATGTTTCGCGATTTATAGGAGTGCCAAAAAAAGGGCAAGCCAAATACCCCAATATCTACAGAATTCACGACCAGCCGAGCGAAGAAAAAATCGCAGATCTGCACCGATTTTTAGCGGATAATGGTTATGAAATAAAGGAAGTAGCCAACAAACCACTTTCTTTTGCTCTTAACAACCTACTGACGGAGGCAAAAGAAAACAGAGAGGTAGATTTTATAGGACCGATGGTCATCCGGTCCATGGCAAAAGCTGTGTATTCGGCCGAAAACATTGGCCATTACGGATTGTCATTTGATTACTATTCGCATTTCACTTCGCCCATCAGGCGTTACCCAGATTTGATGCTTCACCGTATTTTGCAAAACTTCTTGGACAAGAAACCACCAAATATTAATGAAGACGAGATAGAACAACAGGCCAAGTATTTTTCGAACCAAGAGAAAAAAGCCACCGAAGCCGAAAGAGCCTCGACCAAGTTTATGCAAGTGGTATTTATGGAAGACAAAGTGGGGCAAGAGTTTGCGGGTACCATTTCTGGAGTGACGAGCTACGGAATTTTTGTAGAAATCACGGCAAATAAGTGCGAAGGATTGATTCGTATCAATGCCATCAAGCAAGATAGATTTTATTTTGAAGAAGATGGAAAAAAACTGGTAGGAAAGAAATACGGAGACGAGCTCAAAATGGGAACAAAAGTAACCATAGAAATCACCAAAGTAGATATGGTAAATAGAACGATCGACATGGAGTTGTTGGATATTAAGCAAAGTTAGTAGAAGCCTTACAACCATTTCAAACCGCGAAATCTCAAGAAGGTTTCGCGGTTTTTTTTGTTACTCTTTTTTCGACTTCCAAATTGGAATCAATTTGTAGTACAAAAACACGCTAATCATCCCAAAAAAGAGAAAACACACAGGATGTTCTATCCACGGAAAAAGTTCGTGCGAAATGGTGTTTCCACAATTATTTGATTCATCCAGAATATAGCGTTTGGTTGCTTTATTCAATACCAAGAAAAAGTACCACAAAATAAAATGAACCAAAACGTATCCCAAATTAAGTAAGATGGAGGCAAAAAAACGATTGGTCGTAGAGGACTTGACGTAATAAATTGCCAACCCCAAAATGGAGCATAAGAAAAACAAAACAATCCCTCTATTTACATCTTGAGACAATGCTTCGGGAGAATTTAAACCAATCATTAGTAATATAATGAGAATCGTAAGGACTCCGCCAACCGGAATACTCAACAAGAAGGGCTTGATTTCCATAAACTCAAACCAAAGAACAAAAGATGACAGCAAAAATGCCATCATAAGAAATACGTAATATATTTCGGTATAATCATCTGAAAAATGAGCACTCTGAAAATTCGAGTTCAACTTTGAGAAATCGTCTGTTTCGACAAAAAGGTATTTCCGAAGCATGCTTTTTTCGGTTTCTGAGTAGTATTCATAAATTTCATTTTCGATAGGATATTGATTGCCATAACTATTATCGAGCCGGTAAGTTTTAACCACATTTACACCAAATTCTTTCATCTGTTTCTCTTTCCAATAGCTCACCAAAAGAGGAATGTCAAGATGATGTGGAACTCCGTACTTTGCCGCCACTTGGACAAACTCTTCTATTCTCTTCTCGAGAGTTTCGTAGTCTTTTTTAACCGCAATTTCATAAATTAGAGGAAGGTCGCGAACAATAAATAATGAATCTAAATTTTTGAATTCGTACTCATCGTAATAGTCATAGCTTGAGAAAAACCCTCCGGGTGTGTTGGACATATAGTTTACCAAAAAAGCTGTTGAAAAATTTTCCAGACCACTTTCCGTAATTCTATTTGTTAACTCTCTCGGAATCGTAACAAATTCGGAGATGAGGTTATTAAAGTCGCACGAATCCGAACTGGTATACACCTTCCTGGATTTATAAAAAATATAGCTAGTTCCATTTAATTGCAGCGCAGAATCATTGGACTCCAAGTAACTTCGCAATGGCTCAGCTTGCTGAATTTGAGCTTCTGTGACATAAGTTTGTTGAGCAAAACTAGGATCATAATTCTTCTGATAAAATGAATTTACTTCCTCTTGGTCGTCATAAATCTTGTAAAATTCGAGAGGAAATGGCGCAGGATAAGCTTTATTTTCAAACGAATAATCTGCTGTATTGGTAATGAGAAATGGAAACCCTAGGTTCAAAATTCTTTTGTCTTTTTTGAACTCTTCGAGAGGAAGCAACCGTTTAGTTTTTGCAATTACTCCTTCGTGAAAAGGAATGTACACCGAAACCATGAGCAAGAAAGGGAGCATCAATTGAAAAAACAACAAGGTAAAATACCCTTTTCGAAGCGGGTAAAAATTCCTAACTGGTTTCATCTTAAAAAAATGAATTGCCCAAATGCTCAACACTACAATGACCGTAATTACATGGAATAACACAAAAAAGGATTCGAAGTAATACGAATCCACGGACTCGTTTCGAAGTACCGAAACTGTGGTAAGCGCATATCCTATGAGAAATGAAAAAAGCCACATCACAATCCCTACTCCCATTAATTGGAAGAACTTGGAATGAAAAAGCAACGGATGATTCTCTACGAGGTATTTGGTAAGTTTGGAATGAAGTTTCATAAAATGACAAGGAATGGGGTTAAACAAAAAGTCTTCGGGATGATTTTGAAATATCTCTCACATAAGTTATCTGTATAAAGTGAGCAATCAGTTCACCCAATACCTCGGTAAAAGATTGATTTTTTACTTGGATTACATACAAGCCTCCGTTGTATACAATTTCCAATACTTCATAGTTTTTCAAGGCAGAATACAACTCTTCTTTGCTCGCAGAACTGTCTAATTCCATGACTGTCAGGGTCGATTCATCTTTTTCTTTATTGGCAGTGGACAAATGAGTAGGTTTTCCGTTTTTTAGAAAAAGTACTTTGTCTGAAATTTTTTCTACTTCGAATAATTGCTGAGAGCTTAGTATGATTCCAATTGGATTAGAAACGCTGTCAGAAATATTTTTTAAATCCTCCAAAATAAGCTGTTGCGCTAATACATCCAAGTTGGCAAGTGGTTCATCCAAGAGCAAAATGGTCGGTTTTCGGAGTAAAGTTCTTACCAGCTCAAACCTCATTTTGTATCCCGAGGAAAGCTCATTCCATTTGTGCCCCCTGAAACGCCACAACCCAAATCGAATCATGTACATGAGCACATACAATTCATTCATCTCCCCATAAATTCCGTAATTGGAAGCGGTATATTGTAAGTTGTATTTTACCGAACCAAACCACTTAGCCGTTCGCTGAGGAATATACGCTAACTTGGTTCGCAATTCGTACGCAGAGCGAGAGGGAATATTAAAATGTAGTTCTCCTCTATCGTAATGTATCTGATTCGCCAAAATCTTTAACAAGGTAGTTTTTCCATTTCCATTCTCCCCTACCAATCCCCACACGTCACCAGTACGTATCTCTAAGTCCACATTCTCGAGATGAAAACTACTGTATTTCTTATGAATGCCCTTGGCATCTAGGAGCAACTTGTTTGCCTCACTCTCCCGATACGGAAACCCCTTCAATTCTTCAATCAACTCAAGGGCCTTGTCAACCGCATTCTTTTGTTGAGAAGATTCACGTAATTCGTTTATCACCAAAGCCTTTTTGTATATATCCTGGTCGTGGGTATCAATCACGCAGTCCATGAGCATTCTAAAAGCAATAGATTCATCTCCATTGTGATAATGGTTGACAATGGTGGTCAATTTGGTAAGGACGGAACTCATAAGCAAAAGGTTATAATACAAAAAGGCTAACGCCTTGATACACTTGTTATTTCAATAATACAAAAAATAAATCGAGAATAATCACACACAAACCAAAACTCTCTTACCCTAGAATAAAAAGGAACAATCGAAAATTGCTAACTTTGCCCTCAGAAAACACACGCAAAGAAATCACAATGGAATACAATCACAGAGAAGTAGAAAAAAAATGGCAAAAAGAATGGGCCACAAACAAGACGTTTGCCGCTCAAGATAGTTCTGAGAAACCAAAATTTTATTCTTTGGATATGTTTCCTTATCCTTCGGGAGCTGGACTCCATGTAGGGCATCCTCTGGGTTACATTGCTTCGGATATATATTCACGTTACAAACGACACCAAGGATACAATGTTCTTCATCCCATGGGATACGACAGCTTTGGTTTGCCAGCCGAGCAGTATGCTATCCAAACGGGACAACACCCCGAAGTAACTACCAAAACAAACGTAGAACGGTACCGCCAGCAAATGGACCAAATAGGATTTTCGTTTGACTGGGACAGAGAAGTAAAAACATCCTCGCCCGAATATTACAAATGGACTCAATGGATTTTTAAACAAATATTTGGGTCGTGGTACAACAAAGAATCCAACAAAGCCGAAAAAATAGAAACGCTTATTTCTGTGTTTGAAACAGAAGGAAATGCACATGTAAAAGCTGCATGCGAGGAAACGGAAATATTTACCGCCGACCAATGGCGTAAATTTACGGAGAAAGAACAAAGCGACATATTGATGAATTACCGCTTGGCGTTTTTGTCGGATACGATGGTAAACTGGTGCCCAGCGCTAGGAACAGTTCTCGCAAATGACGAAATAAAAGACGGAGTTTCTGAACGAGGAGGTCATCCCGTGGTGCAAAAATTGATGCGCCAATGGAGCATGCGAATTACTGCTTATGCCGAACGATTGCTTCAAGGATTGGATACCATCGATTGGAGCGATTCTATCAAAGAACAACAGAGAAATTGGATTGGAAAATCGAAGGGAGCATCCCTTCACTTCGCAGTCCTCAGTCCTCAGTCTCCAGAAAACAGTATTGAAGAAAAGAAATTTATCGAAGTTTTTACCACTCGTCCCGACACTGTTTTTGGAGTAAACTTTTTGGTGCTTGCACCAGAGCACGAATTGGTCACCAAAATTACAACTGACGAACAAAGAGAAGAAGTAGAGGCCTACATTCATCAAGCGAGTTTGAAAACCGAACGTGACAGACAAGCCGATGTAAAAAACATTACTGGAGTAAACACAGGTGCTTTTGCCCTCCATCCTTTTACGGGAAAAAAAGTACAAATATGGATTGGAGATTACGTGTTGGCTGGATACGGAACTGGAGCAGTGATGGCAGTGCCAGCAGGCGACCAAAGAGATTGGGCTTTTGCCAATCATTTTGGCATCGAAATCAAAAACATCTTTGAAAACGTAGATATATCGGAAGGAGCTTGCGAAGATAAATCTGCTATATTGACTCATTCAGATTTCTTGAATGGATTAAGTGCCAAAAAAGCAATAGGTGCAGCAATCAATGCCATCCAAGAAAAAGGGTGTGGCAAAGGAATGACCAATTACCGATTGAGAGATGCTATTTTCTCGAGACAAAGATATTGGGGCGAACCGTTTCCGGTGTTTTTCGAAAACGGCATACCTAAAGTAATTGAAGATGAGTTTTTACCCATAGAATTACCAGAAGTAGAAAAGTATTTACCAACCGAAGATGGAGATCCACCTTTGGGAAATGCAAACACTTGGAGTTGGTGTAGGAACAAAAAGATTCTTAAAACGAATGACAAACAAAACGGTTCGTGCACTTGGCCAATGGAATTGAACACCATGCCAGGATGGGCAGGAAGTTCTTGGTATTTTTTACGCTACATGGATCCTAAAAACGAAGGGGAATTTGTTTCTAAAGAAAAAGCAGATTATTGGGGGCAAGTAGATTTATACATTGGAGGAGCCGAACACGCAACAGGACATTTGTTGTATTCACGTTTCTGGACTAAGTTTTTATACGATATGGGATTCATTTCGTTTGAAGAGCCTTTCAAGAAATTGATTAACCAAGGGATGATTTTGGGGAGAAGTAGTTTTGTATATTCACTATTAAGAAAAAATTCAGGTAATTACTCCTTACCTCCTTTATTTATTTCCAAAGATAAATTGAATACCTTGGTGAAGTCTCAAAATTTATTTGGAAAATTATCTGAGGAAGAGCACGAAACTATTTTGGAATCTAGAAAAATAGAAAAAGAAATTAATAACAAGACTAACGAAATCCTTTTAAAGGATGGGCAATCCACTGGTAGAATAAAATATGAAATCAAAACTCCCTTGCAACTCCCAGTTGATATCAATTTCGTTAAAAATGACATTCTTGACCAAGAAGCCTTCAAAAATTGGAGACCAGAATACAAAAACGCAGAATTCATTACCAACGAAAACGGAGATTACATTTGCGGAAGCGAAGTAGAAAAAATGAGTAAATCCAAATATAACGTACAAACTCCAGATGAGTTGGTGGAGCGATTTGGAGCCGACACCTTGCGTTGTTACGAAATGTTTTTGGGACCACTAGAACAAGCAAAACCTTGGGATACCAATGGAATTAGTGGTGTGAGTAATTTTATAAAAAAACTTTGGCGACTATTTCACGAAGGAGAAACCATTGTGGTGACGGAGGAAGAACCCGACAAAAAATCACTCAAAACGCTTCATACAGCTATCAAAAAAATAACCGAAGACCTGGAGCGGTATTCGTTCAACACCATAGTGAGTAACTTGATGATAGCCGTGAACGAACTCACCGTACAAAAATGTAACAATAAGCACATTTTGAGCGAATTACTTGTACTTATTTCTCCTTATGCGCCTCACATCTGTGAAGAATTGTGGAGTAAATTGGGTAATACAGAAAGCATCACTTTTGCTGCTTGGCCTAAGTTTAACCCTGAATTTTTGGTCGAGGCAAATCATACTTATCCCGTTTCATTTAACGGAAAAATGAGGTTTAAAATCGAACTTCCTACCGAACTGACTAAGGAACAAATTGAAAAGGAGATACTAGCGCACGAAAAAACCGCTCATTACTTGGAAGGTAAAGCAATTAAGAAATTGATAATTGTACCCAAAAAGATTGTTAACATTGTGCTGTAAAACAAATTGATTCAATAGTTGTTTTATATTAGTACTAACATAACTGAAAAACTATCTAACATGGGACTAACAATCCTCAAAAAAATATTTGGAGGAGCGGATTCTGCTACCTATTCAGCTAAAAACGAGAAATAAATCATGGATTCCTCCGAAAAGTTATACAAAGGAATAAAAGAGAAAGCAAACCACGCGTTTGAATAATTGCCCGATAACAATTCACCCATATAAAACCAATCTCTTAAACGGGGGTTGGTTTTTAATTGTCTCAACTTTCGTGTAAGATTCTTATCTTTATCACCAATTAGTACAATAAATATAGCTTGACTTCGTAATTATTCATAATGAAAAACACCCTCCTATTACTCACATTTACTCTGTTATCAAGCTTGCTGATAGCACAAAGCGAAGAAGTTTCATTCTTTTTTGGCTCTTCATACTACATTGGAGACTTAAATTCAAAGCACTTTGACAAAAACACAAATCCCGCTTTGGGAATTATGTACAAAAGAAA
>Ga0233451_10003502_pt1 | contig 13618 bp, 11 predicted proteins | sample 011ome_29_FD_183052 | JGI IMG/M metagenome (GOLD analysis project Ga0233451, IMG submission 183052) | Coastal salt marsh microbial communities from the Groves Creek Marsh, Skidaway Island, Georgia - 011504CT (spades assembly) | ecosystem: Environmental > Aquatic > Marine > Intertidal zone >...
GTGTATTAAACTGAAAAGTAGTACTATAATTTTTTTCATTTGATTTTACTATTAATTTGTTGAAGCTTTAGCAGCAGCTCTTTTTGCTTGTATTTGTTTTGCTTTTTCCTTAGTTAGCCCATAGACGTTACCTTCGACGGCATCGGCTAAAAATCGATCGATATATTCATCGCTAAGCTGATCATTGTCTTTGTAATAAACACGGAGTTCCTCCAGTTTTTCATGAAGTTCTTTTTTAACTTCTGTATAAGCAGGATCATTATATACATTGGTGAGTTCTTCAGGATCTTTTAAACGATCGATGAGTTCCCATTCCTCCAATGAAAAGTAATAATGAATGAGTTTGTATTCTTTGGTCACTATAGCATAGTGACGATTCACCATATGTTCCGCAGGATATTCATAGTAGTGATAGTATACCGCATCTCTATCCCATCCTTCTTTTTGTTCTAATAGCGGCATTAGGCTTTCTCCTTGCATGTCTGATGGTGCCTCGATACCTGCTGCATCTAAGAATGTTTGTGCGAAATCTAGGTTTTGAACCATTTCATCATTAGTCGATCCAGCTTTGATGTGATCATTCCATGAAACTAATAAGGGGGTTTTAAAGGATTCATTATAAACAAAGCGTTTATCAAACCATCCATGTTCGCCTAAGTAAAAGCCTTGATCTGAGGTATAGACAATCATGGTGTTTTCCATCAAATTATTTTCCTCTAAATAATCTAAAAGACGTCCAACGTTTTCATCAACGGCTTTGATGGTTCCTAAATAATCTTGCATATACCGTTGGTATTTCCATCGCATTTTGTCCTTATCATCCATGGAAGCATAATTATTTTTGAACGCATCAATAATTGGAGTATAGGCGTTTCTAAAGTCAGCTTTTTGTTCTTCAGTCATGCGTTCCATCATTCCTTCAAAACGAATTTTATCATAGCCGATTTCAGCGAGATTCATCTCCTCCATTACTTCTGGAAAAACCTTATTATCACCTGACCATCCCATATGGTGAAGGATACTCATCTCAGCCTCTTTAGAAGCATTCCCCATTCCTGAATAATCATCGAATAGGGTAGAAGGTTCTGGAAATTTTTTATGCAAGAATTCATCATAGTGTCGGTTAGCCATATACCAAGAACGATGAGGAGCTTTGTGCAAATACATTAATAAAAAGGGTTTATTGGGGTCGCGTTCTTCTTGAAGCCAATCGAGTGTAAAATCAGTGATGATATCGGTAGCGTACCCTTCAACCCGTATCTTACCCTCATTTTTGGTTATGAAATCTGGGTTCCAATAGGCACCTTGTCCTGGAAGTATTTTAAATTGATCAAATCCCTTAGGGTTGTTTCCAAAGTGTAACTTTCCAAACATCGCTGTTTGATACCCATTATCATGAAGGATTTGAGGAAAGGTGATATTGGAATCATCAAAAGCAAAATGGTTATCGACCTTACCGTTTAAATGAGTGTGTTTTCCAGTAAGAATGGTAGCTCTAGAAGGAGCACAGATCGAATTGGTGACTGATGCATTGGTAAAAAGCATTCCCAATTTAGCAATACGATCGATATTAGGGGTCTCTATAAGTTTGTTATCATAAGCAGAGATGGCCTGATAGGCATGGTCATCACTCATAATAAAGATAATATTGGGACGTTTAGTAGTAGGAAGATTAGGGTGTTTTTCATTCGTAACACAGCTGCTAAAAGTTGCTATTAGCGCTGTTACTAAAATGAAATATTTTAAGTTCAAAAACATGGTTAGGTTGGTTTAGGTTCTTAGCACGGTTTTATAATCATTGTGTTACATATACACAAGATATGTTTTTTATGAGCTATATTATAATTATAAGAATAAAAAATTAAACGGGCTAAATGAATAATCTAGCATCATTCCATATATGTATCACGTTACTTGTCGTATTGGATATGAGCCTCGAATTAACTACCAGAAATTTTAGTCGGCATCCACCACACATCTAAATCCAGTATGTGCAAAGCTAGAATCCTTGCTGGAACGCATACGCCTACTGACTCTATAGCCAGAACAGTAACTTTCATTGCATAAGAAAGAGCCTCCTCTAATCACATGATTAGGCGAGTTAGGTTCTCTAGGGTCATTATAAGTGGTTTCACATAAAGGATCGCTTACGTTACCTTTTTTAGCAAAATCTTCATAACTAGAAATATCGTAACGGTCTTGACACCATTCCCATACATTACCAGCCATATCATAAAGTCCGTATCCATTAGGAGGATATGATTGGACTGGAGCAGTACTATAATAACCATCTAAGAGTTCATTTTTAAACGGAAAAATTCCTTGCCAAAAATTAGCTTTATCCGCCGCTTCTTCGATTGGAGTATTTCCCCAAGGATATTTATTATTAGAGTTTGGACCTGAAGCAGCCCATTCCCATTCAGCTTCGGTTGGAAGTCGCTTACCTGCCCATGCAGCATAAGCTGTTGCATCCTCCCAAGATACATGTACTACTGGATGATCCATTTTATCTGTTATCGAACTTTCAGGGCCATCAGGATGCCTCCAATCAGCCCCAATACTCCAAGCCCACCACTGGGTAAAATCCCTTAAATCAACGGGATGATTGGTTTGTTTAAAAACAAGTGATCCTGCTTTTAAAATAGAATCATGAGGTTTTTGAGTTCCTTTGGGTAAGGTCTTTTTCATTTCTTCCCAATCGATGTCCTTTTCAGCTGTTGTAAGGTATCCGGTTTCATCGACAAAGACTTTGAATGCACGATTAGTCACTTCAGTTTTATCCATATAAAAGGAAGAAACTTGAACTTGATGCCTAGGAAATTCATCATACTCTGCTTGATTAGAACGCGCCCCCATCGTATACGTCCCTCCAGGAATATAGTTCATCGAACTGGTGTCCACAGCACTAGAAGTAGGAGTAGTACAGTGAATACTTGTGAGGACTAGCAGAACACCTATTATATAGTTGAAGTAACGTGTTAAAGTACCCACTATTTAATGATACAATCGTTAACTAATACATTCATCATAAGTCCATCACAAACACCTATGACGGTAAGTTGTTGTCCCTTAGATAAACTTGCTACGGCAGATTTTTTAGTAAAATAACATTGTACATCACCAAAATACTGATTCCCTACAAGTGTGATGTATGGATTATCCATGAGATCATTTCCAATATCTCTAATTCTTCCACTGACTTGAATGATTTGATCTTTATATTTTTCATCAGCAGCGATTTCATTGGCTTGATACTCCTGGTACAATACGTTTGCTGTAACGGTAATGCTAGGTTGAGTTTCAGCTGTTACTTTAGGGCTTTCATCGATACTACCAAAGGCAATAAAAATAAAGAAGAGTAGTGCAATTGAAGATAAAAAATTTTTCATTTGGAATAGCTTATTACGGTTATAGGTAGAACAATATACATACCTAAATCAAATATATCGAAAGTACCTGGTAAAATAAAAAAGTATTGTGCAATTTCAGAAATGATGCCTATTAGCGGAATAATCGAAGACCAAATGAGTGTCGTAATTTTCGTATTTTTTCGAATATGTAAAATAAGCATCGTATAGGACATAGCCCAAAGGCCGTCTGGAAGTGAATAAACAATTAGCTGCTCAATGGCAGTTTTTGGGATAGCAATGGGATGAAATAAAAATCCTAAAAGTCGATTGTAAAGAAGGGATTCAGATCTAAATAAGATATAAATCATACTTCCTAAGAGTAAAGGGACCCACCAAAATCGATTCCAGGTATTCATTATAAACTAGTTTCATTGATAAAGATTGATAGCATTTCAGTTCTTGTTAAAAGGCAGCTAACTATTGGTAAGGTACTTATTTTCTTTAAATTACTAAGAGACTTCTAAACTAAGAGGAGGCTCGTGTTAATCGATCATTGATCGATGCTCCAACTCCCTGGTTTGGTGCAAGTTCGGAGATAATGATATCCAATCCTAATTCATCAAGTTCATGCATCATACGGTAAAGATTTGCCATAGCTTCCTCAACAGCACCAGTGCTGCTCAGGACACGGTAATGCGTCATCTGCTCCGCTAAAGGATGTCCTGTAAAAAAAAGACCTCCAATTTTTTTATTGGGGTATTTTTCTAATTCAACCTTCATATCGGTACACGTTATAAATGGTGTTCTTGGAGCGTAATGTTTTTTTTGCATTCCTGGGGCAATAGAAGATACCTCATGAGTGACAAGTTGAACAGAGGTTCCCAAAACAGCTTCTAGATCTTCTTTTGAAATAGATCCCAATCGATAGATGATGGGTGTGTTGTTTTTAAATCCAATAATCGTAGATTCAATTCCTTTCGTACATGTTCCTCCATCCAAAATTAATGGAGAGTCCTTTCCTAAAGAATTATACACATGCTCTGGACAAGTTGGACTGATATGATTCGATTTATTGGCACTTGGAGCCACCAAGGGAAACTTTAATGAGCGAAGAAGTGCTAAAGTCATTTGGTGATTAGGAACCCGTACAGCAACTGTGTTTTTACCTGCGGTGACTTTTGTTGAAATGGCGTCTGATTTTTCAAGAACAATGGTTAGAGGTCCGGGCCAAAAATGATGTGCAAGGAGCTCCACTTCCTTAGGAATTGTTTTTGCAATTTTTGGTAACTCCTTAACGTCATGAAGATGGACGATAAGAGGGTTAGTCTGAGGTCGATTTTTAGTTTGATAGATTTTATCGATGGCTTTTTCAGAAAAAGCATTGGCTGCAAGACCATATACGGTCTCCGTAGGAATAGCAACCAATTCATCATTAGATAAGGCTGTGGCAGCTGCTTTAATATCATCAATAATTAATGGCGTATTCTTTTTCATGTCGGTTATCGTCCAAATACTATCGAGTGTAAATATACAGCTGATTTGTTTTATTTCAATTGTTCTCCTTGTATTTTTGTAACTACATTTGACGTTTAAGGGATAGCCAACATATAACCATAGTAGCAATGAAACATAGCGTAAGTATTTTAGGATGTGGATGGTTAGGATTAGCTGTAGCTAAAGAGCTTATGGCAAAAGGATACCAGGTGAAGGCCTCCTCAACATCCAGTGTAAAACTATTACACTTTAAAAAGGAAGGATTACACCCTTTTTTAATTGATATTGGACAGTTAAATGAGTCGATCGCAGATTTTTTAACTACGGATATTTTACTTGTTGCGATAACTTCTAAACGCTTAATAGATTATCAAAATTTAATTAAAGCACTAAAAACATCGAATGTACGCTATGTGCTATTTGTAAGTTCAACTTCAGTATATCCAATGAACAACCAAGTAGTAACGGAGGCCTCTGAAACCCTTGAATCCCCGTTAGTGGCTATTGAACAACTTTTTCAAAAACAGAACTCATTTAAAACTACCATTGTTCGATTTGGTGGGTTATATGGTTATGATCGAAATCCAGCCAACTTTGTTAGTGGTAAACTCTTGAAAGATCCTGAGGGTTTTATCAATTTTATTCATAGGGATGATGCTGTTGAAATTCTCGTTCAATTACTTAAAAACAAGCTATGGGGAGAAACTTTTAATGCGTGTATGGATTCACATCCTAAACGAAGTGATTTCTATATAGCACAATCAAATAAAATGGGGGTTGAACCTCCAAAGATTGATGCATCAGTTCCTTCTAATTATAAAATTGTTGATAGTCAAAAATTAATCTCAGCGCTTCAGTATACGTTTAAACACAACAGTTAAGAGATGGTGGAGTGAAGTCCGCCTTTACAGGGAAGTAGGATGCTCTGTTAACTAGTGTTCGTTTAAATTAGCTCACAAAAAAAGCCTTCAAAAAAAGTTTTTTTGAAGGCTTTATAAATAACGTAATCGGTTAAAATTTTAAGTCAAATCGATCTAGATTCATTACTTTATTCCAGGCTTTTGCAAAATCATTCACAAATTTTTCATGGGCATCTTTTGTGGCATATACTTCTGCTATCGCTCTCAATTCAGAGTTAGATCCAAAAATTAAATCAACACGAGACGCTTCATATTTTTTTGCTCCTGTTTTTCTATCGATACCTTCAAATAATTCTTTTGTATCATCAACTGCTTTCCATTCAGTATCCATGCTCAATAACTTAACAAAAAAATCATTCGTTAATTGATCTGTAGTATCACTAAATATTCCCTTTTTTGATTGGTCGTAATTAGCATGTAACGCTCTCATTCCCCCAACTAATACAGTCATTTCTGGAGCTGTCAGAGTTAAAAGCTGTGCTTTATCTATTAATAATTCCTCTGTTGCTATGGTATACTTCGTTTTTAAATAGTTTCTAAACCCATCTGCCATAGGTTCTAAAAGCTCAAATGAAGCCACATCTGTTTGCTCTTGAGAGGCATCCATTCGGCCCGGATGAAATGGTAGTGTCAGTGCTACACCAGCATTCATAGCTGCTTTTTCAATAGCTGCATTACCTCCTAAAACAATCAAATCTGCTAAAGAGATTTTCTTTTTTGAATGGCTGGAATTGAAAGCTGTTTGAATAGTTTCTAAGGTAGTAATTACCTTGTTAAGCTGAGCAGGATTATTGACTTCCCAATCTTTTTGTGGAGCTAATCTAATTCTTGATCCATTGGCACCACCTCTTCTATCAGAGTTTCGATAGGTAGAAGCTGACGCCCAAGCAGTCGTTACTAATTCACTTAGAGTTAATCCTGAAGTTAAGAGCTTCTCTTTTAATAGTTCAATATCACTAGCAGTTACTAATGGATGGTCTACTACCGGAATAGGATCTTGCCATAGTAAATCTTCTTCTGGTTTTTCAGGACCTAAGTAAGTAGTTTTTGGCCCCATATCACGGTGGGTAAGTTTGAACCATGCTCGAGCAAAAGCCTCATTAAAAGATTCAGGATTCTCATAAAATTTTCTAGAAATTTTTTCATATTCAGGATCAAATCTCATTGATAAGTCCGTGGTTAACATAGTTGGTTTATGTTTCTTTTCTTTATCAAATGCATCCGGAACACTAGCAGGAGCATCTTTTGCAACCCACTGGTGTGCACCTGCAGGACTTTTGGTTAGTTCCCACTCATTTTCGAATAAATTATAGAAAAACAAATGACTCCAACGTGTTGGGGTTTGTGTCCATATCACTTCAAGACCAGAAGTAATGGCATCTTTTCCCTTACCTGATTTGTAGGATGATTTCCAACCCAATCCTTGTTCTTCTATAGCAGCAGCTTCAGGCTCTGGTCCTACATTTTCTGCAGGTCCAGCTCCGTGTGTTTTTCCTAGGGTATGTCCTCCTGCGATTAAAGCAACAGTCTCCTCATCATTCATCCCCATTCTACCAAAAGTTTCCCGAATGTCTTTAGCAGCTAACACTGGATCTGGATTGCCATTTGGTCCTTCAGGATTAACATAAATCAGTCCCATCTGAACAGCTGCGAGTGGGTTTTCTAATTTTCGATCGCCACTGTAACGTTTATCTTCTAACCATTTGGTTTCCTTTCCCCAATAGACATCTAATTCTGGTTCCCAAACATCTTCTCTACCACCAGAGAATCCAAAGGTCTTAAAGCCCATATCTTCTAAAGCAACATTTCCGGCTAATACCATTAAATCTGCCCATGAAATTTTGTCTCCATATTTTTGTTTTACAGGCCACATTAAGCGTCTTGCCTTATCAAGGTTAGCGTTATCAGGCCAACTATTAATAGGAGCAAATCGTTGCTGACCTGATCTAGATCCGCCTCTTCCGTCTCCTGTTCGATACGTTCCAGCGCTATGCCAAGCCATACGAATAAATAATCCACCATAATGACCATAATCTGCAGGCCACCACTCTTGAGAATCTGTTAATGTTTTTCTAATATCCTCTTTTAGTTCAAAGTAATCCAACTCACTAAAAGCCTTTCTGTAGTCAAAATCAGCTCCCATTGGATTTGATAATTCTGAATTTTGTCGGAGAATTGACAAATTAATTTGATTAGGCCACCAATCACTATTGGAAGTCGCCATTTTAGCCGTCATACTTTTCTTTGTTGCACCAGAACTGGCATCATAGGTGTCAGTTGATGACGTAGTGCATGAACTGAAAAACAGCAACATTAAAAGAATACTTAAGGGTAATACATTCTTATTCATAAGTCAAATTTTAAAGTTAACGACATAAAATTATCATTAAAAAGCATTGATAATCAGAAGGTTTGATATTATGAGCTTATTTTGTTATAAGAAATTCTTATTCTTATTTGAATTTGTAGGAAGCAAACTAGACTTGAGGACTACTCATACTGGAAGGCTTATTGTTTCTTTTTTGGACAAGTAGTCAATGAGCTTAAAACTAGAGGCATAAAAACAAAAAACCCTTGAAAATCAAAAGATTAACAAGGGTCTTTGTACTCGAGGCGGGACTTGAACCCGCACGGCCATAATGGCCATTGGATTTTAAGTCCAACGTGTCTACCAATTCCACCACTCGAGCCTCTGCATTAAAAAATGCATTAGGTTATATAAGAGCGAAAAACGGGGCTCGAACCCGCGACCTCAACCTTGGCAAGGTTGCGCTCTACCAGCTGAGCTATTTTCGCATTGTTTAAAGAACGTACATCGTTTAGATGAGGATGCAAATTTAAAACAATTATCTAAATCCCAAAGGAAATATTCAAAAAAAAGAAATTATTCTTTTGTGACATAGGAGTCGTATACTTGAACCTTTTTCCAAAGGTGTTGAGCCCTGTCAATAAACTCTAAATGAATAGGATCAATTTGATAAGCATCTTGTGACTCTTTTGACTCAAAATTGAGTACCAAACTAAATTGATAGCTATTATCCACTACTTCCCTTGGAGTTCCTGCAGGCGTTCCAATATGTTTTGAAATGGGTTGAGGAATTTTATCCATAAAGCGTTCAAGTTCTGAACGTAATTGTTGTTGCTCTTCTAGAGAATCAGGATGATTCATCCAAAAAAACACGATATGATAAAAAGGACCTTGTGGTGTATTCATAGTAGTATTTTGTGGGGTGTTACAGGATAAAGTTAAGGCAATTATACCTAAAGTTAGTAAGATTTTTTTCATGATTTTGAGAGTTTGTTTTTAATGGAGTTTAATTTATTTAAAGCCTCCATAGGGGTGAGGTTGTTAATATCGGTTTCTAACAGTTCATCTCGAAGTGCTTCAAGTATTGGGTCATCGAGCTGAAAGAAACTCAATTGCATATCATTAGCACCCTGGGATGATGTTAGTTGACTAGATAGTTGTTCAGATCCATGTGATGCTTCTAGTTTTTTTAGGAGTGCATTAGCTCTATTGAGAACGTATATTGGCATTCCAGCCATCTTGGCTACATGTATTCCAAAAGAGTGGGCAGAACCACCTGGAATCAATTTACGTTTAAAGAGAACGGTGTCTTTGAGTTCTTCGATGGAAACATTAAAATTTTTAATGCGTTCAAAACTCTTTTCCATCTCGTTGAGTTCATGATAATGTGTTGCAAACAAGGTCTTTGGACGTTCTTTAGATTGATGTAAGTACTCGGCTATCGCCCAGGCGATAGATATTCCATCATAGGTAGAAGTTCCTCTTCCAATTTCATCGAGAATGATGAGCGATCGATCGCTGAGATTGTTTAAGATGCTAGCGGTTTCATTCATCTCTACCATAAAGGTGGATTCCCCTTTCGAAATATTATCACTGGCTCCAACCCTGGTAAAAATTTTATCAATTATACCAAGTTCAGCCCTTTGAGCAGGTACATAAGAACCCATTTGTGCCAATAAAACAATTAAAGCTGTTTGTCTTAGTAAAGCAGATTTACCACTCATATTGGGTCCTGTAATCACGATAAGTTGCTGGCTATCTCTGTCGAGGAAAAGATCATTAGAAATATAAGCCTCCTCAAGGGGTAACTGCTTTTCTATAACAGGATGTCGCCCCTCCTTGATGAGTAATTGATGCCCTTCATTAAGTAGGGGAGCATGATAGTCATTTTTATGAGCAAGGATTGCAAATCCATTTAAACAATCAACTTTAGCTAGTATCTGAGCGTTTTGTTGAACTTCTTTAATATAGTTTTGTACTTCTTGAATCAATTCCTCAAAAAGACGTTGCTCTAAGTTTACTATTTTCTCTTCAGCACCTAAGATTTTTCCTTCGTACTCCTTAAGTTCTTCGGTGATATACCGCTCTGCATTTACTAGGGTTTGTTTTCTGATCCACTCTGCAGGCACCTTATCTTTATGGGTGTTTCTAACTTCGATATAGTAGCCAAATACATTGTTGGAAGCAATTTTTAAAGCTCCAATCCCTGTACGCTCGGTCTCCCGAACAAGCATTTGATCTAAATAATCTTTACCAGAGTAAGCAATTCCTCTTAATTCATCTAATTCGTCACAGTAGCCTTTAGCAATGGTAGTTCCTTTTCCAATAATCACCGGAGCTTGATCATCAAGACAATTCCCGATTGTATCAATGAGATGATCCAATCGATAGATCTTTGAAGCGAGCTCTTGAATCACTTTTTGATCGGCAGCTTCAAGAAGTTCTTGAATTGGCAGGATCGCTTCAAGCGAACGTTTGAGTTGGTTGACTTCTCGTGGACTTATTTTTGCAGCTGCTACTTTTGAAATCAAACGCTCTAAGTCACCTAGTTGTTGGAGCTTTTCACTTATCGCATTACTGGTAGCTTGATCATTATACAGATAAGATACGATATCTTGTCGTTCTTGTATTTGATCAAGGTTCTTAAGGGGCAGTGCTAACCAGCGTTTAAGTAACCGACCTCCCATGGGTGATAGCGTGTGATCAATAATTTGTAAAAGCGATACTCCTTGGCTGTAAGAAGTTTGATAGAGTTCTAAGTTATCAATCGTAAAACGATCCATCCAAACATACGCATCGTTAGCAATACGTTTAAGGGCATTAATATGACTTATTTTGTCGTTTTGAGTTTCTGAAATATAATGAAGACTCACCCCAGCGGTAATCATGCCTAGTGGATAGTCGTCAATCCCAAAACCTTTTAGTGATTTTGTCTTAAAGTGGCTGGTCAGTTTTTCAAACGCATATTCTTCACTAAAGGCCCAATCTTCCATAAAGAAATAGTGATGCTGTTCACCAAAAAGAGTTTTGATTTTTCCTTTTTGAGGTTTAGCAACCAGAAGTTCAGAGGGAGAGAAGTTTTCGATAAGTTTATCGACCTGTTCTCTAGTTCCTTGAAAGCAGAGAAATTCACCTGTACTGATATCTACAAATGAAATTCCAAATAGGTTCTTATGTTCATAAAGTGCTGCTAAAAAATTATTGCTTTTTGAATGTAAAATATCATCGTTAAAAGCAACTCCAGGAGTAACGAGTTCAGTAACTCCTCTTTTGACAATTTTCTTGGTCATTTTAGGATCTTCTAACTGATCGCAAATGGCAACCCTACAGCCTGACTTTACCAGTTTGGGTAAATAGGTATTCAGGGAGTGATGTGGAAATCCTGCTAATTCCGTTTGATCACCTCCATTATTTCTGTGCGTGAGAACAATACCAAGAATTTCAGCAGCCTTGATGGCATCAGCACCAAATGTTTCATAAAAGTCACCAACTCTAAAGAGCAGTAAGGCATCAGGATATTTGGTTTTTATCCCATGGTACTGTTTCATCAGTGGACTTACTTTCTTATGTGTATCCTTTTTAGTCAAAAGCGAATAATTCGTTTAATTTTGTAGTGGTTTTAAAACAGCAATGTACCAATTTAGATAGCCAAACCAAATAGTTGTTAATATTTTAGAATAACTTCGTTTTATGCGTAAACTAGCCAATGAAGAATTAAATCGATTAAGTGTTGAAGATTTTAAAAACACCTCCAAAATACCAGTAGTGGTGATTTTAGATCATATACGATCGCTTAATAATATAGGATCGGTTTTTAGAACTGCCGATGCTTTTTTAATTGAAAAGATTTACCTGTGTGGAATTACCGCAACCCCCCCGCACAAAGACATTCATAAAACGGCTCTTGGAGCCACAGAAAGTGTAGCTTGGGAATATGCGGAATCAACCCTTGAGGTGATCAACGAACTAAAATCAAAAGGGTTCTGTTGTATAGCAATTGAACAGGCAGAGCAATCGGTTATGCTTAATGAATTTAACGAAGAACATTCGTCCTATGCGTTAGTATTTGGAAATGAAGTAATGGGAGTTGATCAAGCGGTAGTGTCCAGTTGTGATCAGGTCATAGAAATACCTCAATCTGGCACCAAACACTCTTTAAATATATCGGTTAGTGCTGGTATTGTACTTTGGGATTTTTATAAGCGATTTAAGCCTTAAGAGAGGCGTCTACTAGGATCTTAATTAGGTATTGATAATCTTCCTCCGAGTATAGAAAATCAAGTTCAGCAGCATCAAGTAGTAGTATATTATCCGAGCTAGTGTTAAAGTAGTTTAGATATGCCGCTTCTAGTTGTTCTAAATACTCCCGTTGAATGGATTGTTCATAGGATCGACCACGTTTTTCAATATTCGCTAAAAGTTTATCGATGGGTTGATGAAGGTAGAGGTAGAGGTCTGGTTTTTTAAGCTGTTGATGTTTGAGTTCAAAGAGTGATGTATAGGCAGCATACTCCTTTTTATCTAGTGTTATTGAAGCAAAAATCAAAGATTTTTTTAAATCATAGTCAGAGATGATAAGTCCATCGGTACTAGTATGATGGTGGATGTGATCATGGTATTGACGGTAACGATCCTCCAAAAAGGACAGCTCTAAATCATAAGCGTATTTTTTAGGATTTTGATAGAACTTTTCAAGCAACGGATTATCTTTAAACTCTTCTAAGATCAATTTTGAATTAAAATCTGTTGAAAGTTTATGAGCTAAAGATGTCTTACCGGCTCCAATATTCCCTTCAATCACCAAATGACCTAACCCTCCATAATTCAATTGAGGCTCCTTATAGAGCTTTTGATTGATCTTGGTGAGTTGAGCATCATCAGAACAAATTTCCATCAGACTTTTTGTGTCTTTTTTTAGTAGTGGATGAATGAACTTAGGTGCTATTTCTTCGAGTGGTTCTAATACAAACCTGCGTTTATGAAGATGGGGGTGAGGTAGAATTAATCGACTGGTATTTAGGATTAAATCCTCCAAATACAACAGATCAATATCTATGGTCCTGGAGTGATAGTTGTTATCTTCATGGCGTATTCTACCTAGTTTTTGTTCAATAGAAACGATGCTATCCATTATAGCCATCGGATCATTTGAGGTGTGGAGTGACACACAACAATTATAGAAGTTCTCCCCATTAAACCCCCAAGCGGGTGTTTCATATATGGAGGAGATTTGATCGATGGGTCCCAATTCGTTCTCCAACAAATAAATTGCTTTTTGGAGAAGCACCCTACGATCACCTATATTGGATCCAAGAGAGAAAATAGCCGTATGATATGATTTATTCATGGGATACAAAGGTCGCAAAAAAAAGACTTTCGCTATCTTTGTTTTAATTAAAATCACACTATGAACTTTCTAAGAAATTTATTAGCCTCTGTGTTAGGAACAATTACAGCAGTTTTTATCCTGTTTTTTATGTCTATGTTTTTATTGGTTCTTGTGAGTTCCAGTGAATCAAAGCCAAAAACGATAAAGGAGAATTCAA